>UMIA01068772.1_pt1 | contig 12577 bp, 9 predicted proteins | sample 1965701 | NCBI WGS metagenome assembly UMIA01 (sample SAMEA4836113, study PRJEB28245) | human gut metagenome | biome: gut microbiome; material: fecal sample | place: Denmark | collected 2008 | reverse complement strand
CGGACGCATTCCCGGGCTCGCCCTCGGCGTTCGCGGCGGCGACGGCCTCGTGCGGGTCCTTGCCCTCGGCCTCGGCACGCATGCCCAGCACCAGGTTGCGCAAACCCGCGACCGTACCGTCCACATCGGGAGCGGGCTGGTCGGCATGCAGATAGGCCCAATCCATCATAAAGGTCGCCGAAGACAGCGCGCCGATGGCCAGCGCGTCGTCGGGACACGAAAGCTCGACCTCAAAGACACGCTCATCGTGCTCGCTCACGCGAGTGCGGCCGCACGAAATGCTGCCAGCGAGACCGGTCTCGTTCATGAGCTCGACTGTCACGTGCTCCAGCAGATGGCAAAGCTCGGTCTGGCCCATGCAGTCCTGGAATTCGCGACCGGAATCGCCCAGGCACAGATGCTTGGCAATCGCGGGCACCAGGTAATACACGCGCGCCGTGGCCTCGATGTCCTCCGAGGTCATGAGCGGCATGCCGGGGTTCACCAGCACGTGCGCGCAGATCTTGTCCTCGCTGACGGTGACCTTAAGGATGTTGAACAGGCCTGCCATAACTCTCCCCTACTCTTCCTCGCCCTACTCGTCGCCATCGTGCGGGTCCGCAGAACCCGCGTCCGACGCCGCCGGCTTATCTGCCGAGGACTCGGAATCCTTCTTATCGGTTTCGGCCGGAGCGATCACGCGAATGAGCGAGATGCGCTGGCCACGCATCGACTGCACCTTAAACTTGTACCCCGCAACCTCAAACACCTCTCCGATGTCGGGCACCGAGTCGCAAAGCTCCAAAATCCAGCCGGCGATGGTCTCATAATCATCGCTTTCCTCGAGCGGCCAACCAAGCTCAATCGCGTCATCGCACGAAAAACGCCCATCGACGAGCCACTCGCGGCGCGAAAGGCGCGTGAGGTACTTGTTGTCGGGATCGAACTCGTCCTCGATCTCGCCCACGATCTCCTCGACGATGTCCTCGATGGTGATGATGCCGGCCGTGCCGCCGTACTCGTCCACGACCACCACGATCTGGTCGTGCGAGGTCTGCATCTCGGACAGCAGCGGCAGGATGTCCTTGGTGTCGGGCACAAAGGTGGCGTCGCGCAAAAAGTCGGCGATGGGCTGGTCGCCCTTGCCGTCGAGCGAAGGCTGGATCAGGTCCTTGATGTGCGCGATGCCGGCGACGTTGTCGGGATCCTCGTGATAGACGGGGATGCGGCTAAAGCCGGTCTGGCGCATGGCGGACAGCACGTCGGCGACCGTTTCGTCGTCCTCGCACATGGTGGTGTCCACGCGCGGCACCATGACCTCGCGGGCAACGGTGTCTCCCAGGTCGAAGATCTCGTGGATCATGCGCTTTTCCTCGTCGAGCAGATCGTCCTGCTCCGAGACCATGTATTTGATCTCTTCCTCCGAGACGTTTTGGCGGTCGTCGGCGCTCTTGATGCGCAGGATGCGGGCCAGGCCGTCGGAGCAGGCACCGGTCAGCCACACGAGCGGGCGGGCGATCTTTTGGAACACGGAGAGCGGTCCCACGACCTGCTTGGATACGCCTTCGGCATTAGCCAGGCCGATGCGCTTGGGCACAAGCTCGCCAACCACGATGGACACGAAGGCGACGGCGACGGTGATGATGACCGGCGCCAGGCCGCGCGCGATGGCGGAAAGCGGCGCGATGCCAAAGCTCATGAGCCACGTGGCAAGCGGGTCGGACAGGCTCGTCGAGGCGACGGCGGACGAGGCGAAGCCCACGAGCGTGATGGCGACCTGGATGGTGGCGAGCAGCTGGTCGGAGTCGGCGGCCAGCTTAATGGCGCGCTCGGCGCGCTTGTCGCCTTCCTCGGCCTCGTGCTCCAGCACAGCGCGCTTTGCCGTGGTGAGCGCCATCTCGGACATAGAGAAGTAGCCGTTGATGAGGGTCAAAACGAGGGTGGTGATAAGGGAGATGGTTATGTCCATCGGGAGTTTCTCGAACCTCCAAGATTCGGGCGTCAGGGTAAAACGTTGATGACGGATACGGCAATTGCGCCGGCGCCCAAGCGAGGACGCGGGCGCGCAGGCATGGTCGCTAGATTACGAAGAGGATCACCGCCATGAACTGGAAGATGCTGCCGGCGAGCACCCACAGGTGAAACACGCTGTGCAGATAGCGCACGTTTTTGGCGATATAGAACGGCACGCCCGCGGTGTAGCACACGCCGCCGACGGCAAGCAGGGCAAGTGCCACGGGGTTGAGCAGCGACACGAGCTCGGGCAGCTTAAAGACAACGAGCCAGCCCATCAGCAGGTAGACCAGGCCACTTACCCAGTGCGGTTGACGCTCACGCATAAAGCACTCGAGGGCGATGCCGATAATGGCGATGGCCCACACGGCAAAGAACAGCACAGCGCCGCCGTCGTTTGCGAGCGTGATGAGGCAAAACGGCGTATAGCTGCCGGCTATGAGCAGATAGATACAGCTGTGGTCGATAATGCGGAACACGCGTTTAGCGCCCGCGGGCTGAATCGCATGGTAGAGCGTAGAGGCTAGGTATTCGAGGATAATGCTGACGCCATAGACAATTGCCGCGGCCATGTGGGCCGGGCCCCCGCCGCGCAGGGCGGCGAATACGATCAGGAGCACCAGGCCCGCGATACCCAGCAGGCAGCCGACACCATGGGTGACGGAGTTCATGATCTCCTCGCCCACCGTGTAGTGTGGAACGGCCGCGGTCTTGGGTCGCGGCTTAGAACTGTCGCTCGAATCGGACATGCCGGTTACATCCTCCAACGTAAAGAGTTCTCAACACTATATCAAAGCGTCTAGGTACGTGCGAAATTTGCACCATACGTGACCCTTTGTTTACCCATTCTTTGCCTGTTGACGCATCAACGGCGAACGTCCATAATGCGCTTGCATTAAATGTTGACGTATTAACATCTTATAGGAGAATACCGCATGGCTCAAAACGCACGTTCCCATCGAAAGCTCAAGATGGCCGGCATCGTTGCACTGGTGGTTGTCGTTGTGCTGCTCGGATTTGCCGGCAACTTTCTGTTTGACTTCGCGCTGAATCCCCAAGCGCCGTACACCATGAAGATGATGCAGGATAGCAAGAACGACAAAGAAGGCGAGCAGCCGGATGCCGAGGACACCGAGGCGCGGGCATGGTTTAAAGAAAACCGCAAGAGCAGCAGCCTCACCGCAGATGACGGAACCGAGCTCGCCGCTTAGTTTTTTGCCGCCTCGGAGAACACCCACGATTACGCCGTCTGCCTGCATGGATATACCAACGAGCCCATCGGCATGGCCCGATACGTCAAGCGATTCCACGACCGCGGCATGAACGTGCTCGCGCCTGCCGCCCGCGCCCACGAGCGCTCCGGCGGCGACTATATCGGCATGGGCTGGCCCGAGCGGCTCGATGTCGTTGCATGGATTGAGCGGATTGTTCAGGCTGACCCCGAGGCGCGCATCCTGGTCTTTGGCGAGTCGATGGGTGCAGCAACCGCTATGAATGTCGCGGGGGAATCTCTGCCCGCAAACGTAAAATGCATTATCGAGGACTGCGGTTATACGAGTGTTTGGGACGAGTTTTCTCTGCAGCTCAAGGATGTGTTCGGCCTGCCCAGCTTTCCCTTGCTCGATGTAGCAAACTTGGTGTGCAACGTGCGCGCGGGCTACGACTTTCATAAGGCGAGCAGTGTGGAGCAACTCAAACACGCGACGGTTCCCATGCTGTTTATCCACGGCGACCAGGACACCTTTGTGCCGTACAGCATGCTCGACCAAAACTACGACGCGTGCGCCAGCAAGGTCAAGCAAAAGCTCACCATCCATGGCGCCACCCACGCCAAGAGTGCGCAAGTTGACCCCGAGCTCTACTGGAACACAGTCAACAACTTCCTCGACGAGTATTTTTAGGCGAATAGCAACGTCTGAGGCTTTATCTGACCCCCTATTTTCGGAAGTATGCGGCAAAATCTGGAACTGCCGACCAGACCGCAGTTTTACCAACAATTTATCAGGGGTTTTGTTGCCAAAAAACGTCGCGTGCTCGGCGGTATCGAAATTTGCCGCATACTTCCGGAAAGCCGCCCGAGAGCGTTGCGCTCGCGGGCGGCTTTTGCTCAACTAACGCTACAAAGGCGCTTGTTTTGTCCAATAGATAGGCGCTATTTGACCTCGATGAGCTCGTACTTGCTCGTGCCCAGGCCGATCTTCTCGGCGTGCGCGATGCAGGTGCGCCAGTCGGTGTCGGGATGCGTGATGCAGAAGGGGTCCTTGGCCTGATCGCCCTCCAGATGCTCGTGGTTGTGCTCCATCTTGGCCGCACTATCGGTGAGCTCGGTGTTGGGCAGCGGCTCGGACGCCATGACGGCATCGGCACAGGCCTGGTCGATGGCGACCGGGTCGAAGCTCGCGAACATGCCGATATCGTTGACGATAGGCGTGTCGTTTTCGGGATGGCAATCGCAGTTGGGGCTGATATCCATGGCAAGCGAGATATGGAAGCTCGGACGGCCGTCGACAACGGCCTTGGTGTACTCGGCAATCTTGCAGTTGAGTACATCGGCCGCAGCGTCATGGCCGGGCTTGATGGCGTCCTGGTTGCACACGCCGATGCAGCGGCCGCAGCCCACGCAGCGATCATGGTCGATAGCGGCCACGTGAACCGTACGGGTGTTGCCGTTGGCGAGCTCGCGCTCACGGGTGTCGTCAAACGAGATAGCGCTGTGCGCACAGACCTTTTCGCAGGCACGGCAGCCAATACAGTGCTCGGTCGCGACGTTCGGCTTGCCGGCGGCATGCTGCTCCATCTTGCCGGCACGGCTGCCGCCTCCCATGCCCAGGTTCTTCATGGCGCCGCCAAAGCCGGCCTGTTCATGGCCCTTAAAGTGGGTGAGGCTGATCACGATATCGGCATCCATGAGTGCCCGACCGATCTTGGCCTCGTGCACGTACTCGCCGCCCTCGACCGGGACGAGCGCCTCGTCGGTACCCTTGAGGCCATCGGCGATGATGATCTGGCAACCCGTGGCATACGGGGTAAAGCCGTTCTGATAGGCGGTGTCGATGTGCTCGAGCGCGTTTTTGCGGCTACCGACGTAGAGCGTGTTGCAGTCGGTGAGGAAGGGCTTGCCTCCCAGCTCCTTCACGACATCCGCGACGGCGCGGGCGTAGTTGGGGCGCAAAAAGCTCAAATTGCCCAGCTCGCCAAAGTGAATCTTGATGGCGACGAACTTGTTCTCAAAGTCGATCTGCTCAATACCGGCGTGACGGATGAGGCGCTTGAGCTTGTCGAGCTGGCTCTCGCGAGCATGCGTGCGCAGGTTGGTGAAGTACACCTTAGCGGGTGCTGCGGGTGCAGTTGCGGTCATAGTTATATCCCCTCGGTCTATATGGCGTTACAGACATAGAGGATGGTACCCGCTGAAGCGGGGTTAATGTCAAGCACGGCGCCCAGTCATTGGGTAGTCATTGGGGACAGACTTAAATGACTGAAACCACTCATTGGGGACAGACTTAAATGAGTGCCGCCAGGGACAGTCCTTGCCGGCCCGGCCAGCGAGCCGGCGAATCGGCAAAGACCGTCCCCGATGACTAGTCGTTTAAGAACGTCCCCGATGACTACTCTTGGACTTTAAGGGCCTCGGCCAGGCTGACGCGCTTGATGGAGCGCGTGTGCAGCAGCGCCACGACCAGGTAGGTTGCAAAGCCGATTCCTGCGCACGCCACCATAGACCAAGCGGGCACGTAGATCTCGATATTGCCGTTGTAGGCGAGCAGCATCGAGCGGAAGATGGCCGTGAGCGAGCCAATAATGACCGGCAGGCTCAGCACGAGTGACGCCACCACGCACAGCGTGATCGAGCGGATGTACAGATGCGAGATCTCGCTATCGCGATAGCCAAAGACCTTCATGTAGCTGATCGACCGGGCGCTGTGGTCGATCACAGCCTTGGTCAGCAGGTACATAAACAGCAGAAAGATAAACACCGCGAGCCCAACCATCATGCCGATCATTTTGCTCATCATGCCGATGAACTGGTCGCCCACGGCGCGCATGTCGTCGGGCGTAGTGTCGCCGGCAAAGTAACGAGCATCGAGATCGAGCTTCTCGTCGCTCACATAGCCGTTAAAGTAGGCGGCGTCGTTGTCGAACAGCTCGTTAAAGTCGTCGATGCTCATATAGATATTCATGTCCGACTTGGAGCCCCAGGCACAGCCCTTGCCCGCGTACTCAAGGGAATAATGCTCGCCCTCGTACTTGTCGCCGAGCGTGACCTTCTGACCCTCGCTCCAGCCAAACTTATCGAGCAGACCGCCGCCAAAGACGACACGCCCATCGCCGACGTCCAGCCCTTTCCAATAGCGCGAATCGGATGAAATGCCGTAGACGGAAATCGTCTCCTCGCCATTTCCATCGCCGCGGTCGTATTGCAGCTGGTAAACGGCGTATTTCTCGGCCTGCGCGATTGCGCCCGCGCCGTTGTCGGTCGTATTGACCGGGTGGATGTCGTCGTTGTCCGTGTCGATCTTAGAGGCCTTGTCGATCAGGCCGATGGCCTCATCGCGGTCGCAGCCGAGGGCATCGGCAAGATTGTCAAGGCGCGCGTAGAGCGCATCCTTCTTGTCCTGGACCTTGGCGAGCGCGTCCTGCGCCGCGGCCAGGCTCTCGGCAGACGGAGATGCGGTCGCGGCATCGGCTGCCGTATGCGCCGCATCGGCCGCGTCGTCAAGCTCGTCATCGGCATCCTGGGCGGCAGAAAGCAGCGCGCCGTCAACCGACTGCAAGCGCTCGAGTGCCGACCACTGCTCGCGCTCCTCGGCAGTGCCCTCGAGCTCCAGCGGCGCCTTGAGGGTGTACTGGTGCTCGGCGACCAGGCTCGTCTCGAGGTTGTCCGCGTAGTGCGTCATCGTGGGCAGAATCGCCAGGCCAAAGAGCAGCAGCAGCGAGGCAAATGCAATGCCCACGAAGAGCGTGGCGAAGTTGCCCAGGTTGCGCAGGAAGATACGCAGGCGGAAGCGCGAGACAAAACCCATGCGCTCCGGCAGCTGCAGGCCGCGCTTGGTGCCCGACCTGCCGCTCGCCTCGTGACGAAGGAACTGCAACGGCGTCTTGCCCATCTTGCGAAGCAGACCCACCAGCGTGATGAGGATGAGCGCGGCGGCGGGTACCACGGCGCACTTCACAAAGATCTCCCAGCTCCAGTACACCTGGAAGGGCGGCAGGCTATACGAACCGTAATAGAGGCTGCGCATAGGCTCGGTAAAGAACGCAATGCCGAGCGCGGTGCCCAAAAGCGCCGCGAGCACACCCACGATGGCGGGAAGCGCCAGGTAGTGGAGTACAATCTCGCGACGGCGATAACCGCTGGCGAGCAGTGTGCCGATGATGGCGCTCTCCTCCTCGATGGTGGCGTCGGTAAGGACCACAAAGACGAACGCCATGATCACGATGATGATGTCGAGCAGCGTCATCCACATCATAGAGTCGCCGTCTACGTCGTCGCGCGCGTAGCCAATGCCCTGGTTGGAATCGGCGTCGATCAGATCGTCCACGCGCGCATCGGCATCGGTCAGCGCCTCGACCATATCCTGCTCCGCATCGATGCGGTCCGCAGTGGAGAGGTCGCGATCGGTAAAGGTAAAGGAGTAGGTGTAGGCGGGCGCGCCGCCGACGTCCTCGAGCGCGGCAAAGCCAGCGTCGGTGACCTCGGCCACGCCATAGGTGATGGTGTTCACCGTAAAGTCGGAGTTGTTGAGGAACAGCGCCTGGCTATCGGGCTGAGTCATGACGCCGCAGATGGTGTAGGTGCGACCCTCGAGCTCGACTTTATCGCCCACGGACAGGTTGTTATTGGTGGCGAAGACACGGTCGATTGCCACCTCATCGTCCGTCTTGGGCTCCTTGCCCTCACAGTAGGACGCGATATCGACCTTGGTGCGGTGTGCGTAGGTGCGCAGCGTGCGCTTGGTGCCATCGTCGCCGGCGGTCTTTTTGATGATGGCGTCGATGGAGAAATTCTTGTAGAGCGTGACGCCGCCGACGTCGCCGGCTGCATCCTCGGCGGCCTTGAGTTGATCGTCGGTAGCTTCGAAGGAGGTGGTCACGCGGCCGTCCTCAATCGTGTACGCATCGCGCATGTCGTCGATAAGGCAGCCGATGGAGTGGGCCGCGAGCAAAAAGCCCGAGGTGAGAGCGATGCTTCCGCACATAAGCAAAAAGATGCCCAGGTACTTGCCGATATTGCGGCGCAGCTCGCGCGGGAGACGTTTTGCGAGAGGTGTCATGGCGCCGCCTACCAATCGAGTTCGGCGGCCGCGACGGGCGACTCGTTGAGCTCATCCTCGACGATGCGCCCGTCGCGCAGGCGCAGCACGCGATTGGCCATGCGCGCGATGGCGGCATTGTGGGTGACAATGATGATGGTGCAGCCGTAGGTGCGGTTGACATCCTCCATGAGCTGCAAGATTTCCTTGGACGTCTTGTAGTCAAGCGCGCCCGTGGGCTCGTCGCACAGCAGCAGACCCGGGTTTTTGACGAGCGCACGGCCGATGGCGCAGCGCTGCTGTTGGCCGCCCGAGACCTGGCGCGGGAACTTGTTGCGGTGCTCGTAGAGGCCCAACGAACGCAGCAGGTCGTCGATGTTGAGCGGCTTTTTGGACAGATGCGCCGTGACCTCGATGTTCTCCTTGATGGTGAGATCGGGCACCAGGTTGTAGAACTGAAAGACAAAGCCCAGCTCGCGGCGGCGATACTCACCCAGGTCGGTAGGCTTGAGCACCGTGAGGTCGCAGCCGTCCACCAGAATAGAGCCGGCGTCGGCATCCTCCAGGCCGCCGATCAGGTTAAGAAACGTCGATTTGCCCGAACCCGAAGGCCCCAGCATGACGCAGATCTCGCCGCGATTGATGGACGTGTCGATGCCATCGAGTACCGTCAGGTGCGCATCACCGTCGCCGTAGTGCTTTTTGAGATCCTTAACCTGGACGTAGGCTTGCTTCGTCGTCATGCTATCCCCTATTGTTAGCCTCATACTACTTTATGAGCGTAATAGTAAACCATGGCGAACTATTTTGGAGCGAGGCTTGGGATTTATTTCAAACTAGTCACTGGGGACGTTCTTAAATGACTAGGTGGCTAGGCGTGGGATTTGGCGCGTGCGAGGGCCAGGCCTGCGGCGGCGATAGCCACGGCAAAGAGCACCGTGACGCCTAGGTCGCAGGCGATGTCGCCCAACACGGCAGACGTCAGGTCCGAGGCAAGTGCCTTGCCGATCGCGTCGTTCACCCAAAACGTCGGCACAAAATGCGCCACGGTCTGCACGGCCGATCCCATGAGCGACAGCGGCATCCAGGCGCCGCCCAAAAACGTCATGAGCATGCCGAGCAGGTTGCCCACACCGTTGAGCAACTCCTCGCGCGCACCCAGACTCGAAAGCGCAAAGCCAACGGCCAGCGGCGTGCACGCCAGGGCAAACGTCGCTGCCAGCGCCAAGCACACACGGCCCACGCCGACCTCGGCGACCGCGCCGGCAAAGCCCACGACGCCCATCATGCTCGAAACAAACCAGATGCAGACGGTGATCACGGCGGCGGCCGCAAACACGGCAAGCGAGCGCCGGCGCTCGGAGATTGGACCGGCATCCATACGACGCACGCGCTCGGGCTCGTTCATGCCCGAGAACACCAACCCCACCGACACGATGACCGACGAGATAATCGCGTACGCGCCAAAGTTGAAGTACGACTCGAGCGTGGCGGCGGCAGTCGAGTCGACCTTGACCTGCTCAATCTCGACCTCGGCGCGCTCGGCAGCGGCATGATCGGCAGCCTTGGCGACGTCACCGTTGGAGGCAGTGGGCTCAAGCGCCGCCGCAGCGCCCGCAAGCGAGATCCAGCGCGAGGCCTCGGCAGACGAAAGCGCCGCCGCCATGGTGCCGGCACCGTAGGTCACATCGAGCTTGGGCAGGGACTCCCCCGCGCGGGCAGCTGCAACGAGGTCGCCCTCAAACCCCTCCGGGATAAAGAACACGCAGTCGGCACTGCCCTTGGCGCTGTTGCTCTTGGAAAGCGCGTCCGCAAGGTCGTAGGTGTCGTCGCCGACGCCCGTGACCAGCTCAAAGCGCGAACCCAGATGCTTGGTAAGCGCACGCGAAAGGTCACTGTCGTCGCGGTCGACCACGATCACGTTGGCATCGTAGGGCTTATATTCGGTGAGCTGCGACGAGTTCCAGCTCACCGATGCCGCGATAAACACACCCATCAGCGAAATGAACACCGTGTAGATAAGCAGGTAGAACGGGTGTGCGAGCGCCATGCGAAGCGCGGTCTTAAAGGTGCTCATAGCGGCTCCTTCCAAAGATCAGCGTGGCGGCGGCAACGAACAGCAGCGCCATAAGGACCAGTGCGCCGGCGCGAACGGCAAAGGGGCCCAGGTCCTCAAAGAAATACAGGCGGTTAAACATGTCGCAGATGAGCTTGACGGGGTTGAGCCAACACTCGGCCGGGCAGGCACGGGCAACGTCGTCGGCAAGCGCCATCGCCGGCTCGCCGTAGAGGCCGGCGAACAGGGCGCACGTGGTGGCAAAGCCCGTGAGGATGCCGGACTTGGATGCCTTGCCGCCCTTAACGGGAAGCGTACCCACAAAGAGTCCCAAGCCCGTGGCGGCAAGCGCGGAAGCGGCGCCGCCCACCAAACACAGTCCCTCGCGCCCGCCAAAGTCGATGCCCACGACCAGGCGCACGTAGCCAATCGCAATCGCCATCGAGGCAAAGGAGACCAGCCACGAGCCCACAAAGATACCAGCCAGCGACGCCGTCTTGGAAAGACCGCCCACGCAGCGACGTGCGCCGAGGCCCGACAGATTGGGCTGCAAATCGACGACGCTCAAGGCGGCAAACTCGGCAGACATCATCGCGACCAGGCCAAAAAGCGCGTAATAGTAGATGACCGTGCCATCGGGCGTGATGCGTGTCAGGCTTACGCGGTGGGTGCCACCCTCGAGCGATAGGGCGCGCGTAACCGCCTCCGGGTCGGCGAGCGCCGCCGGGTTGTCTTGGGCAATCTGGGACATGAGCTCGGCATTTTGCGTATACGAGCTTGCCACCGTCTCCAGAATGCTGCGGTCGGTGAGCACGGACGAAGCACGTGAGCCGTCGTAACTCGATAGCAGCGTGAGCTTGGGCGCGCCCGCAGCGTCGACCGTATAGATACCCGCAACCTCGCCGGCCTTGAGCGCCTTGCGGGCGGCGGCCAAGTCTTCGTACTCGTGGATCTCGAGCAGTTGGTCGTCGCCTTCCTTGGCAAGCGACGTCGCCACGTCCTTAAAGGTCGAGGCGTCCCAGGCCTCATCCGCTACGACGGCCACCGGCACCTGGTCGACCGTGCCGTCGGAGCTCAGATTCGCAAACATAAACATGAACATCGTGGAAAGCGCGACGGGAAAGATCGCGCCCCAGACCCACGTGCTCGGCCGGCACAGCAGCGTCTTGACCGTAATGATAATGGTGTTGAACATGGCTGCCCCCTAGTCACGCAGCTCGCAGCCGGTGATCTCGAGGAACACGTCGTTGAGGGTCGGCGGCTCGCTCCACACGCGGCCGAGCGCCACGTCGGCAGCGCGCAGCGTGTCGAGGATGTCGACCAGATTGTGCGGGCTCGCCTCACAGGTGCAGACGAGCTCACCGCCGGACAGCTCGACCGAAAGCACGTGCTCGAGAGCATGCAGGCGCTCAACCGTGGCGGGCTCGACGGCGCCGACCTCGACAGTCACGCGCTCGCCCATCTGAATCATGCGCTTGAGCTCGTCGTTGGTACCCTGCGCCAGCACGCGCCCGCCGTCCATGATCATGATGCGGCTGCAGATCTGCTCGACTTCCTCCATGTAATGGCTGGTATACACCACCGTGGCGCCCTCGTCGCGCAGGCGACAGATGCCCTCCAGGATGGCGTTGCGGCTCTGCGGGTCGACCGCCACCGTGGGCTCGTCAAAAAAGATGAGCTCGGGCTTGTGCGCGATACCGCAGGCGATGTTGAGGCGTCGCGCCAGGCCGCCCGAGAGCTTACCGGGGCGGAACTTGGTAAAGTCGCCCAGCCCGACAAAGTCGATGGCCTCGTCCACGAGCGCGCGGCGGCGCTTGCGGTCGCTGATGTAAAGGCTACAGAAATAGTCGATATTCTCGCGCACCGTAAGCTCGTCAAACACCGCCACCTGCTGCGGCACCACACCGATGCGGCGCTTGAGGTCGTAGCGGGCGGGCGTCATGGGCTCGCCGAACAGCTCGATGGCGCCTTTGTCGTAGGCGAGCAGCTGCAGAATGCAGTTGATGGATGTGGTCTTGCCCGAGCCGTTGGGGCCCAGCAGGCCAAAGATCTCGCCGGGGGCGATGCTCAGGTTAAAGTGGTCGAGCGCAATAAGGTCGTCGTAGCGCTTGACGAGGTTTTCGACGTGGACGATGTCTGTCATGAGGCGGCCCTCCTGTTGATTGCGGCCCGGTACGATTGCATCATCGCAGGAGCCGCCGGCGCGCGCCAGTGAGCTTTGTCACGAGTGCGGGGGCGGAGGCGAAACCCCCGCTCGCGCGAGCGATCGGCGCCG
>UMIA01011572.1_pt1 | contig 12804 bp, 8 predicted proteins | sample 1965701 | NCBI WGS metagenome assembly UMIA01 (sample SAMEA4836113, study PRJEB28245) | human gut metagenome | biome: gut microbiome; material: fecal sample | place: Denmark | collected 2008 | reverse complement strand
ATATTTATTAGTTATTCATATTTTAAAATACTCATCGGTTTCAAGCAGATAATGCGCCACACTTGTTGAAAAACAGTAAGGAACGCAATCAGCATCAACAGCGCAAAAACGACTGCATATATCCACCAAGGTAGCGAAATATGGAAAGCATACGTCTCCAACCAGCCATTCATTAACACTGCTGATACGGGTATACCGATTGCAGATGCCAATATAGTGAGCAACATCAGCTCCTTGGTCAAGATAAAAAACAGGCTGCTTTTATTTGCACCGAGCACCTTGCGGATACCCACTTCTTTCAAGCGCGATAAGGTTGAAAACAATGTTACAATCCACAAACCGAGACATGCCACAAATATGGCAATTAAAGAAGCACTGGCAAATATCCAACCGAAATTACGGTCTGATTTATAAAGGAAAGTATTCAAATCACTCAAAAAGAAATAAGAAAATAAAGAAGTCGGAAAATATTCATGATACATCTGCTCGATCTCCGTCAAAGCACTATCTTCTCCTTCGCCTGTCAAGCGGACTGAAATATAAGGTGTTGCAATAAATGGTACTCGCTCTTTCATAAAGAAGATAATAGGTTTGTAAGCCACGGAAAGCGATTGCTGGTGATAGTTTTTCACCACTCCGATAATTTCGAGCGGTTCGCCTACCACCTCCATTTTAACCTGCTGTCCCAATGCGGCTTCGGGCGACTCATAACCTAATAACCTGACTGCTTCCTCGTTGAGCACTATCCGGTTGAGGTCACCGCCAAAGTCCTCAGAGAAGTACCGCCCACAAATCATAGCGGGCATATAGGCAGATAGATAATCATAATCTACGGCAAACATCTGCATCAGTTTCACTTGCGAAGGGTCACTTCCATAAGGACGATTGGTAAAATAATTGGCTACCTCCACCCCGGGAACAGCTCCTGAAACGGTTACGTGGCTTACATCTGCCCGTTGCTTCAGACGCTTGGTGAAACTTTCCAGACGTAGTGCCAATCCCTCGGTGAAAGAGGGGTACTTAATGACTAACATACGTGAATGAGAATCGACGGAAACCTCACTTTGCATATAACACACTTGCCGAATCACTGTGAACGTGCCAGTAATCAGAACAAAAGAAGCGAGAAACTGAACCACAATCAGCACTTTCCTTATCCGGTTACCACGTTTACCGTGTAACAGTTTCCCCCTCATAATTTCCGACGGACGTATAGTAACCATCAGCCAAGAAGGATAGAAGCCTACAACAAACGTACCAATAACAACCACTCCGGCTACAATTCCCCAGAAAGCAGGCAACATAAGTATATCCGTCCCAAAGCTTTGCCCTGCCCAGCGATAAACAAGGGGTAAAAGAAGTTCCAGCCAACCAAGAGCTATCAGCGTAGCCAACAGATTCATGAAACCTGATTCAAGAAGTCCCTGGATAATAATCTGACGGCGCGAAGCACCAAAAGCCTTAAGCAACCCGAACTCACGTCCGCGTTCCAAGAAACGCGCCACGGTCAGATTCAAGGCATTAGCCCAACCTATCAGTAGCAGGGCAACGGACATCACCAATAGTATAAGAACCGCAGTCCGACTCCCTTTCACTTCTTTCTCATAAGCTTTTTGTGGAGTGAGATGAATGTCTTTCAGCGGTATCAGTTCTACCGCCCAAGTCTTATGTCTCAAGGCATCAGTTTTGTACTTATCGGATATATTGAGAAAAGCCTCTTCAATCTCTTCCGGACATTTTCCGGACATCAGGCGGACATAGGTATAAACTCCGTGAATGTACCAAATGTCCTGTCGCTCTTTGGGAATCGTACTATATGAAAGTAGAAAATCATATTGCAGATGGGAACGAACAGGCATATCTGCTATCACGCCGGTAACTTCAAAGTTTTGCTGCGATGAAGGCGTACTGAAAGTCAGCACCTTCCCTATCGGGTCTTCTTCATCAAAATAACGATTTGCCGCACTTTCGGTCAGTACCACCGTATTAGGACGCACCAGTTGCCCGGTCTTATCTCCTCTAATTATCGGGAAATTAAATATCTCAAAAAAAGCAGGTTCGGTGTAGCAATAATGTGCTTCGGCAAATCTCCTGTCGAAGTAATTCACCACTTGTTCGCGGTCTTGTGCTGTTACACGGACATACTTCTCAATGCCTGCAATTTCACGAGCCATTGCAGGTGCATGGCCGTAAGCTGTAGTCGCCCAGTTATCTGTCAGCGTCTTGCCTTCATACAACCGGCTTTCAACACGATATACACGTTCGGTATTGTGGAATGAATCGTAGCTTAACTCCGACCATACGTAAAGTATGATAAGCAATGCTGTTGCAATACAAACAGACAATCCCGTTATATTTATCAGTGTCAGAGATTTTTTAACCCGCTGACTACGTATCACTTGTGAAAAGTAATTTATCATATCATAGACTTATTTCAGTATCAGTTTCTCGTTATCGCCAAACAGTTCATATCCGGATACAATCACCCGATCACCAGGTTTTAATCCTTCGGTAACCTCATAGTACTGCGGATTTTGTCGTCCGATGCGGATAGGCTGACGAATAGCAAATTTACCACTTTCATCCACAACATACATCCATCGTCCACCGCTTATTTGGAAAAATCCGCCACGCGGCACCAAAATAGCCTGTGCAGGGTCGCCCAATTGTAGATTGATATGATAGGTCTGCCCTGCACGTATATTCTCCGGTCGTCCGGCTGTAAACTGCAAATCGGTACGAAACTGACCTTCTTTTACTTCCGGATACGGCTTCGTCACCTCCAGTTTATAACTGACACCATCACGGGTAAAGTCAGCCGGCAATCCGGGTACAACACGCTCCACGTAATGTTCGTCAATCTGCGCTTGTACTTTCAGGTCAGAAGTGATGATCTGACCAATGTGCTCGCCCGCAGCTATTGATTGTCCTATCTGTGCATCAAGATTACCTACCTGCCCGTCAATAGGAGCTTTCACCTTCAGGTTCTCAATTCGTTCGCGTACCAGCGCGAGACTCTGTTTCATATTACGTATGTTCTCGTCCAAGCTGTTTACCTGACTTTCACGGAAAATATTATCCTGACGAATACGCTCGTCAATGACATCCAACTGTTCTTTAGCCGCATCATACTCCTCTTTGGCAAGTCGATAATCTTCTTCTGCAATAAGTTGCTCTTTTATCAGGCGACTGTATTGCTCATAACGGCGCTGTTTCACCAGCCGATCTTTATTTAGCCCGATACGCTCTTGTTTTAAACGCAAGCGTTCCTGCTCCATGCTAATACGGGTATTACGAAGTTCATTCTCCTGATAAGCCAGATCCGCTTCGCTCTGCATAATACCAATATTTAGTAACGGATTACTGAGACGCAAAATCACGTCGCCTGCCTTCACCATAGCACCTTCTTCTTTTAGACGTTCTTCCACACGTCCACCTTCCACGGCATCCATATAAATAATACGATTAGGCATTACCTGACCAATGACACGAATATAGTCATTAAACTCACCACGGTTAACGGTAGCAATCGTCAGACGTTCTTTCTCCACAGTCATGGAAGAGGTAGTGTCTCTGAATATGAAATATAAAACAACGGCAATAACAAAGGCTATACCACCTATTACATATAGATGTTTACGGGTAATGCCGGGTTTACGTTCAATAGGTGTATCCATAAGGAATCAATCAAAAATAGGGTTATTATAAATTAGTTATTAAAGATGTATCAACTTTGTTATTCAAAATATATAAACTCTGCCTTTATAAGAAAGTTCCCTCCCGGTAATATTTCTCCAGTTTCATCATCATTTCTACCTGCAAGCGCACACGAACCAGTTCTGCTTTGGCGGAAATAAAACGATTACGGGCTTCCATTAACTGAAAGACAGAGATAAGCCCTTCTTCCCACTTTCGTTCGGATTCTTTCAAGACCAGAGTTTCCGCGCTCAATTGCTGCAATACCTGTTGATGTTCCGTATAGCCGGCACGTAGGGAAAGAAGAGTTTGCTCAATTTCAGTATATAGCTGTTGCTTCTCCAATTCCTCTTCATTCTTCAGGCGATACAAGTTCAATTTCAACTTCCTTTGATTCGTAAAACGTTCAAAACCGCTCAACAAAGGGAAAGAGATACCGATACCGATATATTTTCCTATATTATCCCGCAATTGCCTGGCGGAAAATGCAGTGTTGTAGAAATTAGAACCTACCGTAAAGCGGGCATAAACAGAAGGAGAAAAAGCTCCGCCCGCCATTGCATATTCTTTGCGGGCAGCTTTCTGCTTTAAGCTAATCATACGCATGGCAGGGAGTACTTCCAACGATTGTCTATACAATATTTCCGTAGAGGGGAGTGAAAGTAACGGGAGTTTATTCAATTCGACAATCGTATCCTGAATGACAAGTGTATCACCCGACTGAAAGTTCATCAACTGTTCCAGATGCAGTAATGACAACCGACAGCTATTAGCACGGGATTGGTAACGATATATATCCCCTTCCCTGCGGGCTTTTACCTCTTGCAAGTCGGAAACGGATTTCAAGCCCAGTTCCACAAATGTCTCGGTTTGTTTCAGGTATCGTTCGCTCAACCGGCTTTGCTCCAAAGCCAAATTCAAGAGTTTTCTTTCCAAAACCAGTTTGTAGTAAGCATCCGTCACTTGATAGGCGAGTTCATTCTGCCTGTCTTTCAGTTCCCACTTGCTGCGTTCCCGATTTATTTTCCGAAAACGAACCTGATTGATACGTGAAAAACCTTCAAACAAAGACAAAGTCATATCAAGACCTATCGTTCCTTCTTCAAAAGTCTTTTCTGTATAACCATTGGTATCTGGGTCTATCGAACGCCCGAAACGCTTTCCTGTTTCTGCGTTGGCTACTATGCGGGGAAGAAATGTACCGATAGCGGAAGCATAATCCGTTCGTGCTTCCTTTATGTTAATGGCACTATTCCGTATAGAAGGATTCTGTTTCCATGCCAAACGGATACATTCATCCAAACTCATTGCAGATTGAGCATACGTAATCACGGGCAATAAAAACAATAAAAAGAAAATGTTCCTCATTCTTCAGTATATATGCAATTGTGTTCTATATGAATTAAAAAAGCAAACATAATGCCACAATACTTAAACCACTGATTACAAGATAGATGACATACATTATTTTATCGTTCCCGTCCAATTATTACACACTATAACGTCTAAAAATTGGACGTTATCAATAAAAAGCCACCATGACCTGCGTGCAAACAGCCATTATTCAACGTTCAGGCTATAAATATTACTTAAACAAAACATAGAATAAAGTCATGTTTCAGGAAATGTATCATAAAACGTCTAATTATTGGACACTCTCTTGCAGGGAAAAGTAAAAACGAATATCTTTACCCAAAAACTTAAAGAATCGTTCAACCCAGGCAGATCCCCCCAATCTTACATATATGGAAACCGGAACTATTTTAATAGTAGATGATAATAAAAGTGTGTTGGCTTCGCTGGAACTTTTACTCGAAAATGAATTCAGTACAGTCCGCACAGCTGCCAATCCTAATCAAATAACAACACTGCTCACTACCACTTCCATTGATATCGTAATTCTCGATATGAATTTTTCGGCTGGTATCAATAACGGCAACGAAGGACTATACTGGCTGAAACATATTCACGAAATCCGCCCCACACTCCCTGTGGTAATGTTAACTGCTTACGGAGATGTGGAACTAGCCGTAAAAGCTTTGAAGAACGGAGCTGCCGACTTTCTTCTCAAACCTTGGGATAACCGGGCACTGGTTCAGAAAATAAAGGAAGCATACAATAATAAATCGAACAAGAAAAGTTCCTCAAAATCAAAAAACTCAATCGTAGGATCCGGCAATCCGAACAAACCTGAAATGCTGATAGGGCATTCTCCCGCCATGCTACAATTAATAAAGGTAGTCAATAAAGTAGCCGGGACCGACGCCAATATTCTGATAACCGGAGAAAACGGGACCGGAAAGGAAATGCTGGCCAGAGAAATACACCGCCTGTCTCCACGCAATACTCGTCCCATGTCAAGTATCGACATGGGAGCTATCAGTGAATCCCTTTTTGAGAGCGAGCTTTTCGGTCACGAGCGCGGAGCTTTTACGGACGCTTACGAAAGCCGTCCGGGAAAATTCGAAGCTGCCAGCGGCAGTTCGCTTTTTATGGATGAGATTGGAAATCTTCCCCTTGCACTACAAGCCAAATTACTGACTGTACTACAAAACAGGAATATCACCCGAATCGGAAGTAATAAAGTCGTCCCCGTTGATATACGACTCATTTCCGCCACCAATAAAGACATCCCGGAAATGGTGAAACAAGGATTATTCCGCGAAGATTTATTCTACCGTATCAACACTATCCACCTTGAAATTCCTCCATTACGAGAACGAGGAGACGACATACTCCTGTTCATCGAAACCTTTCTCCACCGTTTCGCTTCGAAATACCAACGCCCGGAAATGCGAATGCATGAGCAAACAATAGAGAAACTACGCTCTTACCACTGGCCGGGCAATATCCGGGAACTGCAGCACGCTATCGAGAAAGCTGTTATCTTGTGTGAAGGCAACGTGATACGCCCCAAAGACATTTTGGTAAAACAAACCTGGAAGCCGCAAACCACCAGCACTGTCCCCAATTTGGAAGAAGTGGAAAGGCAAGCCATTGAAACAGCCATTCTGCAAAATAATGGCAACCTGACTGCCGCCGCCGAACAATTGGGAATCAGCCGTCAGACACTCTATAACAAACTAAAACGTTTCAAACCCTGAACAGCATGATATTCAGCCGACACATCTATTGGGTTATACTACTACACGTCATGCTTATCCTCGTCACCTCGGGAACAGGCATCTGGCTTATCATCTCACAACGCGGATTTGTAATAGGCACATTACTAATTACCTGTTCCCTCTTCCAAATCAGCAGGCTGGTAAATAAACTAAATTCATTCAACCAAAAGTTGCGTGTCTTTTTCGATGCCATAGAAGACAAGGATAATATGCTTTACTTTCCCGAACAAAACGTTAGTAAAGAACAGGAAAAACTGAACCGCTCTCTCAACCGCATCAATTTCCTGCTCGCCAAAACTCAATCAGAATATTCCAAACAGGAACACTTCTACCGCTCACTCTTGGAAGAAGTGCCCAGCGGTGTATTAGCATGGGATTCTACCGGAAAAATAATCATAGCAAACAGCACTGCCCTTTCCTTATTAGACTGCCAGCAATTAACCCGATACCGACAACTGGAATCCTTACTGCAAGAAAAAGGCAAAAAGGAGCATCTCAGTCTTTCACAAAGCCGGATGAAACTACAAGATGAAACAATAACTCTCTTGTCTATCAAGGATATCGGTGACGAGCTTAGCGACAAAGAAAGTGAATCGTGGAACAAACTAAGCCACGTGCTCACTCATGAAATAATGAACACCATTGCTCCCATTATCTCCCTGTCACAAACACTGTCCACCTATCCGGACATCAACGAAAAAGCAGTTCGCGGACTTCGCATCATTCAAGCACAAAGCGAACGTTTATTGCAATTTACCGAATCCTTCCGTCACCTCTCCTACCTGCCAAAACCCGAAAAGAAACTTTTCTCACTTACGGCAACCCTGCAAAATCTCCGGGAACTCTTATCCGGCGACTTCAAAGAAAGCAATATCATCTTCACACTGACCTGCGAACCTAAAACGATTTATATGAAAGGTGACGAGAACCAACTCTCCCAAGTCCTGCTCAACCTTCTGAAAAACTCCATGCAAGCACTGGAAGGAAAAGAAAAAGGCAGAATCAGCATCCATGCGCAACAAGACGAACACATATCTATTGACATTGCGGACAACGGCCCGGGTATTCCGCCTGAATTACAGGAAAAGATATTTATTCCTTTTTTTACCACCAAATCAGAAGGCAGCGGTATCGGATTAAGCCTATGCAAACAAATTATCCGCCTTCACGACGGGCATCTCACCATTCAGGAAAGCAATCCCGGCAAAACAATTTTTCATATTGATATGCCATTATAAAACAAACCTTTCCGGTGCTTTTCGTGTTTATTATTATATAAACGAACGAATCGCACGATATGAGCATCAAAGAACAATACTGGAAATATTCCCTCATTGTCATTATTCTATTTATGGGAGTTATCATCTTCCGGCAAATCACTCCTTTTTTGGGAGGATTACTGGGAGCATTAACTATGTATATACTTGTACGCACACACATGAATTATCTGACAGAAAAGCGGAAAATGAAACGCAGCATCAGTGCATTACTGATTACGGCAGAAACCATTATGGTGTTTCTTGTTCCGCTGGGATTAATAATCTGGCTAGTGGTAAACAAACTTCAGGATATAAATCTGGCTCCGCAAACCTTTATCGAACCCATTCAGCAAGTAGCAGAATTTATTAAAGAAAAGACCGGTTATGATGTATTGGGAAAAGATACGCTATCATTCATCGTATCTATCCTCCCTCGTGTCGGACAGATAATTATGGAAGGCGCCAGCAGCCTTGCAGTCAATCTATTCGTCATGATATTCGTGCTTTACTTTATGCTGATAGGAGGAAAAAAAATGGAAGCATACGTCAACGACATTCTTCCTTTTAATGAGGCAAATACGCAGGAAGTCATTCGTGAGATTAACATGATTGTACGTTCCAATGCTATCGGCATTCCTCTGCTGGCTATCATTCAGGGAGGCGTCGCCATGATAGGCTATCTTATTTTCGGAGCGCCCAATATACTATTATTAGGTTTCCTCACCTGCTTCGCAACTATTATTCCAATGGTAGGTACAGCATTGGTATGGTTTCCCGTAGCCGCTTATCTGGCTATTAGCGGAGACTGGTTCCATGCAATCGGGCTCGCTGCATACGGAGCCATCGTCGTGTCACAATCCGACAACCTGATCCGATTTATCCTTCAAAAGAAAATGGCGGACACACATCCGCTCATCACTATTTTCGGAGTTGTCATCGGTTTGCCGTTATTCGGATTTATGGGAGTCATCTTCGGGCCGTTATTACTCTCGTTATTCTTCCTTTTCGTGAATATGTTCAAGAAAGAATATCTGGATTTGCGAAATAACCTTCCTTCAAGATGAGGGAACTATCGAAAAAATGCGTACTTTTGCGGGCGTAAAAACGACACTTAAATTCAATGGAAGCATTTACATTCAATACTGCCGAACTGATTCTTTTATCGGCGGCAGGTATTCTTTTTATCATTCAGCTTATTTACTATTTCGGTTTGTACAATCGGATACACGTTCGCAATAAGACTGTACGCAAAGAGGAAACCCACTTCTCACGGGAATTGCCTCCACTTTCCGTCATTCTTTGTGCACGCAATGAAGCTGATAACCTGCGTAAAATTCTGCCTGCTATTCTGGAACAAGATTACCCGCAGTTCGAAGTCATTGTTATCAATGACGCTTCCACTGATGAAACAGAAGATGTGCTGGGATACATGGAAGAAAAATATCCTCATCTCTACCATAGTTTTACACCGGACAGCGCCCGCTATATCAGCCACAAGAAACTGGCTCTGACATTAGGTATCAAAGCCAGCAAGCACGACTGGCTTGTATTTACGGAAACCAACTGTATGCCTGCAAGTAACCAATGGCTGAAACTTATGGCGCGCAACTTCACTTCGCAAACGCAAATCGTATTGGGGTACAGCGGATACGACCGTATCAAAGGCTGGTTACACAAACGTATCGCATTCGATACATTATTTCAGTCTTTACGTTATCTGGGGTTCGCCTTGGCCGGAAACCCCTATATGGGTATCGGTCGTAACATGGCTTACCGTAAAGAATTATTCTTCAAACAAAAAGGATATTCCAAATATCTGAACCTGCAACGCGGAGAAGATGACTTGTTCATTAATCAAATAGTAACCAAAACGAATACGCGCGTAGAAACTGACTTCAACGCTACGATGCGTATACAGCCCGTCTATCGCTACAAAGACTGGAAGGAAGAAAAAATTAGTTATATGGCTACCGCACGCTTCTACCGTGGAGCACAACGTTACCTGTCGGGATTCGAAACATTTTCCCGCCTGTTATTCTATGTCGCCTGTATGGCAGGTATCGTATTCGGCATACTCAACTTTCATTGGCTGGTAGCAGGTATTGCATTATTGATATGGCTGCTTCGTTACATAACGCAAGCTATTGTGATTAACCGGACAGCCAAAGAAATGGGGGGAGGTAGAAAATATTATTTCTCATTGCCCATATTCGATATTCTCCAACCGATACAATCTCTTAATTTCAAGCTATGCCGCCTTTTCCGAGGGAAAGGTGATTTTATGAGAAGATAATAAACCTGTTTATTTATATCCGGAAGGAAGACTTACTCATATCGCATAGAGTTTGCCGGATTGATTTTCGTTATCAGGAAAGAAGGACCGATCAACATCAGCACCGACGACAACAATGTACCGATATTAATCAAAAGAAAAAGCCAGATATTGAAAGAGACCGATACTGTATCGACATAATAACTTTCCGGGTCGAGTTTGAGAATTCCGAATTGAGATTGAATAAAGTAGAATGCCAGACCGATCACGTTTCCCCAAAGCATTCCTTTTCCGATAAGAAAAACAGAGAACCAAAGAAACGTCTTACGAATAGTGAAATTGTCAGCTCCCAACGCTTTCAGGATTCCTATCATATTAGTACGTTCAATGATAATAATCAATAGACCGGAAATCATGGTAAATCCGGCAACCCCTATCATTAAGAACAAAATCACCCATACATTCATATCCAATAAGCCAAGCCATTCAAATATCTGGGGATTCAGTTGTTCAATATTCCGTACATAATATATGCCTCCAAACTTATCCCGCTGACTATCGGTATCAATAGCGATTTCATAAGTTACGTCTTCCAACTTATCATAATCACGAACCTGCAATTCCACTCCGCTCACCTGCTCCCGCTGCCAACCGTTCAAGCGGTTCACCAGATTGAGATCAGTCAATAAAAAAAGATTATCATACTCGGAGAAGTTAGTCTGATAGATTCCGGCAATCGTCAAACGACGGGCACGAACCTCATCTTGTATATAATAGGTATAAATTTTATCTCCTAGCTTCAACTTCATCTTAGTAGCCAAAGCCTTGGAAATAAGCACCTGATTGGAAGATACAGAATCACTGAAAACGGGAATTTCTCCTTCGACCAGATATTCCTTCATAAAGCGGGAATCAAATTCCGGTCCAACACCCTTCAACACCATTCCCTGAAAGGCGTCGTCTGTTTTTATCATTCCCGGTTTGGTGGAATAACGTTGTACATGACTCACTTCAGGATAATCGGAAAGGGCGGCAATCAAACTGTCGCCAGCAACAATCGGATGTGTCTCATAAGAATTGACCGCATCCAGATTCGTTATCTGGATATGCGAGCCAAATCCAATGACCTTATTTCTCACTTCACTTTTAAACCCGATCACTACCGCTACCGCTATAATCATTACAGCCAGTCCGATAGCAATACCCGCCATAGCAATGAGGACCGCAGGACGTGACACCTGCTTTCCGCCATCGCTTTCACGATAGATACGCCGGGCTATGAAAAGTGATAGAGACATCTTTTATTCCGTTCTTCCCGGATACGCCTCCAAAGCCTTTTGCAAGACAAAAAGCGCACGGGTCAAGTCTTCTTTTTTCAATACATAAGCAATACGAACCTCGTTGATACCGGAGCCCGGAGTGGTATAGAAACCGGAAGCCGGAGCCATAAAGACTGTTTGCCCTTCGTACTCGAAGTCCGAAAGACACCAGGCACAGAACTTATCCGAATCATCTACCGGAAGTTTCGCCACCGTGTAGAAAGCTCCCATAGGAATCGGAGAATAAACACCCGGAATGCGGTTCAATCCGTCAATGAGGCATTTACGACGTTCCACATATTCATCATAGGTCTCACGTGAATATTCTTCAGGAGCATCCAATGAAGCCTCGGCAGCAATCTGTCCGATCAAAGGGGGACTCAAACGAGCCTGACAGAACTTCATAACAGCGTCACGTATCTCTTTGTTCTTGGTAATCAGCGCACCGATACGGATTCCACATTCCGAATAACGTTTCGAAACGGAGTCAATCAGAACCACATTATTCTCGATGCCTTCCAAATGGCAGGCAGAAATATAGGGCGAACCGGTATAGATAAATTCGCGATATACTTCATCGGAGAAAAGGAATAAATCGTATTTCTTCACCAAGTCACGAATCTGATTCATCTCACGACGGGTATATAGATAACCGGTCGGATTGTTCGGATTACAAATCAGGATAGCTTTGGTACGTTCATTTATCAGTTCTTCAAATTTCTCCACTTTCGGAAGTGAGAAACCCTCTTCGATAGTCGTGGCGATAGTGCGGATCTTCGCTCCGGCAGAGATAGCAAATGCCATATAGTTGGCATAAGCCGGTTCCGGAACAATAATTTCATCCCCGGGATTCAGACAGGAAAGGAAAGAGAAAAGCACCGCCTCCGAACCACCCGACGTAATGATTATATCATCTGCTGTAAGATTGATATTGAACTTTGCATAATATCCTACTAATTTCTCGCGATAGCTACGATAACCTGCGCTGGGACTGTACTCCAGCACTTTGCGATCAATGTTGCGTATCGCGTCAATCGCGACCTGAGGCGTGGGCAGGTCAGGCTGTCCGATGTTCAGGTGAAATACATGAACTCCGCGTTGCTTGGCAGCGTCTGCCAAAGGAGCCAGTTTTC
>UMIA01077005.1_pt1 | contig 12835 bp, 9 predicted proteins | sample 1965701 | NCBI WGS metagenome assembly UMIA01 (sample SAMEA4836113, study PRJEB28245) | human gut metagenome | biome: gut microbiome; material: fecal sample | place: Denmark | collected 2008 | reverse complement strand
TCCGCATCGGTCGGCGCAGACATCCGCATCGGTCGGCGCAGACCGCTAAAGTATAACTATAACACTGCGTTTCCTATGCTTCAGCAGTACTAATGCAGGCTGATGCCCCACTGCTTCAGCTGCTCGAGGTCGACGTCGGCGAAGCCTGCCTGTTGCAAGGTTACGGAGCGGTTGTGGTCGTTGAGGTAGTGGCGCTTGCTGCTGCGGAACGCAGGGTTGGCAAGCGACTGTGGCATTACGTCGTCGACGCACTGCGCACTGATGCCGGCGATGGAGAGCATCGTCGGGAATACCGACACGCTCGACTGCACATCCTTCTCGCGGTTGGCGTTGAGTGCCGACACCACATCAGGATACTCGGCGCGGTACGACGCGGAGGTCCAGACGATGAGCGGCACGTGTATGCCGTGGCATGAGGGCGTGGGCGAGGCGTGGAGGAAACGCTTGCGATAGTCGTCGAAGATGTTCTCGCCGTGGTCGGAGGTGTAGAGCATTGCCGCCTGCGCCCCACTATTGCCGAGCATCGTGATGATGCTGTGCAGCACGAAGTCGGTCTGACAGATGGTGTTGTCGTAAGCGTTCAGCAGCGACGGGCGGTTCTTGGCTTCTGCCTCGGTGGGTGTGTCGGGCAGGAACTTGGCGCGATGGCGCGGATAGCGGTCGCGGTAGTTGAAGTGCGAGCCGTAGGTGTGCAGCACTATCAGCTCCTTCTTGCGCTTCTTGGCAAGGATGTTCTGCACGTAAGGCAGCAGCCGCTCGTCGCTGGTCTGCGCCGTGACATCGCCCGTGACAACGCTCACAGCCGAACGGATGAACACGAAGTCGTCAGCCTCGTCGCCGAAGAAATCGATGAACGAGTGGTTGGGCTGCTGGTTGGAGATGAACGAGGTGTGGAAGCCTGCCTCGCGGAACGCCGTGATAAGGCTTTTCTCGCGGTACAGACGCGCGTGGTCCTCGGCTGAAGCGGCGGCGAGGAGCATCGGCACACTCTTGTGCGTGGTGTTCGACTGCGAGAGCACGTGGCGGAACACGCTGAGTCCGTCGGTCTTTGAGAGCAGCGGATTGGTCTCGCGCTCGTAGCCGTAGAGCTGGAAGTTGTCGGCGCGTGCCGTCTCGCCTATCACGAGCACATACACCTCGGCAGAGTCGGCAGCGTGCACAGAACGCGCATTGAAACGAAAGTCGGCTACATCGTTGCGATAGTCGGCTATGCGGCTGCTCTCGTGGCAGGCGAGGTAGAGGTTATAGAAGATGTTGGCTGGGTAGACGTGGTCCTCGGCACGATAGTCGAAGTCGCTGTCCTTCGGATAAGCCACATAGCTCAGCGCTATGAACACTGCGCCCACAGCCATGCCATAGCAGGAGTAGCGGCGCACACGCTTCAGGAACGCCTTGTCCTCGGTGCGGTGGCGTGCCCACGACATAGCGGCGAGCACGAGCAGCGGCAGGTAGAGGATGAAGACAGTAGCCACGGCTGGCACAAGGTTGTTGAGCAGTTCCATCGCCTCACCGGGGTTGGTGGTGACGAGGTTGAGGAACATGTCGACGGCTATCACGCCACGTCCGAAGAGGTAGAGCAGCACTATCTGGAAGGCTGCGAAGAAGATGATAAGGAACATGCACCACACCTGGCGACCCGTCTTCGCGGACAGTGTCATCAGCAGCGCATAGAGCGACACGGGCAGCACGACGTTGGCTATGCAAGCCAGCACGGGCATGTGCTCGGTGAAGCAGAGTGCCACGTTCGGAATAGCGAGCGTGAGCACTATGTATATAAAGAGGAAACGGGGAGAGGTCAAAAGACCTAATATCTTTTTCATAAGAATATACTTTAAATAAAGAGTTCTCTTAGTTGAGAGTTTTTTAGTTGAGAGTTGAGAGTTGAAAGTTGAGAGTTATGATTACCTTGAGAATCTCAAGAAGGCGCAAGCTGCAGTACATATCATAACTCTCAACTTTCAACTCTCAACTAAATATTAAAACGCTTCGTTGATATTGAATATGAAGCTGTGCTGTCCCGACTTACCGAAGCCGTAGTCGAGTCGCACGTTGACATTCTTCTTGAACTCCCAGCGGTAGCCCACGCCCATGTTCGGCAGTATGTGCTTCAGCTGTATCTTGCTGAACTTCGGGAAGATGGTTCCGGCACCAGCCCAGAGCACAACACCGTTGCGCTTCCACACATGCTGACGCAGCTCCACCTGCGTCTCTATCTTATGATTGTCGCGATAGCGTCCTTGGTAGTAGCCGCGCATCGAGTAGCTATCGCCGAGCTGCGCGAGCATCGACCACTCCACATCGCCGAAGTTGAACTGCGTACGGAAGTCGGCAGCAAGCGTGGCACCCTTCCACAGATGCGTATAGCCGTCGATGCGGAAGTCGGTGGTGTAGGAGTTGTATTTGTTGCCGATGAATTTCGGGCGCATGAGTTGCATAAACTGTATGTACATGCCACGCTTCGGCGCAGTGAGGTTGTCGCGCGTGTCGTATATGGCGGTCATGCCCGCACCGAAGTTAAGCGTCTCTGTGCGTTCGCCACCAAGCAAGTCGACACGGTCGAACTTAGTGCCGCGCACATAGTCGAAGTCGACGGTAGGACCGATGAAGAGGTTGTCGGCGGTGCGTATGAGCCAGTCGGCTTTGAACTGCGCCTGCCAACGCTTCATCTTACTCTTGTTGCCATCCACATTGCCCATGTCGTAGCCCCATCCCCAGATGTAGCAAGGGAAGGAATAGAAGTAGACGGTATAGTTGAGGCGGTGGGTGTCGCGTGGGAACTTATGCGTGCCGCGCACACCGAGCATGTAGAAGCCTACGGTAGACACGTCGCCGAAGAGCGACACGTTGCTCGGAGCCGACAGCGAGTCGGTAGGATCGGAGCGGTAGAGACCTGCAGCCACGAGTCCGATGCCGAACTTGGTGTCGGAGCTGTAGTGCGGTCCGCCGATGACACTGAAGTCGAAACGCTTGTTCTTCTTCTCCTTGTTGGCATCGTTGAAGTAGGCAAGGAAACGACTGAAGATGTCTTTCTTCTTTGCCGGCTTCGCAACAATGGTGTCAGCAACAGCAGCAACCTCACTGGTTGCTGCACTCGCTACAAAAGTGGTATCAAAACCGAACGGCTCTGTAGCCCAAACAGGCTGCAGAGCTATTAAGAACAGAAATAATATCGCTTTAAAGGGGCGCATAACCTCATATTTTATTAATAATTAAATAGTACTCTTGGCTTAAAAAGGTCTAAGAAGGCTTAGATACCTCACCATCTCAACACCTCAACACCTCACCATCTTAATACACCAGTCCTACGTTGTCCACCCAGAAGGTGTTGCCCACGGTGCCCACGTAAGCACCGCCGTGGCTCGACGAGAACTGCAATATGATGTGTGTCGGAGTGGCATCGGCAGCAGCCCAACCCGTCTCCTTCACCAGCACGCTCTTTCCCTTGGAGTTGCGTGCGTAGTCGGTAGAACGCAGTCCCATCGTCGACGCATCGTAGAATGGTTTGCCGGTGATATTGCCGTAGTGAATCTCATACGTGGCATCCTCAACCCATCCGTTGGTCGACTTACCGTACTTCACTACCACCGTGCCCACGCGCTGCGCCGTGATGTTTCCCTTAGCATCCTCATGGCGCTTCTGGAGGAGCAGCAGAGCCACACAGTAGTCCTTGCCCGGAACAGTAGTCACTGCCGAGAAGCCGGTCTGACGGATGCGCTTGGCGTTGCCTGGCACCTGCACACGATAGTCGAAGCGCAGAGCCTTCGGACGCAGGGTGAACGGGATACCGAAATTGAGTGCCTTCGGACCTTCCTTTGTGCCGGTGATAGGCTCCTTCATGTCGCCGAGGAAGATGCTGCCAGCGGCGAGCACCTTAATATTAATAAGACCAAGCACCTTGCAGGTCTCGATATGGGTGGTCATCTTGACGCAATGTCCCGAACCGCGGTTGTCGCGATACACCGAGTTGTTGGTCTTTGTGATGCCCGACACCTTAGCCATCACGTTGCTCGTGCCCCAAGGCGATCCGCCGAGGTTTACGTATGGATTGTTGCCCGTGAGGGCTCTGTTGGGGCCTATCTCGTAAAGGGTTTTCTTGCTACCACCGATTACTGACGACTCGTGTATTTGGCGCGTCACCCAAGTATCGAAATTGCCATACTTGAACAAGACGAACTTTCCTTCGGCACTTGCAGAAAGACTACAGAAAACGCAAAGCATTGTCACAATGCACGATTTGAACATAAAATGTTTCATATACTTATGATTATATATTGTGTGCTACAAAAAACATGAATAACAAGCAAAAAGCCGTATCATTCGGCACAAAGATATACAAAAAAGGCAAATGTGAAAACTTTTATATTACAAAAGTTTTCCATTTGCCTTAATATTTAATGTCTGTCAACACTTGTAAGGAAATAAAGACAACTTTTAGTTGCTTTTATACCAACCGCGTTTTTCTGCTTTTGTTTCAACCGCATTTATTTGCCACTAATCAGCTCAACGGCTTTGCTTACGGTGTGATTGTGCTCGTTCATCAGTCGGAAGTACTCGTTCATGTCCCAGATGTCGCGAGCGATGAGTGCCTTCAGTTGTACGCGAAGCATAGGCAGCGTGTTGTTGCGCTCTTCGTCGTCACGCGGTTTCACCTTCTGGCGTTCAGCCTCAGCAAAAAGACTGTCGACCATGGCTTGCGGCACTTCAAAGTGCTTCATATAGTCGTCGAACTTCGTGTACTCCGCCTTCAGCTCCTCGCGATGGTTCTCAACATAGCGCAAGGTGGCGTTGATAACGAGTGAGCGTGCAACAAGCTGACGGTGGAACGCTGTATATTGAGTGGTGTCGAGCGGCACGAACACGTCGGGCATGATGCCTCCACCGCCATATACGGTGCGGTGCTTGCGCAGAGTGTAGCAGCGCAGCGAGTCGTTGAAGTGGATTGAGTCAGCCGAGTAGAGCTCGCCATGCTTGAAACGCTTCTCTATATCCTGCGCATAGTCCTCCTTTTCGCCTTTCGCATACGGCTTCTGTATGCAGCGGCCGGACGGTGTATAGTAGTGGGCGATGGTGAGGCGTATCATTGAACCATCATCGAACTCGATAGGACGCTGCACGAGTCCCTTTCCGAACGAGCGACGACCTACCACTGTGCCACGATCCTGGTCCTGGATGGCACCCGTAACGATTTCGGCAGCCGATGCCGAATACTCGTTGATGAGCACGTAGACCTTGCCCTTCAGCAGTCTGCCTCCTCCGCCTGCCTTGTACTCTTGACGTTTCTGAGCGCGTCCCTCGGTGTACACCACGAGGTCGCCCTTCTGCAGGAACTCCTCTACGATGCGCACCGCCGACTGCAGATAGCCACCGCCGTTGTCCTGAAGGTCGAGGATGAGGTCGCGCATACCGGCTTTCTGCAGCGAGTCGACAGCGGTCATAAATTCGCCGTAGGTGGTGGCACCGAACGAGCCGATGCGCACGTAGCCCACACGCGGACGTATCATGTAGTAGGCATCAAGCGTGTGTACGGGTATCTTGGCACGCGTAACGGTGAACTGCAGCAGGTCGGGCACGCCACGACGCTGCACGCCGAGCTTCACCTTCGAGCTACGCGGTCCGCGCAGACGACGCATGATGTCCGCACGATCCATCTTAACGCCTGCTATCGTAGTGTCGTTGACGGTGATGATGCGGTCGCCGGCGAGTATGCCCACCTTCTCCGACGGACCCTTGCGCACGGGCTGTATGACGAGCAGTGTGTCCGAAATCATATTGAACTGCACGCCGATACCGTCGAACGAGCCTTGCAGTGGTTCGGTCAGCGACTTTGTCTCCTTGGCAGTGGTGTATGAGGAATGGGGGTCGAGTTTCTCGAGCATACCACGTATGGCATCTTCCACGAGTTTCTGCTCGTCGACCGAGTCGACATAGAGGTTGCTGACAGCCAGTTCGGCTATCTGCAGCTTCTTGAGTGGGTTCACACGCTGCGCGAAAGCGGCTGCGCACAGCAGCAGTAAAACCATTGCACCCATTCCCATTTTCCATGAGAACGGGTGCGTTGTGTTATGTTTGTTTATACGTTTCATTATCTGGGTTTGTTTTATGCCAAGTCTTCGTCGGGCAGGTCTTCCTCAACCACGAGGTTGTCGATGATGAAGTTCTGCCTCTCCATGGTGTTCTTGCCCATGTAGTACTCGAGGAGCTTCTGCACCTGGTCGGTCTTGTGAAGCGTCACCTGTTCGAGTCGCATCTCAGGACCGATGAAATGTGCGAACTCCTCCGGCGAGATTTCGCCCAAACCTTTGAATCGGGTTATCTCCGGGTCGGGTCCAAGGTTGCGTATAGCCTGCTGGCGTTCGTCCTCGCTGTAGCAGTAGCGTGTGATGAAGTCGCTCTTCTTCTCCTTACCGGTGAGGCGTGCGTCGGCATCGGTCACTACCTTCTTATCCTTTATCTTCGTGCGACGGTTGCGCACGCGGAACAGCGGTGTCTGCAACACGTAGACGTGTCCCTTCTTGATAAGGTCGGGGAAGAACTGCAGAAAGAACGTAATGATGAGCAGGCGGATGTGCATACCGTCGACATCGGCATCGGTCGCCACTATCACCTTATTATATCTAAGCGTGTCGAGTCCGTCCTCTATGTCGAGAGCAGCCTGCAGGAGGTTGAACTCCTCGTTCTCGTACACCACCTTCTTTGTCAAGCCGTAGGAGTTGAGCGGTTTTCCGCGCAGCGAGAACACGGCTTGCGTGTTCACATCGCGGCTCTTTGTGATTGATCCGCTGGCAGAATCGCCCTCGGTGATGAATATCGACGACTCTTCCTTGCGGTCGTTCTTCGCGTCGGAGTAGTGTATGCGGCAGTCGCGCAGCTTGCGGTTGTGCAGATTGGCTTTCTTGGCGCGTTCGCGTGCCAGCTTCGTGACGCCAGCCATCGCCTTGCGCTCACGCTCGCTCTCGGTTATCTTCTGCTGCATCACCTCCGCCACGTCGGCGTGTATGTGCAGGAAGTTGTCTACCTCAAGCTTCACGAAGTCGCCAACGTACTTGTTGATGCTCTCGCCTCCGGGTGCCATCTGTAACGAGCCGAGCTTAATCTTCGTTTGACTCTCGAACATCGGCTCCTCTACGTTCAGCGCGACGGCAGCCACGAGTCCGTTGCGTATGTCGGTGAACTCGTAGTTCTTGCCGAAGAACTCCTTGATGGTACGGGCTATGTGCTCCTTGAATGCGCTCTGATGGGTGCCGCCCTGCGTGGTGTGCTGTCCGTTGACGAAGGAGTGGTACTCCTCGCCGTACTGGTTGGTGTGCGTAAAGGCTATCTCTATGTCCTCACCCTTCACGTGTATGATGGGGTAAAGCGGGTCGGTGGTCATCGTGTCGGTGAGCAGGTCAGCCAAGCCGTTGCGCGAGAGGATGCGCCGACCGTTGTACATGATGGTGAGTCCGGAGTTGAGATAGGTGTAGTTGCGCAGCATCGTCTCCACGAAGTCGTCATGGAACGAATAGCCGACGAACAGTGTCGGGTCGGGTTCGAAGAAGATGTAGGTGCCGTTCTCGTCGGCAGAGTCCTCGGTGATGTCCGATGTCAGGTTGCCGCGCTCGAACTTGAGCGCACGCACCTTACCGTCGCGGTACGACTTCACCTCGAAGTGTGCCGAGAGGGCGTTCACCGCCTTCACACCCACGCCGTTCAGACCCACGCTCTTCTTGAACGCCTTCGAGTCGTACTTGCCGCCGGTGTTGAGCACACTGACTGCCTCAACGAGCTTGCCCTGCGGTATGCCACGACCATAGTCGCGCACCGACACACGCAGACGGTCGTCGATGTCTACCTCTATGCGCTTGCCGGCGTTCATCTTGAACTCGTCGATAGAGTTGTCGATGACCTCCTTCAGCAGCACATAGATACCGTCCTCGGGCAACTGTCCGTCGCCCAAGCGACCGATATACATACCTGGACGTGTACGCACGTGCTCCATGTCGGAGAGGTGGCGTATGTTGTCGTCGGTATATTGAACTGTGGGTTGAATGTTTTCTTCCATTTTATTTCTTAATATCTTACAGCATCCCGAGTATTATCATCGTATCTTGAGGATACTATCCGACTTAAATATCCTTCTTGTAGCATCTGCGGCGCTTGTGTATCTCGCGGTTGAGATACTGCCACTGTCCCTGAACCTTCATGTTTGTCTCCATCTCGACGTGGGTCTCGCCCCACTTGAAACCAAGACGCTGGTAGTGAGGTATGAGGTCGTAGAAGAGCAATGCGTTGGCACCCTTCTGACGATACTCCGGCAACACGCCTACGAGCAGAAGGTCTACGACCTCGGTCTTGTGGAATTTCAACGCGCGAAGGATGTGCCACCAGCCGAACGGGAAGAGCTTGCCACCGCACTTCTGCAAAGCGCGGGCGAGCGACGGGATAGATATGCCTACGCCAACCACCTTGTGGTCGGGTGTGTTCCAGTCCTCGATGATGGTGATGAGGTCGAGGTCTGCCATCGGCAGGTACATCTTCACGTACTGCTCTATCTGTCGGTCGGTGAGCTTCGAGTAGCCGTAGAGGTCCTTGAAGGTCTCGTTCACTACATCGAATATCTTCTTGCCGTATCCGTTCTCGCCGTATATCTCATTGCGCTTCAACTTCTTCACCTGCAGATTGTAGCGCTTCTGAATCATCTTTGCAATGGTAGCATACTTCTCCGGCATTTCCTCTGGCACGTAGAGCTTATACTCCACGTAGTCGTTGTCCTTCTCCCATCCGCCCATGCGATCCATGTGCTCCGGATAGTAGGGATAGTTGTATGCCGTAGCCTGAGTGCCAAGCTGGTCGTAACCGTAAAGGAGCATTCCCTCGGGGTCCATATCGGTGAAACCGAGCGGACCGACAATCTCCTTCATACCTTTCGACTTGCCGTAGTCTTCTACTGCCTTGAGGAGTGCTTTAGACACTTCGATATCGTCAACGAAATCGATCCAGCCGAAGCGAACCGACTCGCGCTCCCACTTCTTGTTGGCACTGTGGTTGATGATAGCAGCCACACGACCCACAGCCTTACCGTCGCGGTATGCCATGAAGTACTCAGCCTCGCAGAAGTCGAAGGCTGCATTCTTGTCCTTACGGAAGGTGTTCATCTCATCGAAGTAGAGGTTTGGCACGTGATAAGGATTACCTTTGTAGAGCTCGTTGTGGAAATCGATAAACTTGCACAAGTCGCGGCGCGACTCAACTTTCTTAATCTCTATTGCAGACATTTTAATTGTTTTATTCTTTCACTTTTGTTTGATACTCATTGTATGATTGCCTCTTTAGGCAAGCAATACATCTTTATAAATAAAGCCTTTAAAATGCAAAAGTACGGAAAAATGCTTAAACTAACGAAAAACCGGGTAACATTTAGCGATATTTACGAGAAATTAGCAGCAGATGTTCACCTTCAGCGGTGGTTGTGGCGAAGATATACACGTCGCCGCCGTCTTTGATTTTGAGGCGTTTGCGCAGTTCTGCGACTGTGAGTGGAAAGTTGCGCGTAGCTATATTGGCTTTCTCTATGCCTGCCAACGCCTTGCGCAGCTCGCCCTTATTCATCGTCGTCACGCGCTCCACAACGAAGCTTCTGCCCGGAAAGCCTTCAACGGGTTCGTCGGAAAGAAAGAGGTGGCTGTTGCGGCTCACGGGCGACACGCCGTAAGCTGCTGCCAGCTCGTCGAAGCAGCCTGCTTTCATGATTGAGGCGTTGGGCTCGTGTAAGAATGTTGAATGTTGAATGTTGAATGTTGAGTTGGCGACTGGAGCCGAGGAGCCTGGCGTATAGACAAAGAGGGAGGAAGGGGCTGAAGCGGTAAAAAGATCTGCACAATACACCTTCAGTTCACTCTCTACCACCGTTGAAAGTACGAGCAGCAGCTCCTTGCACTCGCCTCCCACCGACACGATGTGCACCTCGCGCACCGTGCCCTGCAAGTCGTCCATAGCCTTATGCCAATCGAGCATAGGCGAGAGCTTCAGCATCGTGAAGCGCGACTTCTCAAGCAGCTTGGGCAGGAGCTGCACAACATCGGGCGTGCAATCGGCAAGCATGACGGTCTTGGCGCCGTGCTCGTCACGACGCGCCGGGTCGAGGAACAGCATGGTCTGCGGTTCAACGGTTGAGAGATACTCCACGGCATCTGCGCACACCACCGTGGCGTTGTTCAAACCGAGCAACGGAAGGTTGTGCTCAACGATGTGGCAGAGCTGCTCATTGCGCTCCACATACGTAGCTGCAGCAAAGGCGTATGAGGTGAACGAGAAGTCGACACCGAAGCCGCCGGTCAGGTCGGTCATGCGGGACGCATGACCGACTATCTCCGCCCACTCCATCGCCAAGTTGAGCTTATACTGCGCTGTGGGTTCTGACGAGCACTGCTCCATAGAGAGGTGCGGTGGAAATATTACGCCATCGCATGCAGCCCATTTGGGGAGCTTACGACGCGCTATCTGCCAGCCTTGTATCTGATCGAGAGCGTAGGGCATGTCAACATCCGGAAAGCGATTTGCTTGAAGCGCAAGCTGACGGATATCACGTTCGCGATATTCGCGTATAAATTCTGCAGTAGTCATAGACATATCATTGTTATTTTTGACTGCAAAGTTAACACATTTAGCCGATTAAATAACTACATCAGAATGAATGTAAATAAATTTCACCTATTTTCTTTGCAGTATAACAAACTTACTGTAACTTTGCAAAAGTTGCACAGAAGACAACAAAATGAGCAACATCTAAACATAATACCCTAAAGTATGGAACCTATTGTTGACTTTTCAATCCTACCCACACGTCTGCGCTCAGCCGAGCGAGTCGTAACTGTAGCAGTGGCATGTCCTGCCGACTCTCACACAGAGGAAGTTATCGAACGAAGCATCGCGGAACAGTTCGCACGCTTCACCCTTGTAGCCAACACGGCAAAGGCTGATATCGCACGCCGATTGGCTGCCGACTATCCCGACAAGGTTACACTCATCGTGGCTGACGACGATGACGACGCGGCGCGCCATGCCGTTAAGGAGGTGCGCGAGGGCAGAGCCGACGTGCTAATGAAGGGTTCGCTGAACACTGACAACCTCTTGCGCGCAGTACTCAACAAAGAGGAGGGCATACTCATCAAGGGTAGCGTACTCACACACATCGCCGTTGCTGATGTGCCGAGCCTTAATCATTTGTTGTTCTTCTCGGATGCAGCCGTCATTCCCTACCCCACTACCGAACAATACGACGCCATCACACGATACATCACCGACACCTACCGCAGCATAACGGGTGGCGACCGCCCACGCGTGGCACTCATCCACTGCACGGAGAAGGTATCGGAGAAGTTCCCGCTCACGCTCAGCTACGAGGAACTGAAGGCGAACGCCGCCGCAGGAGCCTACGGCGAGGTGGAGATAGGCGGACCGATGGACGTGAAGACGGCTTGCGACGCAGAGAGCGGAGCCATCAAGGGCATCGCATCGCCAGTGGTGGGCAACGCCAACTGCCTCATCTTCCCTGACATAGAGGCAGGCAACACATTCTACAAGACAATAACTCTCTTCGGTGGTGCTACGGTGGCTGGTATGCTCGTAGGCACGACAGCACCCGTGGTGGTGACATCGCGCGCCGACACTGCCGACTCCAAATTCTACTCTTTAGCAACTGCTTGCTTGAAAGCAATTAACAAACAGTAAACTCAAGACATATTCATGAAAAAAATATTTGTGATCAACCCTGGCTGCACCTCTACAAAGGTGGCTGTGTATGAAGACGAACACGCTGTATGGACATCCGACGGACTGCATCCGCAGGAGGAAGTAGACAAGTACGCAACCGAGATGGAGCAGTACGAGTACCGCAAGAATTTCATCCTGAAACTATTAGAGGAGGCAGGAATACCTTTGGAATTCGATGCCGTAATCGGTAGAGGCGGTCTGCTGAAACCGTTGCACGGCGGTGTGTATGCCATTAACGAGCAGATGAAGCAGGACCTCATCAATGCCAAGCACAAGCATGTGTGCAACCTCGGTTCGATTCTTGCCGACGACATCGCACAGATGTGCCACTGCCCAGCCTACATGGCTGACCCAGTGGTGGTAGACGAGTTTATGACACGTGCACGCTATACGGGTCTGCCGTTCATGAAGCGCGAGTCTATCTTCCACGCGCTCAACGCCAAGGCAGCCTCGCGCCGCTATGCGCGCAGCATCGGACGCAAGTATGAGGAGATGAACCTCGTAGTGGCTCACCTCGGTGGCGGCATCTGCGTGTCGGCTCACCACGAGGGCAAGGTGATTGACGTGAACAACGCACTCAACGGTGAGGGTCCTATCGCGCCGGAACGTGCCGGAACGCTGCCTGCCGACCAGCTCGTGCGACTCTGCTTCTCGGGCAAGCATACCCAGGCAGAGATTATGAAGATGTTAGCAGGCAACGGTGGCTGCCAGGCACTACTCGGCATGAAGGACATGAAGGAGATATCGCGCCGCGCAGAGGCAGGCGAGGAGCCGTTCCACGAAGTGCTCGAGGCTATGCTCTACACCGTGTCGAAGCAGATCGGTGCCATGGCGGTTGCGCTGTGGGGCAAGGCGGACGCTATCATCCTCACCGGCGGCATCGCCTACAGCAAGTACTGCGTTGAGGAGATAAAGAAGCAGGTGGACTTCCTCGCTCCGGTCATCGTGATGCCAGGCGAAGGCGAGATGGAGTCGTTAGCGTTCAACGCCTTAGGAGCATTGAACGGCGAACTGCCGGTACACGAGTATAAGTAATTATTAATGGATCAAATAATATTGTTGTGTTTTTAACAATCCAATATTA
>UMIA01060625.1_pt1 | contig 13306 bp, 13 predicted proteins | sample 1965701 | NCBI WGS metagenome assembly UMIA01 (sample SAMEA4836113, study PRJEB28245) | human gut metagenome | biome: gut microbiome; material: fecal sample | place: Denmark | collected 2008 | reverse complement strand
AGGAGTAGACATATTGCACAAAAACTGCCCGATTAAATGCTGGTCTTTTGTGCATAGTGCACAACGGTGTTAGTTGACTAAAACTCGTCATACTGCACAAAAAACGAACACCCGTTCACCCCGTATTTGTGCAACTTGCACAATGGTACTCGAACACTTGTTTTGTGCATATTACCCAATTTTAGTCGACTAATAGCCCCGTCTTTTGTGCATATTGTACATTGTGCATATTGCACAATAGCACTACCATATTTTTGTGCATTTTGTATATTGACTTTTGCCCCATACTATGCTATACTATATACATAGAATATAGGTATGGCAAAACGAACACTTGTTCACCCTTTTAGTCACTAAACGGGCTTTGTGCAAATTGCACAAAAACAACCTATGAATTTTGTGCAACTTGTCTATTGCATTATCCCTTAGGGTATGGTAATATATACTTGTAAGGAAGAGAAGTACATTGACAACTAAACAAGGCTTTTAGTCAACTAACACTTTTTGAAAAAAGTGCTTGACAAGCTGGCAAACAAGTGCTATAATATACTTGTAAGATAGAGATAGAAAACTTCTTCAAAAATCTTCAAAAAGCACTTGACAAGCTGGCAAGGATATGCTATAATAGTCTTGTAAGGTAAGGAAGTCAAGTACAACCTACAAATTGTACCTTGAAAATTGAATATGTTTTAGTCAACTAACAATCGGTTCGTGTTTCACGTGAAACATTGTAAAGATTCCCAGTTGCTAATGTTTCACGTGAAACATCAGGCAACTAACCACAAAAACATTTTAGTCAACTAAAAAGAAAGAAGAGGTAATCATTATGAGAAAAAACGTAGAAAACACAACCGTTGCAACCGAAAACGCTAAGGAACAGGAAATCGTATCCTATGAAGTCGTGGCTATGAATGGAAAGAATAAGGAACTGACATTCTACAATACAGACCTTATCCGTCATACACAGTCTATTCAGAAGTACCGTGACGCCGGTAATCTTGCAATCCTTGCAATCGCACACGAGTTCGACTCTATGGACAAGGACGAGTCTTACAAGACCGCCGGTTTCAAGACAGTTGCTGACTATGGTAGAGTAGTATTCGACTACAAGCCTGCGACCGTATCACTCTATCTCAGAAGTGCAAGGGCATTTTTGACAGAGAATGAAAAGGGCGAGGTCAACTACAAGCCAAACTTACCTAAACTTACAGTAGGTCAGATGATTGAGTTGTTACCACTTGTCAAGGACGGTGAGGACGTATCAGAGGTACTCAAGGCTTTACAGTCTGGCGAGATTAACTGTCAGATGTCAACTAAGGCTATCCGTGACGCGGTATCATCTATCCGTGCTATCCCGACTAAGGCTAAGGAAACCACTGAAAAGTCTGAACTGGCAAAGGCTGAAAAGCTGGGCGAGTATGACAAGGATAAGTTACCTAAGAACACCACACCTGAAACCTATGCTGAAACTAACATTGACGCTGCTATGGTAGCATTTGAGAACTACGCAAAGGCTATGAATGACATTGAACACAATGAAACGGTGGACGCAAAGATTAAGGAAGTCATGGTTAAGTTACAGGAACTCCGGGCAGAACTTACCAAGTAGCATTAAACAATCGGTGGACACGAGCCGATTGTTAGTTGACTAAAAGCCAAAAATGAGGTCAGCTAAGAAAGGAAGTAACAGTATGAAAGTAAGACAGTTAACCGAAACAAGTTACCCGAAAACACGTAGACTCATCGACGATATGACCATTGAAATGTATCAAGACATTACATCGGCTATATTGCATGACAACTCCCCATTACAAATTGCGTCAGATATATACGACATATGGGAAGTAGTCGCACAGTCACTCTACGAAAATAATAACCTCACACACAGAGAGTTCCTCACGTGCATAACACGTATTGGTCACTTACTGGACGAAGCTTATAAGTCGTTAGGTGTTGAGAATAGCGTAGAGTAGTTCCTTAATTAGATTGTTAGTCGACTAAACGGTTCGCCAAACTGTTTAGTTGACTAAACAATAGATAACCAATAAACTATGACAGTAAAGTCGTTAAAATCAGAAAGGTCAAAAGGTGACAATTATGGCAGATTTCAGAAACATGGCAAAAAGACAGACAACTCTTAGTGAGGTAATGACAGACAGAGATAAAATCTCTACGGACGAACTCATTGAGAAGTACCCGGACGGTGTAACAATCGTAGCATTTGATTACATTCAGTCCAAGAAGACAAAAGGCAAATATCCGGTATTCAATATTGCCGAGGACGCTACTGTATTTTGCAACGGCGGAACAGTTCTCGACCGCATCTTCACAGACTTCGTAAATGCTATGGACGGAGATATTAAGGCGGCAAGCGATGAACTTCGCAGACAGGGTGGACTTCAGGTTAAGCTTTCTAAGGGTGAAACAAAAGCTGGTGACGAACTGACCCTCGTAGAAGTAATCTAATCCACAAGGCGAATTGGGGTGATGCGGGATGATTCCCGTATCGCCCTATTCGTGTTTGTTTAGTTGACTAAACAGGTTTTGTTTTTAGGTCAATGTTTAGTCGACTAAAAGAAAGGAGATATGATTATGGGCATATTTGGTGGCATATTTAAGGCGTTAATGAATGAAGTTTCCAATGTGTTTGGAAATGGAATGGTTGACGATTTAGATGATGTTGCAATAGTCGAAATGTTTGACAGTCATCTTGCTCAACTATCTGCAATGGTTTCAGAATTAAGTCCATTCGCAAATAAAGCAGATGAAAGTTACATGAGTTTAATATATAATAGACTCGAAAAAGTTCCGGCAGTAGAATTATATGACGGAAATTATCAAGAGAAGTTAGACGCACTTATAAACGAAGCTGAATTTTTAGAGCCAGACAGTAAGAGGTCGCTATCTAAACTTGATAAAATTGAAACAGAAATAAAAGGCGTGGCTACGCAGATACAGACTTATCTTAAAGAACCGACTTCCACATTGGAAGAAGCTAAGCTGTGGGACAGTAAGTTTGTTAAAGGTGTGAATGAACACATTCCACCGCACTACAGAAAAGGCGAATATATGGACGACACAATGTCGGAAGTTATGAGGGCATTTAGAAATTGGTCGTCATTCGCACAGGCTTCCATTGACTTATATGGTTCGCAAAGACTCATCAATGCTACTTATGAAGCGGTGATTGAGGGCGAAGATGCTATGGCTTATATGTCAGAAATACTCGACCTTAACACTAGAGAAAATTCGACGTTTGGGGGTGACCTACATGAAGATGCTATCGTTCCTTATGCAGGATTCTTTGGTTCAGGTTTCTTCTTCTAACACAGGTGATGTTGACAGAGATTTAATTGTTAGTCGACTAAACTACATTAAGAGCCAAGAGAACTTTGAGTGGGTTTATTCACACAAGGTTCACTACTTAAACATTCCGATTTCATTTGACATTGAAACTTCTTCTTTCTATGAGGGAGTTGCTAAGAAAGCAATAATGTACATTTGGACTTGTAATGTAAATGGAACAACATTCATAGGAAGAACATGGAAACAATTCACACAACTTCTCGACATAATGTCAGAAGTATTTGAGTTAATCAGATACAATAAACGCTGTCTGATTTACGTACATAACCTTGAGTACGAATTTCAGTTTATGCGTAAATGGTTTGATTGGCACGACATATTCGCAGATGATAAAAGACAACCACTCTATGCAGTAACTAAAGGTGGAGTGGAGTTCCGTTGTTCGTACAGATTATCCGGTTATTCATTAGCCAAGTTGGCAGATGAACTTAGATACTACAAGACACAGAAAATGGTTGGAGATTTGGACTACTTTCTTATCAGACATTCCAATACACCATTAACAGATAAAGAGTTGAAGTATTGTACTCAAGATACTCAAGTGGTGGTATGCTACATTCAAGAAGAAATAGACAAGAATGGAGACATAGCACATATACCATACACAAAGACTGGCTACGTGCGTCGCTACTGTCAAGATGAATGTCTTGCGATACACAAGCAGAATGATGATGTTAGTCGACTAAAGGGCTTGAAGTACAGAGATGTAATGCAATCTCTAACTCTCACCTACGACCAGTACAAGATGTGTAAAGCTGGTTTCCAAGGCGGCTTCACTCATGCGAACATAAATTACGTGAATGAAACACTTACAGATGTTGGTTCGATAGACTTCACATCATCATATCCGTTCACTATGATGGCTCAATACTTCCCAATGTCTAGTCCAAGAGAAGTTGAAGTTCATGACATGAAAGATTTGGAGTTCTATCTATCAAGCTACTGTTGCTTATTTGAAGTACAGTTTATAAACCTCAGACCTCTGACAACAATAGAGAACCCAATCTCATCATCACGTTGTTCATATCTTGAGGGATATCACATTAACAATGGTAGAGTGATAGATGCTAAGATACTCGAAACAACAATAACAGAACTCGACTTCGATATATACCGCAACTTCTACACGTGGGACGGTATCAAGATAGGAAAGTTCCTAGTGTTCTATCGTGGGTATCTACCTACCAACCTTGTGAAATGTCTTGTAAAATTCTACAAGGACAAGACAACGCTGAAAGGTGTAGCCGGAAAAGAGGAAGAGTATCTGCAAGGTAAAGCGATGTTGAACTCAGCATATGGAATGGCTGTGACGGACATTGTACGTGATGACTTGGAGTACCACCAAGAGATGTATGCAGATGAATGGCAAGTTGGTTCAGAAACACCTGTTAGTCAACTAAACAGATACAACAAGAACCCAAGTCGTTTCCTCTACTATCCTTGGGGAGTGTGGGTAACAGCCCATGCAAGACACAATCTGTTCAAAGGAATTAAGGCTTTCGGTTCAGACTATGTCTATTCAGACACAGACTCAATCAAAGCAATAAACATGGATAGACACCAAGACTTCATTAAGAACTACAATCTTCATGTTAGAGAACAGTTGGAAAAAGCCGCAGACTTCCACGGAATACCAATGTCAGACTTCGAGCCTGAAACTATAAAAGGAGAAAAGAAGTTAATTGGTGTGTGGGATTTTGAGGGAACATACGATAAGTTCAAAACACTTGGTGCTAAAAGATACTTGGTTCAAAAGGGTAACGACATAGAGTTCACAGTTGCCGGTGTAAATAAGAAAGCAATCAAAGAATATATGTTAGAAACCTATGGACTTGACGGTGTGTTTGATGCGTTTACTCGTTCACTAGATATTCCAGCTGGAAGAACTGGTAAACTTACACACACCTATATAGACAGAGAATGGCAAGGTGAAGTTGTAGACTATCTCGGACAGAAGTTCCCTTACTATGAAAAGTCATCAATTCACTTAGAGCCAGCACCATTCAAGATTTCAATGTTAGATGCTTTTTGGGATTATATGTGTGGCATTAAGCAAAAGGAGAAATAATATGGAAGAAAAAAATAAGAAAGGAGATGGTGTCAAGTTTTACAGCTTGGCACCAATACTCTCAAAAGATTGTCAGTATAACATAATATTTGGAGAGCGTTCCAACGGTAAGACATATGCAATCCTCAAATATATCCTTGAGAACTATTGTAAACATGGTCATCAAGGAGCATTAGTTCGTCGTTGGAAAGAGGACTTTAGAGGTAAACGTGGTCAGCAGATGTTCGATGCTCTAGTAACCGACGGACTTGTTAGTCGACTAACAGATGGTCAGTATTCCACAATCTACTCATACTCAGGAAAGTGGTACTTAGCAAATCCCGACTCAAGAACTGGAAAGATGATTTCAGCACCAGAGCCATTCTGTTTCGGCTTCGCACTATCCGATGTTGAGCATGATAAGTCAACCTCGTATCCTAAAGTAAAAACAATATTCTTTGACGAGTTCTTAACAAGACAATACTACTTGCCCGATGAGTTCGTAACATTTATGAACGTTGTCTCAACAATAGTTCGTCAGAGAAATGATGTTAAAATCTTCATGGCTGGAAATACAGTAAACCAATACTGTCCGTACTTTACAGAAATGGGATTGTCACACATCAAAGAAATGGACAAAGGTGCAATAGAAGTCTACAAGTATGGAGATTCAAAACTTCGTGTAGCGGTGGAATACGCAGACTCTATATCCAAGAAAGGAAAACCGTCTGACATTTACTTCGCATTTGATAATCCTAAACTTACCATGATTACAGGTGGTACTTGGGAAATGGCTATGTATCCTCACCTACCAGTGAAATACAAACCAAATAACATAATCTTCACATACTTTATGAGGTTCAACGATGAACTTCTACAATGTGAAATTGTCCACGTAGACAATACAGTATTCACATATATCCACAGAAAAACAACTCCAATTCAAGATGAAAACAAGGACATAATATACGAACTGGAGTATGACAACAGACCAAATCACATAAGAAATATGCGTCATTGTTCACTTCCTATAAACAAAAAGATAGGACAATTCTTTGCAGATAACAAAGTGTTCTATCAAGACAACGAAGTGGGTGAAATTGTGCGAAACTATTTAGTACAGTGTGGGCATGACGCAATAGTATAACAAAAAAAAAGGGTGCTAGTCTTTAGTCGACTAACACCCTTTCTTATTAGCATAACTCGTTTACTCTCTTCTGAACAATCGGATATAACTCACCAAGTTTCTTTTTTCTGTCAGCACCGGCACCATAATCTCCAACAACAACTCTCTTAGCAAGAATGTCAATAATCTCCTTGCCACTAAGCACCTTACCTGTCAATTCTTCTTTCTTCATATTTCCACCTACCTTATCATCAAATCTCGTAAGTTTGTTATCACGGATAACTCTCATAACGTTATCCACATACTTACTACTTGTTGCATAACCATCAGCCTTAAGGCGTCTTACATACTCCTCAGGATTTTTAACTCCTTTAAGATTTGCATATCGGCTTGTGTTAATGAAGTCAAAGTAGCCTTTAACACCGGCTTCCATAGAGTCATACACTCTAAAGTTATCACGAATGTTAGTCAACGTGCCAACCTTATATTCCTCTTTAGTAGCCATGTTTACACTCTTGCCTTTCCAAGAACTACCACATTTCAATCCGAAATAGTTATGGTACTTACTTGCAAGACCACTTTTGCCCCAACCGCTTTCCAAAATAGCCTGTGCGATAATAGGACTATGGACTTCAATCCCATAAACATAAGCATATTTTTTAACGCATTTGGCAATCTGTTCAATGAACTCATTATTAGTCATGAAATCTCTCCTTTCTTTAGTCGACTAAAACCCCGCCGCACAATAAGGCTTCAATCTCATTCTTCTCTGCTTCGGTTGCTATCATATCTTTAGCAAACACCTTTCTGCAACGAACATATCCTGTCATGTCGCCAATAGTTACCTCTTTATAAGTCGGCAATCCCTCAAGGTCGTTGTTAGGCGGAGTGAGATTTATCGGACGTTCAATAAGCAGATACGGTGTGTAGTCCGCCATATTGTATGCCCCATTGATATATACTGTTGACACATTATTCAGCGACTCTGTGTGATAAGGTTCTCTCTCATACGCAGTACCAACAAAACGATATATTACACCATCGTCATTTGATATTTCTGCAAGTGCTTTTCCGTTTACGAGGTCAATCGTATAAGTAAGTTCCACTTCTTTATTTGATAATTCATCTATTGACAAATCGGAAAATCCAAGAAATGGCAACCAAATACGAACTGTCGTATATGGAGAATAGTCAAGTGCATTATGGTGTAACTCTGGAACAGTCACCTTACCACAAGATACACGTGCTAATCTCTGATTTACAACTTTTGAATTTACTTGTGAATCATAATATCCAAATTTTATAGATTGAGGATTTGCATCAGTTGAAACAGGAACAAATACTTTATGAACAGCTATAATATATTTGCTAGTATCAATAACCTGACCTGTGCTAAAATTCATAAACAATGCATTTGCAGCGTCTACAAGTTCTTTCTGTGTTGGATTGTAAACATTTACAAAAGCCAACTCTGATGTAGGTTCTACTGGTTCTACTGATTCGGTTGCATGTGCTGTGATTGTAAGGTTTTCGTTTACACTTGAAAGAGTTAATCTTGCGTGTGTTGAGTCTATAATATCTGCATATATTGTTTCTGAACCGACTTGAACATATGGCTGTTCATTAAACACATAACCATTATCGGCAGTAAAGTTTACAGTATAACTGTCTCCCTCGTTTACCTTTGAAACAGTTGGCTTGTCAGCGGTACAATTTAGCAAATTAAGTTGTACAGTATAATGTGGCACAACAACTGTTGGGTGTGGTATGCTACCGAACGTGACAAGCTCGTCAGGTAATTGTTTAGTACCCCCTCTGAAAGAAATCCATAAAGCAGGCGTGTTTACTCTTTCTTGATGTGGTAAACCAGAGTTATAATATGAAGATTTGTCTGAACTAGCAATATAAGGGTATACATCAGTATCCCATTTTTCACTCCAATAATCAGCATCATACTCATAGCCATCTTTTATTGTAAGACAGAAATCAGGCAACGTATCACCTTTATTATATTTTAGTTGACTAACATCAATATCATCAAATACAAGATTATTATTCCCGTCATAATGATATCCACCTTTAACATCATATCCTGCTGGCACACTATCAAGAAGATTATACTTCTTTTCCACTGGCTGTGGTGGAGTTGGCGGTGTAGGTTGTTCTACTGTAATATCAGGATTGAAATTAACTATAACATGGTTAGCTGTATAGTCACTCAATTTAATTTTGAAAAAATATCGGTATTTTTTTAATTCCGGTATTTTACTTATAGTATCCATCTGTTTAGAATTGGGCGTCCATGATAATAATGTGATAGTAGCACCGCCAGCTGTAATAGTTCCACTGTCATCATTTTGCACTGTAAACGTATTACCATTTACTGTAAATTCGCTATCAGATGTATAACAAGCAAATAACTGTGTAAAGGCAGTACTAAAAGATGCTCCAGTTGAAGTTATTGGTTTCATCGCAAGATTGATGTCACTAAGCATAATGGCACCATCTGTTCTATCAGCAAATGCAATAGTCCAATTAGCCATTAGTTATTGCCCCCTTTCAGTGTAACAAGAATATAATTCTTTTCTGTAAATGGATTGTTAAATGCAATCTTCTCTGTATTATGCCGAGCGTCTAAGACAAAATCTCCGCTAACATACTGCTGAGACGGAGTTTCTTCACGGTCAACCAAAGCACGAAGTCTATAAATATCATCGGCATATGACATAAGCACGTCACACTTCAAGTCAACAATAAATGCTTTATTACGCATAGCAACGACATTGTTTATAAAATAATATCTTCCAAACTCAGGAATATATGCGTAATTGTAGTCCATAGGGTTTGTCTGAATAAGAATTGTGGGCTTGATAACACTTGAATTATCACGTAATGCCCCGTTGAGTATGAGTTCATCTGTCAATGTTTTACGGATACGGTTCTTTTCGTCTAACGATTTATATAATTTTAACTGCATATTCTCACCTCACTAATGCAAATGGGGGTTAGTTTAGTCAACTAACCCCCTCTAACCACAAACCTTTTAGTCGACTAAGCTACGTAGAATACGACGAAGTTCTCGTTCATATCATTGAAGTAGCCAGCGTCGAACTTGTACCAGTTGTTGTAGAACTCACCGCGAGCATTGTACTGTGATGTAACTCTCTTATCGAGGTTAGACACACCAAGTGCTTCACGGTCGAACATAACAGCAAGGATACCGTCAGCTGAAACTTCGTGAGTACCATGCTTAACATTGATAGCAGAAGTGCTAGCAAAGTCATAGCCAGTACCAGAACCCTGCCAATAAGGAACAGTTTCAGCATTAGGAAGTGCTGTGTACTGCTCATGGAAAGTATCTGACTGTAAGTAAACATCAGATGCCTTAGCGAACTCGTCAAGCATAATAAGATGTAACTTATCCTTTGCAGTGAATCTCTCCTGTCCACCGATGTTGAACAGTGTAGATAACTTAGTCATTCTTCCACTGTACAGACCAATCATGAATGAAGCCCAACGAATGAACTGAGCATCTGTCAAGCACTTCTCCGGTGCAAGAGTAGTTCCAAATCTTGCATTGTATAAGGCAAGCAAGTTCACAGCTCTGTTATTACCAATACCGGTGTAAGTACCCTCTGCATTGTAGTTATACAGAGTTTCAGCAGTCATGCTGTTAATTGTGTCCATAACAAGACCGTCAGTCTTAACTGTCATAGAAGTTTCGATAGAAGTCTGAATCATGGAGAAGAAAGCGTTCATCTGCTGAGCACTTGAGAAAGCACTCTTAACCTGCTTTTCTGCAAATGACATAGGGATTTCATAAGTAGCCAAGCTGTTGTAAAACTTAGCAGAAACCTCAGGTGCGGTAAACACACCAGTGTCATAAGATTTTCCGTTCTCTAATTTCCAAGAACTGTTCTCTGTTGCTTCCGGTAACTTAGCCATTGTTACCTTTTCAAGGATACTACCGAACTCCCAACCGTCCATAAGAACGCTAGGTGCTGAGCCGGAATAAGGTCTGTCGACAAAAGCCATCTTGCCGATGTGGTCAATCAAAGACTTAACGTAATTATCGAGGTTATTAGTGCCGATAACCTCATTACCGAAGTCTACTACGTTGGAAAGGTCAGCCTGAACAAGGTCAGTTTTTCCAAGCACCTCTCCACTAATGGTGTTACATAATGTTGCAATCTGTTCTACTTTCATGTTTAATTTCCTCTCTTTCTTAATCTAAATCATATAAAGGTAATGTTAAAAAGTTAAGGGCATCGGCAATCAGTGTTCTTGTGATGCCGTATTTATCCCAAAAGTTAAGTGTATAATCGACTAAAACCTCTGCTTGTGTAAGTCTACTCTCGACAGTCTGTTCATCAGTTCCTGTGTTCTTGGTATTTGATGTACGTCCGTGCTGGGTTGAGTGCTCTTGGCTGTCCTTGTCAACGAAGTCAGTTGAGTCAAAGCCAGCAATTTTGTCTGTCTGACTAATAACATCTTTTCCACCCAACTTCTCGTCAACAATCTTACCATACTTGGTTTTAACTGTTGTAGTCCTTTCTATTAAAGGGTTGACCTCTTCACTTGCAAATTTTATAAGGCTATCCCACTTAGCTTTATTACTTTGATACAACGCATTGGCGATGAACCGCTGATTTTCCAGACTAACAGTTCCGTCCGGCTCAACAAATTCTGTGATAATAGCACCACAGGTTTTCATACCATGTTGTGTTTTCAACAGCTTATCAAGCACTTCGCCAATAGCGTTTAGTTGACTAACACCCATAAGGGGAAACAACTGGGCATTAGCCAAATAATCTTTTAACTTCATTACTTGCACTCCCCTTTCTTTTTCTTCTCGTCATCTTCGCTGTCGTCAGACTCCTCAGGGCTAGGCTCTTGTTCCTCGTCCTTTGACTCAGGTTCCTCGTCCTTTGGCTCGTCCTCAGCGTCTACTTCTTCGCTTTCGCTTTCCTCTGTTTCGCTTTCCTCTGTTTCACTTTCTTCTGATTGACTTTCATCATCTTCCGAAGCATCTTCGTCCGGTGTATCATCATCTGAACCACATTCACTATCTGACTCAGAACCGCTGTCGTCATCTTCGCAGTTTTCATCTGGCTCATCAACATCACTATCAGAAGAAGTGTTGCTATTATCATCGCTACCACTCTCCTCTTCATCGTTTAGTCGACTAACATCGCCCTCGTCAACTGCGTTCGGGTCTTTGTCATCAGGTAATGCCGACTCATCACCAGCGGCTTCCTCACTCTCAGCACTGTCAGCACCAAGTTCTTCCTCACTTACCAACTGTTTCTCAACGACATTACTATGCCATGTGCTACCATAATCAACAGAAACATTGAGACCAAACATTTGGTTCAACTCGTCACACATAGCACGACGCTGTTTAAGCATATCATCAATAAGTGGCATTAACGCATCGTCATTCAAAGCAACTTCCTGTCCACTCAACGCTTCACGTTTCATGTTAAAGTTTGCATTGATACCAAGTTCATTGTACATTGAACCTTTCAAATACTGCTGCAACTCAATGAACTGTATCATATAATCTCCGTTACCAACTCCTTTTGACTGTAACTTCAATCCCTCGAAGAAAGGTGTCTCACCAACGACTCCAAGTTTACCCTCTTCCAAGTCTTTCAAATACTGTTTAGTCGACTGAAGAGTATTGTCGTCGGGTGCGGAAAGTAGGTTCATCATACGCATATTGATATCGGATATTCTGACCGTCAAAAGGTTTTCAGTCATCAATCCACAATATCTTGAAACCAATGGAACAAGTCCGATTGCGTCATAATCATTCTTACAATATACACAATCTTTGCCAATCTCAAAGCTTTTACTCAAACCCAAAGCCGGATTTGCTACTGTGTAAATGGTAGGCTGATAATACTCGTCCAACTCGCCACCGGCATTACCAAGCAACGCATATAATTTTCCCTCATGTTCTGCAATACAACAAGAACCATTCCTCTGCAAATAACTTTCCAACCACTGTACTGGAATTGATTCAGGCAACCCCTCATATGTGAACATTGATTGTGTTCTTGTGAAAGTATATTTACAGTAATTTTCAAACACCTTAGATTTGTCAGAACAATAAGCAAAGTCAAAAGGCATCAACTTACCGCTCGCCATCGTTATCGTCCTCTCCTAATCTTTGTTCCAACAGTGCTAATGCTTTAGTATTATCGGCAACAACATCTGTTAGTCGACTAATAGTCTCGCGTAACTCCTGCATCGCTTTTGAATACTGATTGTTCCAAAAGTACATGATAATCAGACACATCGCAATAGGAAACCCAACACTACTAATAATGTTTACGATTTCAGTCATACTAATCTCTCCTTTCCGTTTAGTTGACTAAACAAGTTTATAAGTTCCAATTGACTAAAAGACTAAATTAGTTGTTTAGTTACCCCTCACACTAACTTATTCTTTTATTCTATATACATTATACCATGCCAACTATTATAAGTCAACCGTCAATTTGCACAAATCTACGCTAATTTTTTTGTATAAAATGCCATAAATACTAAGCTGACTAAACTAGTCGTTTAGTTGAACTAAATAGTCTCCTACTCATATGCACCAGTCACCCGCCCCTTGCCACTCTGCGTTAGTCGACTAAAGCCAATGCCCCAGTGCCTAGCCCTTGCGTCCCTGTCTTTAGTGACTAAAGGTCATTTGTGCAAAGTGCCTAATCGAATGGGTGTTTGGGGCGTGGATTTTGTGTAATATGTACTACTCT
>UMIA01037477.1_pt1 | contig 13335 bp, 6 predicted proteins | sample 1965701 | NCBI WGS metagenome assembly UMIA01 (sample SAMEA4836113, study PRJEB28245) | human gut metagenome | biome: gut microbiome; material: fecal sample | place: Denmark | collected 2008 | reverse complement strand
AAAGCCGCTCCGCCTGCGGGCGGCACGCTTCCGGGAACACGATCGCGCGGGCGTGCACCTGCGCGAGAATGCGGCGCATCCGCGCCTCCGGCATCTGCTCGTCGATGGGAACATAATAATTCCCACTCTGCAAAACGCCCTGCAGCGCCGCGACGCTCTGCACTGTCCGCCCCGTGAGCACGGCCACGGGCGCGTTTTTGCAGCCCGGAAGCCCGGCCAGAACGGTTCCCAGTGCCCGCGCGTCCTGCAGCAGCTGCCCGAAGGTCAGACTGCCGGAGGCGTCGGAAAAGGCGACCTTGTCCGGGACGCGGGCGGCGGTGCGCTCCAGATATTCAGCGGCGTTTGTCATCGGCATGGACGCATCCTCCTTCAGCTCGGATTCACACACTTTTGAGAATTTTACCACATACGCACGCAAATGTAAAGGCGGAACGCGCCGCGCATTTTTTCGCCCGCGGCGGTTGAGTCCAGGCTGCTTTCATGGTAAAATAACAAAAAACACAGGAGGACAGACCTATGTATGATGTGATCGCGCTGGGCGAGCTGCTTGTCGATCTTGCAGAACGCACCAAGGATGAAAACGGCTATCCCACGCTTGCCGCCAACCCCGGCGGCGCGCCCGGCAATTTTCTCGCCGCGCTGAGCGCGTATGGAAAGAAGACCGCGTTTCTCGCCAAGGTCGGCGACGACACTTTCGGCCATCTGCTGACCGGCACGATGCGCCGCGCCGGGATCGACACGCGCGGCATTCTGATCAGCCCCGATACATTCACGACGCTTGCGTTCGTGACCTTTGACGCGCACGGCGACCGCTCGTTCGCCTTCGCGCGCAAGCCCGGCGCGGACACGCAGCTGCGCTGGGAGGAGATCGACCCGGCCATGCTGGCAGAAAGCCGCGTATTCCACTTCGGCTCGCTCAGCTGCACGGACGAGCCTGCCCGCACGGCCACGCAGAAGGCCGCGGCCTATGCCCGCACGCACGGCAGGCTCGTCACCTACGACCCCAATTACCGCGCCCCGCTGTGGAAAACAGAGCAGGAGGCAAGGGAACAGATCCTCTGGGGCCTTTCGCAGGCGGATATCGTCAAGATCAGCGATGAGGAGACGCAGTTCCTCTGGGACTGCAGCCCGGAGGAGGGCGCGGAGCGCGTGCTGGCGCTGGGCGCGAAGCTCGTCATGGTCACGCTGGGGCCGAAGGGGTGTCTGCTGAAAAATAAGCAGGCAGACTTCTCCTGCGGCTGCCCGAAGGTGCATCCCATTGACACGACCGGCGCAGGCGATATCTTTGGCGGCAGCGCCGTATCGCGCTTTCTGGAGCTTGGGAAAGCGCCGGAGGCGCTGACGCGGGACGATCTTGCCTATATGGCCCGCTACGCGGCAGCCGCAGCAAGCCTCTCCACCGAAGCTTCCGGCGCCATCCCGTCCATCCCGAAAAAGGAAGCCGTCCTGCAAAAGATGCAGGAGGCATATTGCGTGCAGGCGGACGCACACCGATAACGATCCGACGTTTTGATGCAGAAAGCGGCATTCCCGGCCCGGGAATGCCGCTTCTGTTTTGCAGCTTACGCTTTCTTCTTCGGGCCCATGATCTCGGCGCTCAGGAGGGCGACGAGGGGGACGGTCAGGATGATGCCGATGGTGCCGGCCACGCCGCGGATGATCTCGATGGCGATGGAATCGGCGTTGAAGATCTGGATCATGGGATAATCAAAGATCTGGAACAGCAGGAGCGTATTGAGGCTCGAACCGGCGAAGGCAAGGATGAGCGTATTCGCCATGGTGCCCATGGCGTCCTGGCCGATGTTCATGCCGGAGCGGAACAGGGCCTTGCGCGGCAGGTCGGGGTTCAGCTCGCGCAGCTCCCAGCAGGCGGAGGAAATGGACATGGCCACGTCCATGACCGCGCCGAGCGAGGCGATGAGAATGCCGCTGACGAACAGACCGCTGATCTTCAGTCCCCGGTCGGACGCGCGCAAAACCAGTTCCTCCGCTTCCGGCAGGTTGAAGCCGTTGAGCGGCGAGATCGACCCGCACAGGGCGGCGAAAATGCCGGCCACCGCCACGCCGCCGATGCAGCCGAGCGTGGCGCAGAGCGTCTTGCGGCTGAAGCCGTTCAGGAACAGGAGCGAGGCCGCCGTCGTCAGCGCGACAAGCACAACCGTGACCACGACCGGCTGCGCGCCGCGCAGAATCATGGGCACCTGAATGAACCAGACGCACGCAAGCGTATACACAAGCCCCAGCAGGGCCGTGAGGCCCTTTTTCCGGCCGATCAGCAGGAGCAGCGCCGCAAACACGGCAAGCAGGCCGATCAGCACCGGCGCGCGGTTATAATTCGGAATGGATATGATATACGGCGCGCCCTCGTCGTCCAGATCGAGGCGGACGACGATCTTTGTGCCGATCTTCGCGTCGACGTTGGTATAGATGGTCAGATAGTTGATCGCCTCAAGCGTTTCGCCCTTCCACGGGCCGTTCAGGATCTCGACCTCGAGATACTGCTGGCCGATGCGGCGGCCCTCGGTCCAGTCCTGGGTCTCCGCGTTGTCGTCCAGAATGTCCGTGACGCGCGCAACGGCGAAATACCGCTTGCGCGCGGCAGTCGCCTCGCGGTCAGGCTCCGTGTATTCCAGGACCAGCGCCCACGCGATGATCAGCACAAACAGCAGCGCGCTCACGCCGATCTCCAGCCAGCGCTTGCGCGTCAGCTTGCATTGTAAGTTTTTCATGGATTCTCCTTCAGGATGCGCAGTTTTTGAATGATGGGGGACTGCCCCGCCGGAAGACCCGGCGGGGCAGCTTTGTACTGTTGGGGAACTCAGCGCTCGAGATAGCGGTGGATGATCGCCGCGACCTGTGCGCGGGTCGCCTGTGCCTTCGGCACAAGGTTGCTGCCGGAGCCGTTGATCAGACCCTGGCCGACCGCCCAGTTCATCGCCTGAATGGCGTAGGCGGAGAGCTGCGCCGTGTCGGCAAAGCTGCCGAGATTTTCCTCGAGCGTCACAGCCGTCATGCCGCCGTAGACTGCGTAGCGGTACAGGATCGCCGCAAGCTGCTCACGGGTCACGGGGTCGTTCGGGCCGAAGAGGCCGGAGCCATAGCCGTTGACGATGCCGTTCGCTGCCGCCCATGCGACCGCCTTGGCAAACCATTTGCCGGCGGCCACATCCGTAAAGTCGGACGAGCCGGAAACGGACGGGCTGCCCGCCATGCGGTAGAGGATGGTAACGATCATGGCACGGGTCAGCGGTGCGTTGGGAGAGAAGCGATCGGCGCCCGTGCCGTCCATGATGCCCTTCTCGTAGACGTAGCGGACATCGTTATAGAACCAGTCGCTGCTGGACACATCGGCAAACGGGAGCCCTACCGGGGCAGCGGGCCTGGCCGGGGTGACCGGGGTGCCGGGGGTGACGGGCGGAGGCGGCAGGACAGTCTTCTGCCAACGTGCATAGAAGGTCTTGTCGCCGGTTTCCGTCGCCTCGATCTGCCTGACCTGTACGCCGCCGATGTAGGCGGTGAACCAGCCGAGGAAGGTATAGCCGGGCTTGGTCACATCGGTCGGGAGAACCGTCACAGTGCCCTTGGTGTAGGTCGTCGGGTATTCACCGTTGATCGTGCCGCCATCGGTGACATAGGTGATGCTCCACGTCTCGACCGGCGTCTCGCCTGCGGTGCAGACGACGTCAGCGCGGTCGCGGATACGGATACGCGGATAGACGGGCGTGCCGTCCGAGAGGACGAAGGTGTTGTCATAGGAGGCAAGGCCAACCGCCTCGACCTGATTGCCGACGATGGCGTTCTGGACTTCCTTGTCCTTCGTGATGTAGCCGTCGATGAAGACGCGGGCTTCGTTGCCGGCTGCATCCCTGACCATGATGGTCTGGATCTTGCCTTCGGCCTCTTCCACTCTGGTGATCGTGCCCTTGATCTTGACGAGGCTGCCGAGGACGGAGCCGTCGTTGATCTGCGCGGCGGTGACTTCCTTGGGAGCCGGAGCCGCTGCGTCCGCGATCTTTTCGATCTTCGTCGTCACAGCCAGCTGACGCTCGCCCTGATAGGAGGACGTCGTACCGGTGACACGGACCTTATCGCCGATCTTAAAGTTGCCTGCGACCGGGAAGGCGTTGATACCGGCGGTGTTGTCCTGCACATAGATGCAGTCGAAGAACGCGGTATCCTTGTCATGGCCGGAGGCGTTGGAGGTCACGATGCCCTCCACGGTGAACTTGACGCCCTCCTCTGGCTCTGCCTGCACATCCGCGATCTTGGTGATCTCGGTCTGGTTGAGCATGGAGACGAGATTCTGGCAGATCTTGTAGTTGGAGTAGTTCTTCTCCGCGCCGCTGTCGGAGGCCTGGTACTGCACCTCGAAGTTCGACATGAAGGCTGCGCCGGAGACGATGATGAGGCCCTTGCCCTCGATCTGCTCGGACGCCATGACCATCAGGCGGTCATCGTTTCCTGCGAAGGTGTACTTCGGGATACCTGCGCCGCCGAGGCCGTCGTTGTCAACGTCCACGGAGTAGGTCGTTGCATGGCCGTAGACTGCCGGGCTGACCGTTGCGGGCAGCGTAGAGGTCGGGCTGCCGTCTGCGTCTACTGCGTAGATGGACGCGCCGCCGTAGTGGCTGAAGCGTTCGGTGTAGAGTTTGTCATACGGATGCTCTGCATCGAATTCCACGCCCTTCAGAAGCGGGTTCTCCATGTTGTAGGACGAGAAGTAGAGTCTCCACTTGTCAACGCCGTCGGCTGCGGAGCGGACATCGTCATACGTTGCGTCGTCAGAAATGCGGAGGCTCGAGCCGAGCTTGGCCAGAACCTCGTTCTGCGTCGCGGCCATATGCTTGATGTCCGGGTTGTTCTGGATGATGGGGTAGTTCTCGTAGTTGTCGGACCAACCGGCGAGGATCACCATACCGCCATTGTCGTTGAACGTCTTGATGGCGTTCAGTTCTTCTGCGGAATAGGTCTTCGGATCCTTCTGGGCCGCTTCCAGACGGCGGGACGGGGCCGTCAGGATGATGGCCTTGTACTTGGAGTTGCTGCAGGCCGCGATGAGCTCCTCGCTGGTCTTCAGCGTGACTGTACGCACGGAATAGGCCGCAGCCAGTTCGCCGAAGTTGCCCATGGAGTCCTTATAGTTGCCTGCAACGTATTCGTTGTAGTGCGAGGCGTCAATGCCGATGTAGACAAGCTTGCTTGCGTCAAGCACATCGAGCGTGACGTCCTTGGTGAAGGTGTACTCCTTGCCGTCCTGCTCGATCACAGCCGTGATCCGGACGGTCATGATGCGGGCCTTGGTCGGGGTATACTTGAATTCCACATCCTGCGTGCTGCTTGCAGCCAGCGTGATGGGATCCGTCGCGGTGCCGATGGGTTCGCCGCCGATGGCATAGGTGATGGACTTGATGGTAGCGGGCTTTGCCTCACTGTTGAAGAACGTGGTGGTGATGGTCAGTTCTTCGTCGGTGACAGGGGTAGACGTGCCGCATTCAGCCTTGGAAATGCCAAGCTTGAGCGATTCGCCGACCCAGACGGGAGCGGTCACGGCCAGATCGCCGTCGCCCTCGGTGACGCGGACGAAGTAATAGGTGTACTCAGGCGCCAGTTCCACGCTGACGGAGCCCTTGGCGAGATCTGCGGCACTGTCCCAGGTGTAGGCGACCTTGCCGGAGTTGACGACCAGCTCGACCTTGGCGATGGAATCGGTGCGGTCGGGATCGTTGAAGGAGATCTCGAAGTTCAGCTTCTCGGGAACGTCGATGATGGAGCCCATCATGTTGCCGTTGACCGTGTAGTCCAGATCGAGGTTCTTGTCCTCGGTGGCGTACATACGGCGCGCTCTGAGCGCTGCGTAGATGCCGTCTTCGGTAAAGTCGTCGGTCAGGATGACGTCGCGGGCGTCGTTGGCGTTGCCCCAGCGGCCCTTGTGGTTATCCTGGTTGTTGGTCGGGGCGACATGCCAGCCCTTGTCGAGCGCCATGATGTACTGCTCGTAGCTGGGATAATAGCCGCCTGCGCCGATCTGGCCTTCGCCGTTGCCGACTTCGACCATGTACATACGGGTGTCAACAACAGCATCCCAATAACCGAAGTCAATGAAGTTGCCGAACGTCGTGCCCGGATGGTTGAACTGGCTGATGGAATCGAGGCCCTCTGTCTGCGACAGAAGCTTGTAGTAGGCCTGCAGGCCTGCATCCTTGGTCTTGTTGTTGAGCGTCGTGTTGTTGCGGGAGACGATGCCGGGGGTGTTGAAGGTGTTGATATGGCCGGGACCGCCGGACCACGTCATTTCAAAGCCCGCAATGGCGACCATGCTGCCCACGTTTTCCGCATTGAACGCAGCGACCGCGTCCTTATAGGACTTCCAGGTCTGCTGGCTGTATTCCGTTGCTTTGGTCATGTCGTAGAGCGCGCCCTCGGGGTTGGCTGCGCCGGACTTGTCAAAGTAGTTGGAATGGTCAGTGAATGCGACGAAGTCGACGTTCGCATTGTCAGGCAGCGCCTTGACATACGCCAGTGCGCTTTCCAGCGAGCCAGCGCCGTCGGAATACTGCGTGTGGGAGTGCAGCTGGCCGAAGTAGCGCTGGAAGGTCGCCTCGCCGATGGTGAAGGACCAGGTCTTGCTGGTTTCCTTTTTATCCGCACGCTTGACCGTCACAGTCACCGTGACCTTGCCGTCCGCCATATCGGCAGCCGGGGTGTAGGTGACCTTGCCGTTCGCGTAGACAGCATCGACCTTTTCACTGTTGACAGTCATCGTTACGCTGGCGTTCTCGCCAGCGTTTGAGATCTCCGCGGAGATCTCCGGCCGCTTTTCGGCTCCGGTCTGCGCGCCCTGCGCGGGCGTTACGTTGGAGATCACAGGCTCGTCGAGGATGTCGACGGTGCAGGACGCTCTGGCCTCGTTGCCCTTGACATCCTTGAACGCAAAGGTCAGGGTCATCGTGCTGCCGGCCTTGGCTGCTTCCGCGATATCCGAATCAAAGACCGTGATATGGACGCGGCCCTTGCCGGTGGTGAAGCCGTCCAGAACCTCTACGTCCGTGTTGCCCTGCAGCTCGCTGAGATAGCCGGGGATGTACGTTCCATCGGCCTTCTTGACACTGTACTCGATCCACGGATTGTCGATTTCATAGATTGTGTCGATCTCGAGTTCAAACTCGTAATCGCTGCCGACATAGGCCGGGAGCATGGTTTCGGGGAAGGTGATGGTGGGCTGCACGACGAGGCCGCCGTCCACATTCACGCCGTCCGCCACGGGATAGAAGAAGAAGGAGTAGATGGTGTAATCCGTGACCTTGCTCTTATCCATGCTGTAGGTCTTGAACGAATCGGAGTAGTACTCCAACCACTGGCTATACCTATTGTTGAACTTCGCCGTGCGGCTCTCCATCTCATAGCCGCCCACGCCGCCGGAGCAGGTGCGGACGAGCCAGTCGGCGTCGTCAGTCGTAACGCCCTCTTCGGAGAAGTCCTTGCTGTAGAACGCGTTGTTGCCGGTGCCGTTGGAGCAGAGGTAGCCATAGGCTTCGCTCTTGAAGCGGAGGTATTCGCCGTTCTGCTCGACGGTGAACACAACAGCGCCGTTCGCCGGGGTGGCCTTGCCGTCCGCGACGGTGGCTGCCGCCTTTTCAATGGACTTGGAATCGTTCTCCGCCGCCAGAACCGCCTGTGCGTTCTGGTTGTAGATCACGAACTTGTTGCCGGGCTTGGGCAGATCGCCGGAGGGCTGGTCAGCAGATGCAGGGTCGACCCGGTAGAGCGTGAACTCGCACGGATACTGCTGACTTGCAACCGTGTTGTTCTTATAGGCTTTAAACTTGTTAAAACCACCGTATGTAGAATCCGTGCTGGTATTGCTGGCCAGCGTAACAGTATCATCACCGGCACCCATAAATTTGAAGGTCTGATTTTCTGCGCTGAACGACCACGCCCAGCTATAATTACCAGACTGAATGCCATTGTTGTTTCCACCGGAAGGTGCAATGGCCATGCCGTTTTTATCAGTCAGCGTAACAGACTGTCCGCTTACCTTCAGCGTCCAAACCGCGCCTTCCGTCTTCGTCACCTTGTCCTCCGCTACAGTCGGCTGTACAACCGTCAGCCACTTCCCGCTGAGTTCCAGCGGTGCGTAGCCGGTGGAAACAATCATGACATAAGAGCCGTCTGTCAACTGGTCAGCAGAGGTTAGCTTTCCAAGTTTGTCCTCTCCATCTTCTTTCTTGACCGTATAGGTGAACGTCGCTTCGTCGCTGTCGTCCATGCCGGCCTTCGTGGCCTTGACGGTGAAGGTGACGTCTTCATTCACGGTCGCCGTTGTGCCCTCGGTGAAGGTCGTGCCGTCCGTCGCATAGAGGATCGTCGCGCCCTCGGTCTCGCAGGAGAAGGTGACCTCCGTGCCCTTGGCTACCTCGCCCGCAGCCAGAGAGGCCGTCGGGGTCGCGACCTTCTGGGTCGGTGTGGGAGGCGGCACAAGGCCGCCGATGAAGTTCTTTTCCTTCGTCAGCTTGTAGAACGTCATGCCGAAGTCTTTTTCCTTCAGACGGTCCGTGCTGGTGCAGTAGGCGCTGAACTCGTCATATCTGGCGAAGTATTCCATGTAGACCTTGCCATACTGACCGGTCAAGCCATTGCCGGACATATAGTAGGATGCATTTTCTGCATTGCAGACTTCCACGTCCCACTTCGCCGTGTCACTCCCGGTCAGGTTCAGGTTGAACTTGTCGCCGTTCGTGCCCATCGTGAGAGTCTTCGCTCCCTGTTTGAACGTATATGTTCCGTCCTCGTTCTTCGTGACCGTCCAGACCAGATTCTCAAAGCTGTCCGCCGTCAGGGCATTCTCATTGACCGTCGCTGCGGCGGGGGTGAGATAGTAGCTGGACTTCACTTCGCCTGCAACAGCATAGCCGTTGCCAGCGTTGTAGATCACGACCTTGTCATCGGTCGCAATGGTCTCAGCCTTGACGTACTTGTCGACCAGCTCATAGACTTTGACGGAAACGACCAGCTCTTCGCTGTCGTTCATGCCGTCCTTCTTGGCCATGACGGTGTACGTCTCGATCTGCGAAGCCGAGATCGGGTCGGTGTATTCCTGATAGTCCGTGCCCGCGGTCTTGTAGTAGATCGTTGCGCCGTCAGTTGCGCACGCGAACTTGATCTGCGTGCCAACCTCGATCTCAGCGCCGTCCGCTACGTTCGCAGTCGGGGCCGCGACCTTCTCCTTGGCTGCGTCGAGCTTGTAGAGCGTAAACTCATGCGGATAGCCGCCGTTTACAGTTGAGTTCTTATACGCTCTGAACTTATTTCCGTTTCCTTTGTTACTGGCGAGCGTGACAGTATCGTCACCCGTTCCGGCAAAGGTAAATTTGCCGCTGGCAAAGCTGGCTGCCCATTTATAGCTGCCAGACTGGATGCCGTTCGTGTTGCCGCCCTTCGGCGCAATCGAAGTTCCCTTCGCGTCCGTCATAACGACGCCGTCCGTATCGACGGTCAGCGTCCAGACGCCTGCAGTCGGATTTTCGATCTTACTGTCAACAACGCTGGGCTGTGTTGCAAGAACCCAGCCGTTGTCAAAATAATCCGGCGCATAATCCGTATCTGTCACAAGTACATACTTGCCGGTCGTCAGTTCGGCTGCACTTGTGACCTTGGTGTAGGTCTGCGTTGTCCCCTCCGCCATGGCGACCGGCATGACCGAAAGGACCATGACGACGGCCAGCAGCAGCGCGAGACACCGCGTTGTGCGTTTTTTCATGCTTGCATTTCCTCCTGATTTCTTTCAGAATTCGAATGTTCGTGTCGTGCGCGGGCCTGTCCCGCGCGAAGCACCTCTTTTGAACCCTCCTTCTGCGGATTGATACAGAAACGAAAGCGGCTGCCGGTCAAGGGAGCCGCAGTCGCAGAGTTCTGTATTTCATAGTATAGCAGTTCCACCCGTTAAAATCCAGTGCCTTTACAGAGATTTTACCGATTTTACGTAAATTTTACCGGGAATTTTTTGTGGATTTTGTCTATATAATCCCTGAACGGCAGACAAAGCCCGCCCTGCAGTCCCCGCCGGACGGGCAGGAACGCTGTCCGGGAAGCCGGCTGATGCTGCGGATCCGGGCGCCGCGGCTGATAAAACCGCCCCGCCGGGGCATTCATACATAAGATATGAATTGTTCACAAATAATTTAAGTCTGTAGGTATTGACAACGCTGGCAGGCGGTGGTACACTGCGTTTAGCACTCAAGGATAAAGAGTGCTAAGGCGAAAGGAGGAACGAACCATGGAGCTTTCAGACCGGAAAAAGAAGATCCTGCGTGCGATCGTGGATCTTTACATCCGCACGGCGGAGCCGGTGGCGTCCAAGACCATTGCGCAGATGCCGGACATGGATTTTTCCTCCGCGACCATCCGCAACGAGATGGCAGAGCTGACGGCGCTCGGATATCTGGAGCAGCCGCACACCTCCGCCGGACGCATCCCGTCGCCTGCCGGGTACCGGCTGTACGTCGACGAGCTGATGCAGGACTACCGCCTGTCGACCGATGAAACGAAGTCGATCAATCAGGCGATGGAGCTGAAAATGCAGGAGGTCGACAAGGTCGTCTCGCAGGTCGGCAAGCTTGTCTCGCAGATGACGAATCTGCCCGCCTACGCCATGGCGGCGCGTTCCGCCGGGCTGACGGTCAAGCGGTTCGACCTGATTCTTGCGGACAGCGGCAGCTTTATTCTCGTCGTGATGCTGAGCGACAGCTCCGTCAAGAATAAACTCATCCGGCTCCCGGTCGAGCTGACGGAGGCGGATCTGAAGCTTCTCGGCGCAGTGCTGAACGCAAGCGTCACGGAGCTGACCGCCGAACAGCTCAGCCCCGAGCTTCTGTCCCGCGTGACCAGAAGCGCCGGAAATGCGGCCAGCCTCGTGCCCGTCATCATGGATTTCGTCACGTCGCTTCTGCATCAGGAGCACAGCGAGGTCTACATGACCGGGCAGGCCAAGCTTCTCGGCCAGCCGGAGTACCACGACATCGACAAGGCGCAGAAAATGCTCTCCGCGCTCGACGAGGATGTGGTTTCCAATCTTCCCGCTGCGCTTTCCCCGGACAGCCGGACGCAGATCCTGGTCGGCCCGGAAAACGTGTCGAAGGAGCTGCGCGACACCAGCGTCGTCATGACGAAGTTCGATATCGGCGACGGGATGCAGGGCCTGATCGGCGTGGTCGGCCCGACCAGAATGGATTACGCGCAGATCACCGCCCGGCTGAGCTACTTCGCCGAGAACCTGAGCCGGATGTTCCAGAAAAACCAGACCCCGGCGATCGAAGGGCCGGAAAATAAGCACAATGACCCGGAGGCATAGATATGAGTAAGAAAACAAACAGCAATCCGGCTTCGGAGGAAAAGGCACAGGCCGCCTCTGCAGCCGAGCAGACAGAAGAAGCTGCGCAGCAGACCGAAGCCGAAGCCGCGAAGCAGTCCGAGGAAAAAAAGCCCGAGGAAGCCAAGCAGCAGGAGGCAAGCGAGTTTGAAAAGGCGCAGCAGGCGCTGGCACAGGAGCATGACAGCTATCTGCGGCTGGCCGCCGAATACGACAACTACCGCAAGCGCAGCCAGAAGGAAAAGGAAAGCCTCTATACCGACATCCGTTCGGAGACGGTCGAGAAGTTCCTTCCCGTGTACGACAATCTCGAGCGGGCGCTGGCGCAGGAGACGCAGGATGCCGCGTTTAAAAAGGGCGTCGAGATGACGATGAACCAGCTCGTCTCCGTCATGGAAAAGCTGGGCGTCGTGAGCTTCGGCGCGGCAGGCGAGGCCTTTGACCCGCAGCTTCATAACGCGGTCATGCACGTCGAGGACGAAGCGCTTGGCGAAAACGTCATTGCAGAGGTCTTCCAGAAAGGCTTCAAGGTCGGCGATAAAGTCGTTCGATTTGCAATGGTAAAGGTCGCAAATTAAAAAGCACCCAAGCCGGGGATCCGGCAGCATCTAAATTTGTAAATACAGGCATTCATATAGGAGGAAATTATTATGAGTAAGATTATTGGCATTGACCTTGGCACTACCAACAGCTGCGTCGCCGTTATGGAAGGCGGCGAACCAGTCGTCATCGCGAACGCCGAAGGCAACCGCACCACCCCGTCCGTCGTCGCGTTCTCCAAGACCGGTGAAAGAATGGTCGGTCAGGTCGCAAAGCGTCAGGCCGTTACCAACCACGAGCGCACCGTCGCTTCCATCAAGCGTCACATGGGCTCCGATTACAAGGTCGACATCGACGGCAAGAAGTACACCCCGCAGGAAATCTCTGCGATGATCCTGCAGAAGCTGAAGGCGGACGCCGAGGCATATCTGGGCGGCACCGTCACCGAGGCCGTTATCACCGTTCCCGCATATTTCAACGACGCCCAGCGTCAGGCCACCAAGGACGCAGGCAAGATCGCGGGTCTGGACGTCAAGCGTATCATCAACGAGCCGACCGCAGCCGCTCTGGCCTACGGCGTTGACAAGGAAGCCGAGCAGAAGGTCATGGTCTACGACCTCGGCGGCGGCACGTTCGATGTCTCCATTCTGGACATCGGCGACGGCGTTATCGAAGTCCTTGCTACCAACGGCAACACCCACCTCGGCGGCGATGATTTCGACGAGTGCGTCATGAACTACCTCGTTTCCGAATTCAAGAAGGCAGAGGGCATCGATCTGTCCAACGACAAGGTCGCCATGCAGAGACTGAAGGAAGCCGCCGAAAAGGCCAAGATCGAGCTGTCCGGCGTGACCTCCACGAACATCAACCTGCCGTATATCACCGCTGACGCAACAGGCCCGAAGCATCTGGACGTCACGCTGACGCGTGCAAAGTTCAACGAGCTGACCGCCCATCTGGTCGAAGCGACCGCAGGCCCGGTCAAGCAGGCGATGGCCGATGCCGGTCTGACCGCCAACGATATTTCCAAGGTCCTTCTGGTCGGCGGCTCGACGCGTATTCCGGCCGTGCAGGATGAGGTCAAGAAGCTGACCGGCAAGGAAGGCTTCAAGGGCATCAACCCCGACGAGTGCGTGGCTGTCGGCGCAGCGATCCAGGGCGGCGTGCTTGGCGGCGACGTCAAGGGCCTGCTGCTGCTGGACGTCACTCCGCTGTCTCTCGGCATCGAGACGATGGGCGGCGTGTTCACCAAGCTGATCGACCGCAACACCACCATCCCGACCAAGAAGAGCCAAGTCTTCTCTACCGCCGCTGACAGCCAGACCTCCGTTGAGGTCCATGTCCTGCAGGGTGAGCGTGAGATGGCAGCCGACAACAAGACGCTCGGTGTGTTCCAGCTGACCGGCATCGCTCCGGCGCCCAGAGGCGTT
>UMIA01032184.1_pt1 | contig 13455 bp, 9 predicted proteins | sample 1965701 | NCBI WGS metagenome assembly UMIA01 (sample SAMEA4836113, study PRJEB28245) | human gut metagenome | biome: gut microbiome; material: fecal sample | place: Denmark | collected 2008 | reverse complement strand
GCTCTACACGGAGAGACAGTGTCTCAAGTCCCTGAAGGAAGATGAATGAGCTCACCGGAGAAATTGTTGCTCCTGTGTCACGGAGAAGGATCGCACGGATCTTTGTAACAAATGCAGCCGGTCCGCATGCTTTTGTGAAGCTTACGCCATGATAGCTTGGATTTGGCTCTGTAAGAGATGCAAATTTACCGGATGCCTCCCAGTCGAACTTACCACTCTCTACGATCACACCACCAATAGTAGTTCCGTGGCCACCGATGAATTTTGTTGCGGAATGAACAACGATATCTGCGCCGTACTCAATCGGTCTTACGAGGTATGGTGTTGCAAATGTATTATCTACAACAAGCGGAATTTTATGTTTGTGAGCGATTTTTGCAAGAGCCTCAATATCTACAACATCAGAATTTGGGTTTCCAAGAGTCTCAATATAAACAGCTTTTGTGTTCTCCTGGATCGCATTCTCCACTTCCTCGAGATTAAATACATCAACAAATGTTGTTGTGATTCCGTATGCCGGAAGCGTATGCTCCAGAAGGTTTGTTGTACCGCCGTAAATATTTTTGGCTGCTACAATGTGATCTCCCTGCTGTGCAAGGTTCTCGATCGTGTATGTGATAGCTGCTGCACCGGATGCTACTGCAAGTGCTGCCGAACCACCCTCAAGTGCTGCGATCCTCTTCTCGAATACGTCCTCTGTCGGGTTTGTAAGACGTCCGTAAATGTTACCGGCATCTGCAAGTCCGAAACGTGCTGCTGCATGATCGCAGTTGCGGAATACATAGGAAGATGTCTGGTAGATTGGTACTGCTCTTGCATCTGTAACCGGATCCGGCTGTTCCTGTCCTACGTGAAGCTGTAATGTCTCAAATTTGAATTTTCTCTGATCTCTTGTAATTTTGCTCATGTGTTTGTCCTCTTTTCTTTTATTTTTATATTCGGTAAAATAGTAATTTCTTATCTTATGATCATCTGCTTATCAGCGACAACAACACATTCGCTTTTCTTCGATAAACACCCTTGTTGACTTCTGTAAAACCTTCATGATTTCCTCCTGATCATCACGTTGCTCACCTTGTTTTGTGTGCTCCGTTTTTTGATGATGCAATCATATCACCCTTTTCCTAGTATGTCAATGGGGTTTATCTATTTAGGTTCTCACCTTTATTTATGACTGGCTATAGATTTTATTTATAACGCCACCGCCTACAACTTCGTCTCCGTCATACATTACCACAGCCTGGCCTTTTGTGATCGCTCTCTGCGGTTCATCAAACTTCACATGAAGGATGCCGTCCGGTGTCTGCCATGCAGTGGCTGGCTGCTCTTTATGACGGTAACGGATCTTGGCAGTCACTCTCTTCGGCTCACTTAAATTATCCACGGAGATCAGGTTTACACTATCTGCCTCAAGCTCACTGCTGAAAAGATCTGCGTTGTCACCGAGAACAACTGTATTGGTCTTCGGGGAGATCTCGCAGACATAAAGACGGCTGGCTGCCGGAATACCAAGGCCACGGCGCTGACCGATGGTATAATGGATGATTCCTTTATGGCGTCCGATATAGTTTCCTTCTTTATCTACAAAATCACCTTCCGGTGTTTTTTTGCCTGTATATTTCTCGATAAATTTCGCATAATCGCCATCCGGCACAAAGCAGATATCCTGGCTGTCATGTTTTCTGGCATTGATAAAGCCATGCTCTTCGGCAATGACACGGACCTGATCTTTCCGAAGGCCGCCAAGAGGAAGTTTTACATGTGCCAGCTGTTCCTGGGTCAGCATATAGAGCACATAGGACTGATCCTTGGTGTCGTCCACTGCTTTTTTCAGAAGATAGCGTCCTCTGTTCTCATCATATTCCACTCTTGCGTAATGTCCGGTTACAATATAATCGTAGCCGATCTCCTGCATACGGTGGAACATTTTGTCAAATTTCAGATAACGGTTGCAGTCGATACATGGATTGGGTGTGCAGCCGTTTTCGTAAGCCTCCACAAAACGATCCATAACTTCTGTATGGAAATCTGCGGTAAAGTTAAATACGTAGTAAGGCATATCCATCTGATAAGCCACGCTTCTGGCATCCTCCACATCGTCCAGGGAACAGCAGGTCTTTTCCCTGTGGACACCGATATCCTCGTTGTTGTAAAGTTTCATGGTTGCACCGATGCACTCGTCACCGGATTCCTTTGTCAAAAGAGCTGCCACGGAGCTGTCCACACCGCCGCTCATTGCTATGATCGCTTTTTTCATTTATATCTTAACCTTTCATTGATGATCTTTTTTCACACAGCAAAAGTACGGGATTTCGCATCCCACACAGCTGTAATTTCGCATTTATTATAATATGGCAGATATCCTTTGTCCACGATTTTTCACCCGGAACCTTTGCTTTGCTTCTTTCCCGCAGGCTCTCTTTGGTATATAATAGAAAATATTTTTCAGAAAAGGATGTGACTATATGAAGCTTTCCCTGTTTTCCACGCTGCGGGGATACCGGAAAGAATACCTTCTCAAAGATATTTTTTCCGGTATCATCATCGCCGCAGTTTCCATTCCTATCTCCATGGGATATGCCCAGATTTCCGGAATTCCGGCGGTATACGGACTGTATGGTTCTGTTCTGCCAATCCTGCTGTTTGCGCTCTTTTCCACTTCAAGGCAGTTTATCTTCGGCGTTGACGCGGCACCTGCTGCCATTGTAGGCGGCGCGCTGTCTACCCTTGGCATTGCCGCGGAATCGGAAGCTGCCATGGATTATGTCCCTGCCATTGCACTTTTTGCAGGCCTGTGGCTGTTTGTGTTCTTCCTGCTCCATGCGGATAAGATCGTAGATTTCATCTCCACACCGGTAATGGGTGGTTTTATCAGCGGTATCGCAGTCACCATCATCCTGATGCAGATCCCGAAACTGATGGGAAGCCCGGCAGGTTCCGGTGAACTTCTGGAGCTGGCAGAGCATATCTTCGCTGCCGCAAAAAATATCAGCTGGCTTTCCCTCTGCATGGGACTTGGTGCGCTGATACTGATCCGCATATTCAAAAAACTGGCGCCGAAATTCCCCATGGCCATCGCGATCATGGCCCTGGGTGTTCTCTCCACCGTTGTTTTTCATGTGGATGAAAAGGGCGTTGTGCTTTTGCAGTCTGTAGAACGTGGCCTTCCTTCCCTGGTGATCCCGGATTTCGGAAATGTTGATCTGACCCAGGCAGCAGGCCGCGGCCTTATGGTTGCCGTTGTCATTATGGCGGAAACCCTTCTTGCAGAAAACACTTTCGCCTTTCGCAATGACTACAAGCTGAACGACCGTCAGGAGATCCTGTCCTGTGCAGCGGGAAACATTGCGGCTTCCGCTGTTGGATGCTGCCCGGTAAACGGCAGTATTTCCCGTACCTCTCTCAATGAACAGTACGGAGGAAAATCTCAGGCAGTTTCCATCACTGCCGGGATCACCATGGCTCTGATCCTTCTTTTTGGCACCGGATTTATCGGATATCTTCCGGTTCCTGTGTTGACAGCCATTGTGATCTCTGCTCTGATGGATGTGGTGGAAACCCATCTGGCTGTACGTCTTTTCAAGGTGAGCCGCACAGAATTTTACATTTTTATGGCTGCCGGTTTCAGCGTGCTCTGCCTTGGAACCATCTATGGCGTTATCATCGGCATCCTGCTCTCTTTCGTAGCTGTGATCCTGAAAGCTACCAACCCGCCACGCTCTTTCCGTGGTATGATCCCGGGCAGAGATGTTTATTTTGATCTTTCCAGAAACCGTTACGCCTATCCCATCAAAGGCGTTGTCATCTACCGTTTCAGTGAGAACCTGTTTTTCGCAAATGTAAAGATCTTTCAGGAGGATATTGAAAACAGCATCCAGAAAGATACGAAAGTGGTGATCGTAGATGCCAGTGCCATTAACAGCATTGACGTTACTGCTGCCGACCGTCTGGATGCCATCTCTGCAAGCCTGAAAAAACGAGGGATCCGTTTTTACCTCACTGAACATTCCACTCAGATCAATGACCAGCTGCGTCAGTTCGGCATCGGCCATATAATCAAGGACGGTATGGTCCGCCGTACCATTCTTGCCGCCTTACATGACGCAGGGATCGATGCGCCTTATGAACTGGATGTTCCAAAGGAAGACGAGGCAAAACTTCTCCGCCGCAGCATCGCCTTTCTCCCGGCAGAGGAAGAAGATACCCTGGAAGAGTTTGCCTGGGCTTTCGGAGATGATGCGGTAAAAGAGATCGAGGAATCTGTCCATCACATTATCGAACAGTTACATCAGATCCCGGATATTGAACGTCTCTCCGAAGAAGGTCTGGAAGAACTTCTGGATAACTGGCATGGCCTGGGGCTTCTGGATGAAGATGAACTTCTCCGAAGGATCGAGTTACATATGGACGAACTGCCGGAAGAGCTGACTTCCGACCGGAGACTGATCCTTCAGCTTCTGGAAAAACGCCGTGGCAAACTGAAAGAAAAAATCCTCTCAGAGCACCCGGAAGTTCTGGAACGGCTGGAACAGCGCAGAAAGAAACTGGAAGAACGGCTGGAGAAACAGAATCCGGAAGCCGTTCAGAAGTGGAAACACTGGAAAGAGGAACATCTCAAAGACTGATTTCTTTATATTCCTCACAGATATTGATAAACTCCTGCATTACAGCGGAAGGCCTGCGGTCTTTTTTCCAGGCAAGAAGGATCCTAGTCGTAAGCTTCTCTTCTTCGATGATCCGGATGGGAAGATCTGTACAGAGGTCTTCCATGGATCTTGGAAAAACGGCAGTGGCAAGGCCTTCCTGCACCCAGAGCATGGCATCTCTGGGATCGTCGCAGACACAGAAAATATCCGGCTGGAGATTTTTTTCTCCAAAGGCTTTCATCAGAAATTCTTCGTATCGCCGGTAAATAATAAGAGGGCGTCCAGTCAGTTTCTTAAGGCTGATGCCCTCTTTTTTTGTCCTGTTTTCCGGGAATGCCGGGGGAAGGACTGCGATCATGGGTTCTTCCGAAAGCTCCAGATAATTTAATCCCTCCAGCTTGATAGGTGTCCGCACCACAGAGACATCAATGATCCCATCCATAAGATAGTTCAGAAGTGTGAAGGTAATGGCATCCCGCACCTCAAAGTTTACATCGGAATTTTCCCTGGAAAATCTGGAAATATAAGGCATAATGGTGGTTACTGTGGTGGGCGTGATCCCGATACGTAAGACCTGCTTTTTCCCTGCCTTGGATACTTCCAGCTCTGTGGAACGGACATAATTTAAAATATTCTCCGTCCTGTCATAAAGAAGCTTTCCCGCTTCTGTCAGTGTCACCCCTGCCCTGGTCCGCTCAAAAAGCTTCACATTCAACTCTGCTTCCAGCTGTTTGATCTGGTAGCTTAAGGGCGGCTGGGACATATTCAGTCTTCTTGCAGCTTCATGGATACTTCCCGTTGCCGCAATCTCATGAAAATATTCCAACTGTCTGATCTCCATATCCTTCTCCTTTTAATTGCATATAATAATTTCTGTAATTTCCGCATTCCGTTCCCGGATGATCCGCATCAAACACTCTCTGTCTTTGTGTCAAGCGGATATTCGCAATCTATATTCTTCTGTACTGCATACTAATGATTTTTTCATTTTTGCAGATACTATGATCATCTTCCCATAAACTCACGTTTTCTTCAATATAATTTTTATATTATAATACATTAAAAACAATATTATACGTATCATCCCGGAGGGAGTATAATAACAGAGGTTTATTGTAATAAAAAGGAAATGGAGGAAAGAAAAAGAAATGCGAACACTCGCAAAATATCTTCGAAACTACAAAAAAGAAAGCATTCTGGCTCCTTTTTTCAAGTTTCTGGAAGTTGTGTTTGACCTGCTGGTGCCTATCGTCATCGCCCAGATCATTGATGTGGGTATTGCTCACAATGACCACGGCTACATCGTACAGAAATTCTTTATCCTGATACTGATGGCAGCCGCAGGACTGGCAGTCAGCATCACGGCCCAGTTTTTTGCGGCAAAAGCCAGCGTAGGTTTTGCCACAGAAGTACGCCAGGCAGTCTTTGACCACATCCAGAAGCTTTCCTATACGGAGCTGGATACCCTTGGAACCGATACCCTGATCACCCGTCTGACCGACGACGTAAACCAGGTACAGAACGGTGTAAACATGGGCCTTCGTCTTCTTCTTCGAAGCCCGTTTATTGTTTTCGGTGCCATGGTGATGGCCTTTACCATCAACGTGCGCTGTGCACTGATCTTCGTAGTTGCCATCCCGGTACTGTTCCTGGTTGTCTTTGTGATCATGTTCTTAAGTATCCCTCTTTTTAAAAAAGTACAGGGACGCCTGGATACTGTCACACGCCTTACCAGAGAAAATCTGACCGGTGTCCGTGTAATCCGTGCATTCTGCCGGGAAGATCACGCAGTTGCAGAGTTTGACGAAAGCAACCTTGCTCTCACAAAACTGAATGAATTTGTGGGAAAAATCTCCGCACTTTTAAATCCGGCCACCTATGTACTGATCAATATCGCAACCGTAATTCTGATTCAGACTGCAGGTGTACAGGTCAATCTGGGAAACATGCAGCAGGGTGAAGTCGTTGCCCTTTACAACTACATGGCACAGATGATCGTGGAGCTGATCAAACTTGCTTCCCTGATCATTACCCTGAACAAATCCATGGCCTGTGCAGACCGTGTTGCCGGAATCCTGAAAGTAGATTCCACCATGGCCTACCCGGAGAAAACTTCCGCACCGGCAGCTGCAAAGAACGACTGTGCCGTTGCTTTTGACCATGTGACCTTCTCCTATGCAGGAACCGGCGCGCCCAGCCTTTCGGACATTACTTTTTCCGCAAAAAAAGGCTCTACCATCGGAATCATCGGCGGTACCGGAAGCGGTAAGTCCACCCTTGTGGATCTGATCGCACGTTTCTATGACGCAAGTTCCGGAACCGTCACCCTTGACGGCCAGAATGTACAGACCTACTCTCAGAAAGAGCTCCGTGAAAAGATCGGCGTGGTTCCTCAGAAGGCAGCACTTTTTCAGGGAACCATCCGCGAGAACTTAAGCTGGGGACGGGAAGACGCCACCGATGAGGAAATGTGGGAGGCTCTTACCACTGCCCAGGCCCGTGAGATCGTGGAGAAAAAAGATGGCCAGCTGGATTTTAAGCTGGAACAGAACGGCCGGAACCTTTCCGGTGGCCAGCGCCAGAGACTTACCATTGCCCGCGCCCTTGTGAAAAAGCCGGAGATCCTGATCCTGGACGACAGTGCCAGTGCTCTTGACTTTGCCACAGATGCGGCACTTCGGAAATCTCTCCACCAGCTTGGCGGAAACACCACCACTTTCCTGGTATCCCAGAGAGCAGCCAGTATCCGTCAGGCCGATCTGATCCTGGTACTGGACGACGGCCAGCTCGCCGGAAAAGGAACCCACCAGGAGCTTGTTTCCACCTGTGAAACTTACCGTGAGATCTTTTTCTCACAGTTCCCAGAAGAACGGATCAAATATGAAAAAGCAACCGGAAAGGAGGTCCTGGCATGAGTAAAACATACAAAAAATCCCAGAACAAAAACAGCATGGCAACCTTCTTCAAGGTGCTCCGCTTTATCGGAAAATACCGTTTCCTTCTTGTCTTAAGTGTAATCCTTGCCGCAGTTACCGTAATTTTGCAGCTGTATGTTCCCGTACTTTTCGGCTATGCCATTGATGAGGTGATTGCTGCCCATGAAGTTGATTTCGGCAGAATGGGATTCTATCTTTCCCGTATTCTTGTCATGATCGTGCTTTCCGGTATTGCCACCTGGATCATGAGCATCATCAACAACCGTATGACCTACCGCACAGTACAGGATATCCGCGCGAAATCCATCCGCCATATCCAGAAACTTCCGCTGTCCTACCTGGACGGACACAGCACCGGTGATATCATCAGCCGTGTCATTGCGGATACAGATATTCTTTCCGATGGTATGCTCCTTGGATTTACACAGCTGTTTTCCGGTATCATCACTATCATCGGAACTTTGATCTTCATGTTTTCCAAAAACGTGTGGATCACACTGATGGTCATTGTCCTGACACCGGTGAGCTTTTTTGTGGCAAAATTCATCTCCTCCCATTCCTTCCAGATGTTCCGTGCACAGAGTGATGCCCGTGGACGTCAGACTGCACTGATCGAGGAAATGATCGGAAATCAGAAAGTGGTTCAGGCATTTGGCTATGAGAACCGTTCTTCGGAGCGTTTCGCTTCGATCAACGAGGAGCTTCGAAATGCCAGCCAGGAAGCTGTTTTTTACAGCAGTCTCACCAACCCGTCCACACGATGTGTCAACAACATCATCTATGCAGGTGTAGCTCTTGTAGGTGCATTCCTGATCCCGGGCGGTCATCTGACGGTAGGTGGGCTTTCCGTCCTGTTGGCCTATGCTAACCAGTACATGAAACCATTTAATGATATCAGCTCCGTGATTACAGAGCTTCAGAACGCTCTGGCCTGCGCTACCAGGATCTTTGACCTTCTGGAAGAAAAACCGGAAAGCCCGGACCTGTCCGGAACTCTTGATGATGTAAAAGGTGCCGTAGATATCCAGAATGTTTCTTTCCGCTACGAAGAGGACAAACCTCTCATTGAAGGATTTAACCTTCACACAGAGCCTGGCCGACGAATCGCCATCGTAGGTCCTACCGGCTGTGGTAAGACAACTTTTATCAACCTGCTAATGCGTTTCTACGACGTCACCGGCGGAAGTATCTCCGTAGACGGAAAACCGATCACCGAAGTTTCCAGACATGCCCTCCGCGGAAGCTATGGCATGGTTCTCCAGGATACCTGGATCAAACATGGAACTGTCCGCGACAACATCTGTATCGGAAAACCGGATGCTTCTGATGAGGAAGTGATCCAGGCAGCAAAAATGTCCCACAGCTGGGAATTTATCCGCCGTCTTCCAAATGGCCTGGATACCATTCTCTATGAAGACAGCTTAAGCCAGGGACAGAAACAGCTTCTCTGTATCACCCGTGTCATGCTGTGCCTGCCACCAATGCTGATCCTTGACGAGGCAACCTCCAGCATTGATACACGAACCGAAATGCTGATCCAGGAAGCTTTCGACCGGATGATGCAGGGCAGAACAAGCTTCATCGTTGCCCACCGTCTCTCTACCATCCGTAATGCGGATGAGATCCTTGTCATGAAAGACGGAAGCATCATTGAGCAGGGAAATCATGAGGAACTTATGGCAAAAGGCGGATTCTATCAGAATCTTTATAACAGCCAGTTTGTGAAAGTTTCTGAATAAAATATCGAATTTATAAAATTCAAAAATCTCCGGATCACAGTTTTTCTGTGCCGGAGATTTTTTTATACCATTTTGTTCTATTTATATTTTGACCGGAGAAGCCACTTCTGATCGATCACTTTCAATTCTTCTCCAAACCGGATATGAAGCCTTACTGAGCCTGGAAGCTGCTCCACATGTTCAATGTTTCCGGTTCCGAATTTCGGATGGCTCACATCTTCTCCGATCTCGTAGCGCACAATGCTGTTCCGGGTATTTTCATGCTGCTGCTTTCTCCGGTAAGTATCCCGTACTGTTACTGTCCGGTCATGGATTGGGCTTCGGAGCTTTTTCTCGTAGTCGTGTTTCATCAGGGCTTCCCCTGCCTTATAATATGGCGTTGGCGCCGCGCCGGTCAGAGAGCAGCAGTATTTCCAGGCACTTCCGTGGGTTCCGTGCTGCCACTGATACTCTTGGGGAATGTGAAAATTATGCTGCATATAATGGGCATATTCATGTTTGTAAAGGTCCAGCCTGTCCTCTTTTTTCAGAGGATTTTTTACCGCGTAGCCGATAAACAGCAGGGAAAAATGAAAATGCTCTTTTTCGTGGTAACTGCCTCTTGTATAGGATCCCAGAAGATCTGGCTCCATACCAAAGGTAATGGGAATCTTCGCTCCATTGAGATGAAATTTTTTATCAAATTCCGCATAAAGGCTGCGGATCTGGGCTGTAAGTATGGGAATTTCTTTTTGCAGAGCCTGTGCAAGTGCCTGGTCAATCATTGTTTATAACTCCTCTATATTTTAAAAATACAAACTCTAGTACTATAGCACTTTCTTTCGGAATTGTAAACATCTCCTGAACGTGTATTGCCGGCAGTCGCTAAGAACCGCCGGCAATACCCCTTATTAACCGATCAGGAGAAATCCGCACCATGGCAGGCACTGACTGAAATCCCCGTTTTCCAGAAGGATGCGGATCATTGCCGCAATGCTGAAATAAGCCAGCATGGTTCCTGCCACACCAAGTACAGCCAGGACTACAGAGCCATAAAATTTACTGTGATATTTTTCTGCCCATCCCCATACTACCGATATCGGGGAAGGTTCTTTTTTTTTCCATATGTATCAACTCCTTTTTTTCATGATCCACGGATCCCCAGCAGCCGGAACCATCCGGCAGAATAAAATTCCCGCAGGCTGTTCATGTATGAATTGGCTTTTTCCCTGGGCATGTCGTGGCGTACTGTCTCAAACATGCCGTTAAACATGCTGCTTGCTACCATGTGGATCAGATTTTCATCCAGTTCTTCCAGATGATAACCCGCTGCTTTCATTTTTTCCATAAGGACAATACTGGAATTGACTTCAATCTCCGTGAGGACATCCAGATAGTGTTCATAGCGGGTTCCTGTGGAACAGCATACGATCAGCTTAAATGCATCAAAATGATCATAAATGTATTCCACCATCCAGGAATAGCCTTCGTCAGACACCTCCGGAAGTGTCTGGACCTGGGCATCCACCGGCTGGTCTGCAAATCCCTTCTGGATAGCACGGTATCTCTCCTCCAGTACTCTGGCCGGTTCTTCTACCAGTACATCAAAGAGAGATTCCTTGTCTGTGTAATAGCGGTACAGTGCACCGGTTGTCACAGACAGTCTGGATGCAATCCCGCGCATGGAAGCTCCCTGAAAACCTTTTTCCAGAAATTCCTGCTTTCCCGCTTCCAGAAGATCTGCCGCCAGTTTCTCATTTACAGGTCTCATATGTTTGTCTCCTTTATTCAATAACGCCGTTATTTAATAACAATGTTATTTTAAAATAACTTTCTTTGTTTGCCAATCAGTTGAGTTAAATTAAACTATCTTTTTTCAAAATTTTTTCTGCTTTATAAATGAGTATGCAAAAAGCAGCTGCTCTCTGCACAGAAAATAAATTCTGTGCAAAAAACAGCTGCTTCATAAATTCAAAATATCTTTAAACATCCAGCTCTTTTCTTACATCCGGGAACATTTCCACACATCGTTTCAGGATTCCCTGCATGTAAGCAATGGCAATTCCATAATTGGTAATGGGGATTTCCTGGTCCAACGCACATTTCTGACGGTAGCGCATTTCCCGCTCGTTGAGCATACATCCACCGCAGTGCACGATCAGGCTGTATTTCGTTACATCCTCCGGGAACTCTCTTCCTGAGGAATACTCAAATTCCAGATCTTTCCCCGTATAATTTCGGATCCAGCGTGGAAGCTTGACTGTTCCGATATCATCACACTGTCTATGATGGGTGCATCCCTCAGAGATCAGGATCTTATCTCCGTCTTTCAGTCGGTCAATGGCTGCTGCACCGGCTGCCGCTGTTTTCAGATTTCCTTTAAATCTGGCAAACAGAATTGAAAATGAAGTGAGCCAGATATCCTTCGGTGTTTCTTTGCTGACCTTTGCAAAAACCTGGCTGTCTGTGATCACAATTTTGGGGCTCTTGCCCAGGGTTTTCAGTGTATTGGAAAGCTCGTTTTCTTTGATGACAATGGCTGCTGCTCCAGCCTCCAGCACATCCCGGATTGTCTGCTGCTGTGGAAGGATCAGGCGGCCTTTTGGTGCGGCTTTATCGATCGGTACTACAAGAACCGCAAAGTCTGACGGCTCCAGGAGATCTCCTACCAGACGTAATTTCAGATCATCGGTTACTGCAAGAGATGCGATCTTTTCTTTCAGTTCATAGATGTTCTGACCTGTTGCCGCACTGGCGTAAATGAAGGGTTCCTGATTCCGATCCGGAGAATCCGCATTTATTTTCTGATTTTCCGAAAGAAGGTCGGATTTATTGTATACAACCAGGTACGGAATTTCCTTTTCTTTAAAAATGTGGATCAGCTCCTCATCCACATTGGTTTTTCCAAGGGTAGCATCCACAACAAGAACTGCCACATCCACACGGTTCAGTACCTGTTTTGCCTTTCGGACTCGAAGTTCTCCAAGATGTCCTTCATCATCAATACCCGGCGTATCAATAATTACAACCGGTCCCATTGGAAGCAGCTCCATGGCCTTGCTCACCGGATCCGTGGTAGTTCCTTTAACATCGGAAACCACAGCAAGTTCCTGACCTGTCACTTTATTTACAATACTGGATTTTCCTGCATTTCTTCTGCCAAAAAAACCGATATGTACACGGTCTGCTGACGGTGTTTCATTCATTCCCATAATTTTTCCTCTTTTCTTTCAGCATCAGACAGGTCCTCATCCATTCCTGTTCTCATCCACCTGTTTCATATTTCATAAGATCATTCGACCTTTGCTCCCGGCATTATCTGTTGATGTGCAAAAGCTTACGCCTCTGTTCCTGCCCTCTGCTTATTGCTTTTCGCAATTGAAGCAGGGGACTTACTTGATTTGGTTAAACGATCTCAGAATAATCAATTTTTCTGTCTTTAAAATAATATTCTTTATCCCGCTCATTCATTTCTCTCAGCACCCTGCATGGATTACCGACTGCAACCACATTGGAAGGCAGATCCTTCGTTACTATACTTCCGGCCCCAACTACAACATTATCACCAATAGTAACTCCCGGTAACACAACAACTCCAGATCCCAGCCAGCAGTTCTTACCGATATGAACTTCCATATTATACTGATATCCTTTTTCACGAAGCTCCGGTAAGATCGGGTGCCCCGCAGTTGCGATGGTCACATTTGGACCGATCATGGTATAATCGCCAACATAAATATGACCGTCATCTACCAGTGTCAGGTTAAAGTTGGCATAGACATTTTTTCCAAAATGGACATATGCACCTGCCATATTGGCGTGAAGCGGTGGCTCGATATAACAATCTTCACCAATCTCCGCAAACATCTCTTTCAGCATTTCTTTTCTTTTATCCAGCTATGTAGGGCGTGTCATATTGAAATCATAAAGCCTGTCCAGTTTCCTGATCTGATCCTGAAAGATTTCATCGTCATTAGGGAGATATAATTCTCCTGTATGCATTTTTTCTCTCATTGGGCGCATGGCAGCTCCTCCTTTTTGTATGTTTTTTACAAAAAATAATATATGGATTATGTTATCATATCGTATATTTACATACAAGCATGAAATTTCTGAATAATCCGAAGTTTTTTCGTGAATCTGTTATGTTCATAT
>UMIA01030311.1_pt1 | contig 13688 bp, 10 predicted proteins | sample 1965701 | NCBI WGS metagenome assembly UMIA01 (sample SAMEA4836113, study PRJEB28245) | human gut metagenome | biome: gut microbiome; material: fecal sample | place: Denmark | collected 2008 | reverse complement strand
TCCAGCCCCGTTGCGGCATGGAAACCGGGACACTTCCTCAAAACCACCTCGCTGTATCCGCCACAGGCGGATACAGCGAGGTGGTTTCCAAAGAACGCCGGCAGAAACCCATGGTTTCTGCACCTCCTTTGCTGCGTGCTTCGCCCGGTGGAGGAAGACATGGTACACCTTCATTACATTGCGCTCAGTTTTCGATGGAATTTGTATAGGCAATCAAAAGGCATATTCATCCGGGGTCCCCGACAAAACAAGCGGTTTTGTTGGGGAGAGGAGACACAGCACCGTGATTGACGCCTGCCGCTTACGGCGGGCGGAAAGATACAAAGCTTGTGTCGACGATATGCCCTTTGATTGCCCCCTCCGCCCGAGGGCGGAGGGGGTGGAAATAAGGTTTTACTTAATAATCACGGATGTGCCGCTTTGCTGTGCGGTGTGTCCCGTACCGACATAGCTGGCGAGGTCGGCAACGTTCATGTTTGTATAGGTTCCGCCGTTGAGAACTGTGGATGTGGCATAGCTCTGAACGAAAAACCCTGCTGTTCCGTCAAAGGTTCCGCCATTCACCGTCATTGCAGCACCGTTGGAAACTGCCTTGAAAGAAGTGGAAGTAAAGGTTCCACCGTTGATTACGGCTGTTCCAAGATAGTCGTTGGAAAGGGCCCAATATCCGGTGGAGGCCACGTTCACATCATTTACGGTCAGATCGCCGTATCTGCAATTCTTAATTCCACTGGAATCGGTATCAAGCTCCAAAGCGTTGATTTCCATCACTGCATGCGTAGTAGAAGCACCGGGATCAAAATAATTCCAGCCATTGGTAATAGCAAAGCCATTTCCGTTCTTTAGGACGACCTTACCACCATTGAAGGTCATCTTGCCAAAGTTTTCAACCACATGCCATGTATTTCCATTGGCCCCGTCACGAGAAATGGTTCCGCCCTCGACTACACAGACTGCATTATCTCCGTTGCGAAGTGCTGCAGTGTTGCCCTTGAGGGAGATGATCTGACCGCTTTTATCTGCGCTTGAATCTTTCAGAGTAAGATGGCCTTTATTCAGAATGGTGTGCGATTCAGCATTCGTTACAGTGCGGCCATTCAAATCCAGGGTTACATCCTTATCCTCAGGGATGACGAAGTTGTTGGTCGTAATGCTGTTCGCCAGCACGATATTGACAGGAGCTGTTGCATTGTTCACAATGGACTGCAGTTCGTCTCCCGTTGTAACTGTAATAGGATATTCAGCATCCTTGTCGTAGGTCTTGCCGAAGCTGTCGCTCTCCACGGTGTCCTGCGTGGCCACCACGGTGATGGCGATGCCGTCGATGGACTCGTTCATGTACTCGTTGCCGGCAGACTCCCACATGTGGCCCTTGATGGTGAAGGCATTGCTCTCACCGGCCGCCAGATGCTGCTCAGCGCCCATCGCCACATCGCCGATGGTCCACTCGATGGCCTCGTTCAGTTTGGCGCTGCCGTTGATGCCGGTGATCTGAATCTTGTACTTCAGAGCAAGGTTGCCCTTGTTGACAACACGGAGCTGCGGCAGCTCGTAGGTACAGCCCGGCTCCCACAGAACCTGCTCGCCCGCAGCAGCCTTGACGAAGTCCAGCGTTTTGCCCTCAGCGGGAACCCACTGGCCAGCGGCATCCTTCATTTCCAGCGCCACATCCAGATTACCGGCCTGAATTTTGTTGACCCCGGTGGATGCGGTGTCGGTGAACCATGCGAAGGTAGCGCCGATGAGCATAGCCAGACACAGGACCATGGCCATGACGCTGCCCAGCAAGGCCCGTTTGGTGCTCTTGCGGTTTGTCATAAGTATCTCCTCCTATTTTTTGCGTGTGCGTCGGTGGCCGACGGCTTTGTGGGGGATGCGGGGAGTACGGATCCTCACGTCGGGGCTGCGCCCCTCCTCAGAACGCCACTCCCTTTGAACACCCCTTATCGTTTCTTAGAAACGATAAAAGCCCATGGGCTTTTCGTCGCACACTTGATAGTTGTATCATAGCACCGTACTTGACAGAATTCAAGCACTTTCTGCAAATTCCGGGGGGGTTTTACAGTTTACCGTCAGTGGGCAAAGGGCAAGCATGGTTTTGCCGGGCAGAAATACGCCATACTGCGGCAGGCTCCTTGACCGGACGGCCAAGCGGAAAGGGGCAAAAAGCGCAGAAAAAGCACGGCAGACGAGGCGTCTGCCGTGCTTATGCTTATTCGTCCGCTCCCTCCTGACGGGACAGAGCGGCGCAGAGATCTGTAAAGTAGCGGTAGAAGGGCAGCAGCTCCCGGAAGCTCTCCAGAATCTCCTGCGGCAGCTGGGGGCTGAAAATACGCTCATCCAGCGGGGCCTCGCATTGCAGGGAGAAGGATTTTTTCTGATACCACGGGCGCAGGAGGTCGGACACCTGTCCCTTGCTGCGGGCGTACTCCGGGCCGGTGAGCCGGAAGGTCTGCTGGCGGTCAAAGCGGCGCACCAGCTTCTCCAGCGGCTTGGGGTCGGCGTCGATGCGCTGGCGGTACAGGGCCATGAGGGCCGGGGCGGCACACCAGAAGCCCATGCCGTAGCTGTAATAGTCCGGGGCAATCTCAAAGTAGAAGGTGGGGCGGCCGGTCCAGTCCTGATCGCCGGTGCGGACACAGAGCCACAGGTGATCCTTATAGGGCCCCTGTCCGTGGAGACGGCGGGCATCCCGGTAGATGCGGCTGACCTTCAGTATCAGCGGTTCGTGGGGCAGCATGGCATGAAGGCCGTCGTAGAGCTGCTCCCCCAGCGCACGGGTGGGGGCCAGCAGGTGGGTCTGGTACTGCTCTTTATGCTCCTGAAACCAGCTGCGGTCGTTATTGAAGCGGATGCCCCAGAGAAAATCCACCGTCTGCTGGTCATAGCCTTGAAACATCATCATATCCTCGCTTTCCTGACGGAAGGGCAGCCGGAGCGACGGCTCCGGCTGTGGTTCTTTATCGCTGCTGATAGGCACGGATACCCAGCGCCAGCAGATCCATGGCACGCTCCAGATCCTGCTGCTTCAGGACGTAGGCAATGCGGATCTCGTTTTTGCCCTTGCCGGGAGTGCCGTAGAAGGGCTCGCCGGGGGCAAACATGACGGTATCGCCGTGATCCTCGAACTCCTCCAGCAGCCACTGCTGGAAGGTGTCGGCATCGTCCACCGGCAGAGCGGCCATCAGATAAAAGGCGCCCTTGGGACATTCACAGACCACGCCGGGAATCTGCTGGAGCTTGCGGACCACCGTGTCACGGCGGCGCTTATACTCCTCACGGGTGGCGGCGAAATACTCCGGGCCCACCTGATACAATGCGGCGGAGGCCAACTGGTCCAGCGTCGGCACCGCCAGACGGCACTGAGCGTACTTCATGGCGTGGGCCATGAGCTCCCGGTTGCGGGAGATGAGGCAGCCGATGCGGGCGCCGCAGGCGGAGAAGCGCTTGGACACCGTGTCGATGAGGATGACGTTCTCCGCTGCATTGGTGAACTCACCGAAGGACTGGAGAGGCTCCCCGGCGTAGACAAACTCCCGGTAGGCCTCATCCCCGATGAGGAACAGGTCGTGCTGCCGGGCCACGTCCACCAGCATCTCCATCTCCTCATGGGTCAGGACGGTGCCGGTGGGGTTGCCGGGGTTGGTCACCAGAATGGCACGGGTGCGGGGGGTGATCTCTGCCTCGATGCGGCGGCGGTCGGCGTAGAAGTATCCCTCTTCCGGAGAGGTGGACACCGGGTGGATCACGGCGCCGCAGGTGCGGGCCATGGTGTTGTAGTTGGGGTAGAAGGGCTCCGGGATGAGGATCTCGTCGCCGTCGTCGAGAATGCAGTTCATGGCGATCTGGAGGGCCTCGGAGCCGCCGTTGGTGATGAGGATATCCTCGGCGGCGAAGTGCATATCCAGCGCAGCATAATAGTCCCGGATGGCCTCGATGAGGGCGGGGACGCCGGGAGAGGGTGCGTACTCCAGCACCGGCAGGTCAAAGCTGCGGACGGCATCGAAGAACGCCTTGGGCGTCTCGATATCCGGCTGACCGATGTTCAGGTGATAGATGTTCCGGCCCTTGGCCTCGGCGGCCACCGCATAGGGGTGGAATTTACGCATGGGCGACAGGCCGCATTTCTGCACTTTGCTGGAAAACTTCATGGGGACTCCTCCTTTTCTGATGCTGCGGGACAGGGATTCCGCTCCCGGCCCGGTTACAGGAAAAGCAGAGCCGAAGCTCTGCTTTTCGGTGCAAAGTCAATGCTTCTCAGTTCATCTGTCTTCTGCGGGACAAATTCACCGTTCCGTCCTGCATATCGCCCAGAGAGTCCAGACTCTTGCCGGTACCCTCCGCCACGCAGGAGATGGCGTCCTCCGCCACCACCGTATGGATGCCGGTGCGGGCGGTGATCAGCTTGTCGAAGCCGTCCACCAGACTGCCGCCGCCGGTCATGACGATGCCGTTGTTGGAGATATCCGCCACCAGCTCCGGGGGCGTGCGCTCCAGCACGTTGTGAACCGCCTCCAGAATACGCTCCACCGGCTCCTCGAAGGCCTCCATCATCTCGGTGGAGTTGACGGTGATGGTCTTGGGCAAGCCCGTCATCAGGCAGCGGCCCTTGATCTCAATGGTAGCCTCCTCCTCCTTGGGATAGACGCAGCCGATCTCCATCTTCATCTGCTCCGCTGTGCGCTCGCCGATGAGGATATTGTGCTTGCGGCGCATATATTTGACGATGGACTCGTTGAACTGATCGCCGGCCACCTTGATGGAGGCGGACTCCACCACGCCGGAGAGGCTGATGACGGCGATGTCGCTGGTGCCGCCGCCGATATCCACTACCATGTGGCCGTCGGGTTTGGTGATGTCGATGCCGGCGCCGATGGCCGCCGCTACGGGCTCCTCAATGAGGTAGACACGGCGGGCGCCTGCCTGACGGCCGGCGTCGATGACGGCACGCTCTTCCACCTCCGTGATGCCGGAGGGGACGCACACCATGATCCGGGGCGGGAACAGGTGGAAGCCGCCGGTGACCTTGCGGATAAACTCCTTGAGCATCCGCTCCGTCATATCGTAGTCGGAAATGACGCCGTCCCGCAGGGGGCGGATGGCCACGATGTTGCCGGGAGTACGGCCCAGCATGGCCTGAGCCTCGGCACCCACCTTCAGCAGGCGGCCGGTATTCTTGTCGATGGCCACCACAGACGGCTCGTTGAGCACGACGCCCTTGCCCTTAATATAGACCAGTACCGATGCGGTACCCAGATCGATCCCGATATCCTTTGCCAATGAACACATACGCTGCACCTCGTTTTCTTCTGTTATGGGACACGGCTGCAGGCAGCCGATTCTTCTCTAAGCTACAATTATAAAGGCGCTTTCCGCATTTTGCAAGAGTGTTTTCCCGGTTTTATGGCTTCGTAAACAAATGTTCACAGTTTTTTAGGAAATCACGTCCCGCCGCAGACAAGTCCCGGTGCTATTGTGCGCCGTTTGCGGCATTTCCATACCGGCGGTGTCTCGCCGCAGGCCGCATTCCCCTTAATCAGTGCTCCTCCCCGGTGCGGGCCAGCGTCAGGCACACCACGTCGGCGGCCCCGGCCTCCCGCAGCACCCGGACGCACTCGGTGAGGGTGGAGCCGGTGGTGACGATATCGTCGATGAGCAGGAGGCGCTTGTCCCGGACGTTCTCCGGCAGGGCCTCGTAGACTCCCAGCACGTTGGCCCGGCGATGCTCGGCATCGGTGAGCCCCGACTGGGCGGGGTTGTCCACCGCCTTGCGGAGGGTCTCCACCGGGGCCACGTGCCAATCCACGCACAGGCTGGCCGCCAGCAGACGGGACTGGTCAAAGCCCCGCTGCCGCAGGCGCTTGCGGCTCACCGGCACCCACGTCACGGTGTCAAACTCGCCGGAATACCACCGGGCGGCGCAGTCGGCCAGCAGACGGCCGAAGCAGTCCAGCCCGCCGGTGTGGCCCTGAAACTTGAAGCGGAGGATAGCCTCCCGGACGGGGGCGGTATAGTACAGCGGCGAGGCGCAGCGCCCGAAGGTCCCCTGACACAGGGCGTTCTCCCCGGTATAGGGCAGAGTCCTTTCGCAGCTGCTGCACAGCAGGCGGCCGCCGGTGACGGCCCCGCAGAAGGGACATTTCCGGGGAAAGAGAAAATTCCCCAGCTGCTTTTGCAGCCGGTTCAGATCATCCTGAAGCGCCATCGCTGCCACCTCCCTGCATGAGTCTGCGGCGCAGGCCGCTGTATCGCCGGGCCTGCCGGTCGTTTTCTGCCATTTTTCCGGGAATCACATCGTCCCCCACCATTACCAGCAGCTCTCTGGCCCGTGTGATGGCAGTATACAGCACCTCCCGCACCATGAGAGATGCGGCAGCAGGGGCGCTGACCAGCACCACGGCCCGGTACTCGCTGCCCTGCGCCTTATGTACCGTCATGGCGTAGGCCATGTCCAGCTGGCCCAGCAGATCCGGGGTATAGACGCTGGTGCGGTCATCGAAGCGGATGGTCACCAGCTCGCCGCCGGGATCAATTTCCTGAATGATCCCCACGTCGCCGTTGAAGATGCCGGTACCCATCTCGCCGTCGTCCTTCTGCCAGAGGACGTCGTAGTTGTTGCGGGTCTGCATGACCCGATCCCCCTCCCGGAAGGTCAGCTCCCCCCACGTTTTCTGGCGCTTGTCCGGGGCAGGCGGGTTCAAAGCCGCCTGCAGCGCCCGGTTCAGGCTCACGGTGCCGGTAAGGCCCCGGCGGGTGGGGGACAGCACCTGGATCTGATCGGCGGGGATCCCCATGTTGTCCGGCAGGCGAGTGCGGCACAGGTCCACCACCGTCTGCACCAGACGGTCCGGGGCCCGGCGGCACAGGAAAAAGAAGTCGTTCTGGCCGCTGCCAAGCTCCGGGGGACGGCCGCTGTTGACGGCGTGGGCATTGCGGATGATGGCGGAACGCTCCGCCTGACGGAACACCTCCGTCAGGGACACGGCGGCCACTGCGTGGGAGCGCAGCAGATCCCCCAGCACGTTGCCGGGGCCAACGGAGGGCAGCTGATCGGGGTCCCCCACCATCACCAGACGGCAGCCGGGCTTCACAGCCTCCAGCAGCGCCTGCATCAACGGCAGGTCCACCATGCTCATCTCGTCTACAATGACGGCATCGGTCTCCAGCGGCTCCTTGCCGTTTTTCTTGAACACCGTCTCGCCGGTGAGCTCGTTATAGGTCATACCCAGCGCCCGGTGGATGGTCTGGGCCTCCCGGCGGCACAGCTCGCTCATGCGCTTGGCAGCACGGCCCGTGGGGGCCAGCAGCAGCACCTGAAGGCCCATGCCCTCGAAAAGGGCCACGATGCCCCGTGTGGAGGTGGTCTTGCCGGTGCCGGGGCCGCCGGTCAGCAGCAGCACGCCGGTGCGGGCCGCCAACTCCACCGCCTGACGCTGCTGAGGGGCATAGGCGATGCTCTGCTGCTCCTCCATCTCCCGGATCAGCTTCTCTACGCCCCGACCCTGTGGCCGGGGGGCATCCCGCAGGGCCAGCAACCGCCGGGCTGTCTCGCTTTCCGCCAGATACATCCGGCGCAGGTAGCAGGCATCCACCCGTGCGATCTGCTCCTCCACCACGGCGCCACGGCTCTCCAATGTGTCCAGGGCCTGCTCCACCAGCTCCGGCGGGGCGCCGATGAGCTGCTCCGTGGCCGCCAGCAGCTTGGGCCGGGGCAGGAACACATGGCCGTTGCCCAGATTGTGCTCCAGCTCGTACAGCACCGCCGCCTCCGTGCGGCAGGGACTGTCGCCGCCGAAGCCCATACTCAGGGCGATCTCGTCCACATCGGCAAAGGCCACGCCGTAGCGCTCCCCCGCCAGCAGATAGGGGTCCGCCCGGAGACGGGGCAGCGCATCAGCTCCGTAGGTGCGGTACAGCCGCATGGCCAGTTCCACCGGCAGCTCGTACCGGGCCAGAAACTCCATGACCCGGCGCAGTCCCGTCAGCTCCCGGAAGGCGGCGGAGATCTCCATGGCCCGCTTGGAGGTGATGCCCTTGACGGTGCTCAGCCGCTCCGGCTCCTCCTCGATAACAGCCAGCGTCTCGCCGCCGAACCGCTCCACCAGCCGCTCCGCCGTGGCAGGGCCGACGCCCTTGATGATGCCGGAGGAGAGGTAGCTGATGAGTTCCTCCTCTGTCTCCGGCATCAGACGCTCCACCGTCTCGGCGGCGAACTGCTGACCGTAGGAGGGGTGGCTGACCCACAGGCCGTCGGCGGTGAGCTTTTCACCGGGGGCCACGCAGGGGATACATCCCACCACTGTCACCAGCTCGCCCTCCTCCGTCAGCAGGCCCAGCACCGTATAGCCGTTCTCCTCATTCTGGAAGATAACGTGTTGGACGGTTCCCTCCACCGTGCAGCGCTCACCCATAGCTCGTTCCTCACTTCAGATAATTTTCCAATTCCTCCGCCGGGCAAAGCTGCACCCGGCTGTATCGCTGCGTCAGGCCCTGCGCCAGACGCAGGCCCGTCTCATCCAGCCCGCAGTCCGCCAGCAGAATGGGGGTCTCCCCCGTCGTGCGCTGCTCCATGGTCAGGCGCAGAGCCCGCTCCAGCGTGGCCCCGTCGCCCCGGACCGGCAGCACCAATATAGCCTCCGCCACCGGCCTATGACGGCGCAGCAGCGTCTCTGCCAGCAGCCAGAGGATGGTGCTCACGCCCACCGCCGCCAAAAAGGCAATGAGGCCGTCTCCCATCAGTTCCATGCCATCACCTCATCCCATTGTATGCAGAAGACGGGAGGGCAGGTGTCTCGATGCCAGCTTATCACATTTTCTCCGCCGCCGCAACCGGCGCAGACAGTCAGAACAGATACTTCTTCAGATACTGGCCGGTGTACGAGGCCTCGCAGGCCGCCACCGTCTCCGGAGTACCGGCGCAGACGAGGGTTCCTCCCCCGGCGCCGCCCTCCGGGCCCAGATCGATGAGCCAGTCGGCGGACTTGATGACATCCAGATTGTGCTCGATGACCAGCACCGTGTTCCCGGCGTCCACCAGACGCTGCAGCACCTCCAGCAGCTTCTTCACATCGTCGGAGTGCAGGCCCGTGGTGGGCTCGTCCAGAATATAGAAGGTGCGGCCCGTGGCACGGCGGGACAGCTCCGTGGCCAGCTTCACCCGCTGGGCCTCGCCGCCGGAGAGGGTGGTGGAGGACTGGCCCAGCTTCACATAGCCCAGTCCCACATCGCAGAGGGTTCGAAGCTTTTCGGCGATCCTCGGCACCGGGGCAAAGAAGGCCAGCGCCTCCTCCGCCGTCATATCCAGCACGTCAGCGATGCTCTTGCCCTTGTACTTCACCTCCAGCGTCTCCCGATTATAGCGCTTGCCGTGGCACACCTCGCAGGGGACGTACACGTCCGCCAGAAAGTGCATCTCGATCTTCAGCAGACCGTCGCCGGAGCAAGCCTCGCACCGGCCGCCACGGGTGTTGAAGGAGAAGCGCCCCGGCCCGTAGCCACGGGCCTTGGCCTCCTGCGTGGCGGCAAAGAGATTGCGTATGTCGTTGAAGAGGTTGGTGTAGGTGGCGGGGTTGGAGCGGGGCGTGCGGCCGATGGGGCTCTGGTCGATGCCTACCACCTTGTCCAGATACTCCAGTCCCTCCATGGCGGTGTGCTTGCCGGGGTGGGTCTTCATGCGGTTCAGCTCGGCACCCAGCCGCTTATAGATGATCTCGTTGACCAGAGAGGACTTGCCGCTGCCGGAGACGCCGGTGACGCAGGTGAAGGTCCCCAGCGGCACGGAGATGTCGATGTTTTTCAGGTTATTCTCCCGTGCGCCCCGCACCGTCAGAAATTTCCCGTTGCCGGGACGGCGGGCGGCCGGCACCTCGATGCGCTTTTTCCCACTGAGATACTGGCCCGTCAGGCTATTGGGATCGGCCATGACCTCCTCCGGCGTGCCAGCGGCCACCACCTGTCCGCCGTGGGCTCCGGCACCGGGGCCGATGTCGATGAGATAGTCAGCGGCCCGCATGGTGTCCTCGTCGTGCTCCACCACAATGAGGGTATTGCCCAGATCCCGCAGGCGGCAGAGGGTGGCCAGCAGCTTGTCGTTGTCCCGCTGGTGCAGGCCGATGGATGGCTCGTCCAGAATATACAGCACTCCCATCAGGCTGCTGCCGATCTGCGTGGCCAGCCGGATACGCTGGCTCTCGCCGCCGGACAGGGTGCCGCTGGAGCGGGACAGGGTCAGGTAGCTGAGGCCCACAGACTGCAAAAAGCCCAGCCGGGAGCGAATCTCCTTCAAGATCTGGGCGGCGATGAGCTGCTGCGTCTCCGTCAGGGTCAGGCCGTTGAAGAAGGCCAGCTCCTCATCCACCGGCAACTCCGTAGCCCGCCAAATGGACAGGCCACCCACCGTCACCGCCAGCGCCTCCGGCTTCAGGCGGCGGCCCTGGCAGGCCGGGCAGGGGCATTGGGACATGAACTCCTCGATCTCCCGCTTGCTGGCGTCGGACTGAGTCTCCTGATATCGGCGCTCCAGATTGTTGGCCACCCCCTCGAAGGGCTGGTATAATACGCCCTTGCCACGGGGCTGGTCATAGTGCAGCTCCAGCTTCTCGCCGCCGGTGCCGTAGAGGATGATCTGCCGCACGGACTCCGGCAGCTCCCGCACCGGGGTTCGGAGGGAGAACTGATATTTCTTGGACAGGGCCTCGAAGTACATCCGGCTGATGCCGTCGGAGCGGATGGAGTTCCAGCCGCTGGCGGTGATGGCTCCGTCCAGAATGGAGAGGCTGTCGTCGGGGATGATGAGGGTAGGGTCCGCCTTCAGCTGCATCCCCAGCCCCGTGCAGGTGGGGCAGGCGCCGTAGGGGTTGTTGAAGGAGAACATCCGGGGCGTCAGCTCCTCGATGCTGATGCCGCAGTCGTCACAGGCGTAGTTCTGGGAAAAGACCAGATCCTGCTCCTCCCGCAGCAGATTCACGATGACGATGCCGCCGGAGAGGTGGGACGCCGTCTCCACGGAGTCCGTCAGCCGCTGGCCAAGATCGGGCCGGACGATGAGCCGGTCCACCACGATCTCGATGTGGTGTTTCCTGTTCTTCTCCAGCGGGATATCCTCCGATAGGTCATAGAGGTTCCCGTCAGCCCGCACCCGGACATAGCCGGAGCGGCGGGCATCCTCCAGCACCTTGGCGTGCTCGCCCTTGCGGCCCCGGACCACCGGGGCCAGCACCTGAATCCGAGTCCCCTCCGGCAGGGCCAGGATCTGGTCGATGATCTGGTCGATGGTCTGCTGGCGGATCTCCTTGCCGCACTTGGGGCAGTGGGGGGTGCCGATGCGGGCCCACAGCAGGCGGAGATAGTCGTAGATCTCCGTCACCGTACCCACCGTGGAGCGGGGGTTCTTGCTGGTGGTCTTTTGGTCGATGGAAATGGCCGGGGACAGGCCGTCGATATAGTCCACATCGGGCTTATCCATCTGGCCCAGAAACATCCGGGCGTAGCTGGACAGGCTCTCCACATACCGGCGCTGGCCCTCGGCGTAGATGGTATCAAAGGCCAGCGAGGATTTGCCGCTGCCGGAGAGCCCCGTCAGCACCACCAGCTTGTCCCGTGGGATGGTGACGTCGATGTTCTTGAGGTTATTCTCCCGTGCGCCCTTGATATAAATATGATCCTGCATGGTGTTTTTCTCCTGTTGATCTCCGATTTATGCGAAGCGATAGGGGTCGGCCACCCGGCGGCTGCCGCAGAGGGCGCAGGCCATGCGCCACATGGCCCGGCCATGGATGCGGTCATGCCACACAAAGCGGCGCAGCACCTTCCGCAGTGTCCAGTCCTCGTCATAGCTGCCGTGGAACACGGCATTGTGAAGGTACCGGGGCTGTCGCTCCAGTGCGGCGAAGCCCGCCCGGCGGCAGATGAGGATATCCGGCTCGTTGCCGACCTCCACCCCGATCTCTCCGAAGTAGTAGGCGTTGACGTTTTTCGTGTGCCGGTACATCTCCTCCGCCGTCAGGGGGACGTCCCCGTAGAAGGTCTCCCGCTGGGGGAGGGTAGTGTGTGTCTTGTCGGGGATGGAGCGGTACAGCGTCAGGAAGTCCTCCGCCGACCGCAGGGCCAGTGCCTTCAGTGCTTCATACTCCTCCGCCGTCAGGGGGCGGTGCTCGGAGGGCAGCAGAATGTCGCTGTCGGCATCGTGGACGTTGAGAGGGCTGGCCGCCTCCTGCGTGACAACTCCCACCGCCGGCACCGGCGGCAGACCCAGCCAGCGGCGATAGGCCGTCAGCTCCGCCGGGAGCTTGGAGAGCGCCGCCTGCTGCGTCTCGCCCCGCAGGGCCAACCCCACCGGCTCCTCCGCCCACAGCAGGTGGCCCCGGTCATTGTGCTCGTCGATAAAACGCAGCTGCATCCGTCATCCCTCCGTGATGATATCCGCCGTATCGGCCCTCACCAGCGCCAACAGTGCCTTGGGGTCGCAGGCGATCTGGTGCCCCAGCTTCCCCGCCGACACCATGATGACAGGCAGGCTCGCCGCCGTCTCATGGAACACCGTGGGGAACAGCTTTTTCATGCCCACGGGGCTGCACCCGCCGTGGACATAGCCCGTCAGGGGCAGCAGCTCCTTCTGAGGCAGCATGGCCACGGACTTCTCCCCCACGGCATGGGCGGCCTTTTTCAGGTCCAGCGTGGCAGCCACGGGAATGTCGAACACGTAGTAACCGCCGCTGGCCCCACGGGCCACCAGCGTTTTGAACACCGATGCCGGATCCTGCCCCAGCGAACGGGCCACGGACACGCCGTCGATGCCGCTCTCCGGGTCGTAGGTGTGGGCGGTATAGGGGATCTTCTTCTGATCCAGCACCCGCATGACGTTGGTCTTTTCCTCTTTATGCTTTGCCATGATGTATCTCCTTATGTCAAATACCATATGCCGTCCACCGTCCGGGCATAGAGCCACAGGAGCAGCAGGTGAACGGGATAAAATGCGTAGCACAGCCACTGGATGGGGCGGCTGCAATAGCCCCGCCGCCCGTCATAGAGCCAGATGAAGGCAAGGCTCACCAGTGCGTACAGTTCGATGCTGACGCCGCCTACGCCGGCGACACAGAACACCGCCAGTCCCGCCAGCTGGATCAGCCGGTTCCCACGGGACAGGTGAAACAACAAAATCAGAGCCATGCCCCAGCCGCCGTAGTCCGTATGGCAGACCTCCAGCAGCCAGAAGGCTCCGGCAAACGCCGCCGTGGCCGCCAGAAGGTGCAGGGCGTCCGGGGTCCTCTGCGCCCAGTCCGCCGCCCAGCACACCAGCGCCCCGGCCAGCAGCGTCCACAGGACATTCTGGTAGCCGAGGTACAGCACTTGGCCGTTGAAGGCCAGATCGAAGGGTACCTCCGTCAGCACCGCAAACAGCAGCAGCCGCAGGGCGTACCGCCGCCTGTCATGGGTGCGGATGCAGCCCTCAGCGATCTGAAAGGCGAAGATGGGAAAGGCGATGCGCCCCACGCACCGCAGCCACAGGATCCACGGAAACAGGACGTACCCCATATGGTCCACCAGCATGGTGGCCATGGCGATGTATTTCAGGGTCATGGCGCTGAGCCCGGCACGCTTCTCCGTCATAGCGCTCCCCTCCTCATACCCGGCGGCGACGGCCATGGGCCGCAGCGGCAGCACGGGTCTCCCCCGCAGCGGCGTAGGCC
>UMIA01019016.1_pt1 | contig 14020 bp, 9 predicted proteins | sample 1965701 | NCBI WGS metagenome assembly UMIA01 (sample SAMEA4836113, study PRJEB28245) | human gut metagenome | biome: gut microbiome; material: fecal sample | place: Denmark | collected 2008 | reverse complement strand
ATTCAAACCATTTAACTGCTCATTATTGTCAGTTATCTGCTCACCACGGATGAATACATGCTCATTTTGATCGAGCTTGGCATCTGGCTCCAACATAAGCGTGAGCACCGTACGATCAGCCTCGCCGAAGCTCTCCTCAATCTGCGGTTCAGGAAGTCCTGCATTCGCCCATGTGGCAAACACATCGGGAACACCCGTACCAGCTCGCTCGCCCACATCGATTAGGCTGAACATCTTCATGACAAGACCGTTGCGCGGATCAGACACCCCGCCGAGGCGCATCTGTTCAATGCCGGTTCGGATATCACCCGGATTCTCGAACACCAATCTATCGGGTGCGCGTCTGACCACCACACCACGCACGCCATAGTAATCAGCGTTGAACAAACAGTTGGCCAATGCCTCGCGAATTGCCTTATGCATGGGAGTGTCATCAACGCGGAAGATGCCATTAAGTTTGAAAGGGGTCTTCAGAGACTCGGCAAGTTTGAGATTCACGCGGAAAAAGAAATCAAAGAGGTTGCCTGACCACATGCCATCGCCGGAATGGACACGATCAGTCCAACGAATCGTCGGATCTAGAGTCTCCTGATAATCAAGGAAATAATGCGGACATTCGCGCACGATGTCATAGTCGTTGCCGAACATAAGCAGACCGCCGAACGTAGGATGAAGCTTACCGTCTTCTCGGCTCACCATTGCCGCGCCAACAGCACGCAGAAAACGCTCGTCATCGAGATCGGTCCAAGAACTGCCCTGACGTACCGCACGGAAACGATTGCGATATGCCCGCACTGTGTCTGTATTGAAGTCGGCAACAGTGAGATCGTCCAGCACCTTGGAATCCATCGTCTCAGCTCCCTGATCCCGGAGCATTGCTGAGATCTCCTGCCGCGTGCAACGGTAGTCGCCCTCACCACGCCGACGGTAGGTTCCCCCGAAGAGATCATTATTGATATACACGGGGCGTTCGTCACGCGGAGCGCGCGGAACGTGAATAGCCAGCACCATCCCACCATCCGCTTCGAGCACTTCAACTTCCGATTCGATGGGCAGCACGGCGCTCACCTTGGACCGGTTGCTGACCGTGTTCCAAAAGTCCTGGCGAAGATGTTCCGCTTCAGTTGGTGTAAGTCCAATCGGCGCGAAGGTGCCGTCTTCGCGTTCTTTGACACCAAGCAGGATGACACCGCCATAGGTGTTGGCGAAGGCGGAATAGGTCTCCCACATGCTGCGTGGGAGACCGCCTTTCGCTGCTTTCGCTTCAATCCGGTTATTCTCGCGATATGAGGCGAGCTTCACGATATCGAATGTCTCCATTGCTCTACCTCCCTTCACACAAACATCTTGTCAAGCAAGGATTTCTTGATATTCTGCAGCAATTCCAACTTACGCTGATGAAGGGTGATGAGGTCGTCAAGGTGATTGAAGAACTGGCCAATTACTTTTTGCTCAGACTTGCATGGCATGAGAATACTTGCATTGCTGACAAGCTCTTTGTTGAGATTGTTGACGGTACTTCCAGAAGCGAGCATACGATACTGATTGAGCATTTTCGGGGTACCAAGCATGTGGCAAAGATACATTGGATCAAAGCTTTTCGGCTCATCCCGAATCAACAACCAACCATCATGAATACAGCCTTCTATCGCCATTATGTATGGTCTGCCAAAGCTCATTGAATTGGACAGAATCAAATCGCCAGGGTGCACTTGCCGGGTCTTGCTCAGGCCCTCAGGTTTTATTTTCTCGGAGGTCTTACTGATATACCGACCAAGCGAAGGAGCATCGCCAATCTTGACCCAATTCAAACCATTGGTGTCATCCGTTATGTATTCATCGATCGGACGTGGTGAACCACCTCGTTCAATAACGACAAGTTCACCCAACTTACGCTGTTCCCAAGGGTCAGTAAAACCAGCAAAGCGAATTTCGGGTACAGACTCACCATCTTTCGGGAACATTTTTTCAAGCATCGATTTTTTAAAGATGACAAGCTTGTCATACTTACGCTGATGAAGGGTGATTAAAGAATCTAGTTGGTCAAATTGCTGTCCAATTATTCTCTGCTCGTCGACATTGGGCATCCAAATCTCGCTCTTTTGAAGTTTGTCAAAGAAGAAGTACAGTCTCACGCCGCCCTCTTGAAGCATTTCAATTTGCTTTGTAAAAAGCGATGATTTGAACCAGTGCCACAAGAAGCGATCGTCGCAAGAACGATCCGTCTTGAATACTTCGTATAAGGAGCTGACGATTACGTTTTTCCTGGTAGATTGATAGCCAATTGAGCCAACATTGATTCTTGCGGGGTTGTAGGCAAAAGACCCAGGCTCGACAATCCAGTACGCTGTCTTGTCAGCATCTCGCATTGTTCCGCCGTTTTCGAACTGCTCATCTTGAGGCACAAAACCGCGATCGTTAGATACCGAATAGCTTTCGAGCTGCAAGTTGTCTTTGTTCCGAATACCTGAAGCTTCAACGAAATCCACGAACTTACGCTGTTCCCAAGGGTCAGTAAAACCAGCGAAACGAATCGCGGGTACTTTTGCCTGTTCAGCCATCATTCACCTCCCAACAGGGTCTTCAGCTCGGCAATACCGGCCATATCGAACTCATTGCCGGTTAGTTGACCAAGCATATTGCCAAGTTCTGCCTCAGCCTGTTCGATCTGTTCGCACACATCGGAGTAGGTAGTCGAATACTTGTCGTTCAGCGCATTCACCGCTGCAATCAACTCATCAACAGCCGTCTGAGGGAGCTCCTCAAGCTTGCGCTGCAATGGTTCCACCCACTTGGCAGCAAGCAAGTCATCAGCATGTTCATCGCTCAGTCCTTCAATAACGGTCCGGGTCTTTTCATCAAGCGCTGAACGGAGATTCTTAACGTTCTTTTTGACTTCACGCTCTTCATCAAACAACCGCTGTGCACTCACAAGAGCACGGTCAAAGTCAGTCTCGGGATTCTTCCCAATCGATTTCACTGCTTTCTTCAATTCAGCGGCAACGAAAGAATCTCCATCCTCGCTGACGGCATCAGTCGAACTCTTGTCATCCTCATCCAGATTTTCAAGAATGTCAGCGATTTCGCAGCCAATCTTACTCAGCCGAGATTCATATGTGGCAATTTCTGCAAGATCAGAGGTAAGAAATTTCCCCTGCACGAGATCGAACGGCAGAATATGCCCGACCCAGCCGTCCGGCACTTCGACATCCTTACCGCCTTTCTTCTTGACGACCATATTGGCATCGACTTTGCGAACGGCGTCATGTCCCTCGGCCTGTATGGTTTCAAGGTCGATGGAGATAGTCTTTTGCCAACTATCGTCAAGCACCTGATACGCCGCATAGGCGTCTACGAGAGGGATACCATCCAAACGACGCAGCAGATCATTTGCCAGAGTCTCCTCTTCGGCGGCAATACTCACATTGGCGGCATTACCCACCAATTCACCGCGTATATAAGCCGGATAATCGATGAACGCCTCACGATAACGCTGGATATATGCCTTCACATCTGAGTCGGCATTCACCGCCTCACGAACGTCTTGCACGGCGAGCTTGGCCGAATGGCCGTTCTCCTCCGCGAAAAGGCACCGGCGCAGTCCGGGGAACACGTTCCAATATTTGCTGAGTGCATCGATGTCCCGCTTAGGAATACCGCCGAACATAGTGGAATACACATCCCAGCTCTCGGCATTGTCGGAGGAATCCACGTAGCGAGGAATATTGAGGTTATAGTCGTTCTGCCGAATCTCATCAATACCCACCAAGCGGCTGAACTTATCGACATCACGATTCCCTGTCACCGCATCCACGATGCGTTTGATATCGCTCGCACGCAGCTTGTTGTTCTTGCCTTCCTTGGTGAAGTATTTGGAAGCGTCCACGACGAGCACATGATCGTCGTCGCGATGTTTGCGCAGCACCATCACGATGGTGGGGATGCCGGTGCCGAAGAAGATGTTCGCGGGCAAGCCGATGATGGCCTGAATGTGGTGGTTCTCCACCAGGTTCCGGCGAATAGTGCCTTCCTCACCACCACGGAACAGCACGCCATGGGGCAATACGATGGTCATGATGCCGTCATCGCGCAAATGGTAGAGGTCATGCAGCAGGAAGGCATAGTCCGCCTTGGACTTGGGCGCGATGCCGTATTCGAAGCGGATATCCTCGCCGACCTCCGGCGGTTCCCAATTCTGGGAGTAGGGAGGATTCGAGACCACAGCGTCCACGAACAGCGGCTCATAGGTCTCATCCTTGGTCTCGTCGGTGTCGAACCACGGCCAGTCACTTTTCAGTGTGTCTCCGTTGCGGGCCACGATGTTGTCCGGTAGGATGCCGCGCATGACAAGGTTCATGCGCGTGAGGTTGTAGGTGTTCTCCTTGAGTTCCTGCGCGTAATACCTGATGTCATTCGGGTTGCCGTTGCGACGGGCCACCGCCTGGCCGATGTGGATGAGCAACGAGCCCGAACCGCTTGTGGGGTCATAGATGTTGATTTCCTCACGGCCGGCGAGATGCCAGGCCACGATTTCGCTCATGAGCTGTGAGACCTCGCTCGGCGTGTAGAACTCGCCGGCCTTCTTGCCCGCGTTGGAGGCGAAATTGCTGATCAGGTATTCATAGATGAAGCCGAGGGTGTCGTAGTCCTGCCGGCTGTCCATCGGAATGTCCTTGATGAGGTAGATGAGGTCACGTGCGGCCTTGCTGCGGCTTTTCTCATCGGTGCCGAGTTTGGACAGGCCGGTCTGCAAGGTGTCGAAGATGCCCGCGAACACGCGCTTGCGGGCAGGGTCGATGTTGCGGTCGAACGCGGAAAGCGCGTCGCGCACATTGGCGATGGCGAAATCCCCCTTCTTCGCCACCCATGTGGAGAACAGGTTATCGTAGGAGATGAAGTAGCCGCACAGATCGCGCACGTACTGCGCGGTTTCGGTATCATCCTCCCGCAATTCTTCGAGGTCTTCGTCCCCCATGCCATCAGCATGCAGACGAGTGACTTCGGTCTCGGAAAGGAACTTGTAGAAGATGAAGCCGAGGATGTAATCCTTGTATTCGTTGGCTTCGATCTTCGAGCGCATTTTGTTGGCCGACTCCCAGATCTTGGCGGCGAGCTGCTGCTTATTCATTCATATGCTCCTTGCTTCTGTACACATAATCAAGGGTCTGCCCCTGCTCATTGACCCATTCGATCCACCCGTTTTGGCTGCCGCCGAGAACGAATACAGCGGCGGAGGAGAGACTGGACAGCTCGACATCGTCCGCAAGAATCACTTTGCCTGTCTGCGCGGCGAAAAGCTGCCGTCGAGCTGCCACGGCTCCTTGATTTTTGATCACCGCATGACCAAGGTCCACCTCGGAGCCCGAAAGAACCGTGAAACGGCCGGTATCCCGGTTGTATCGTCCAGTCGCACGCACGCCATTCTTCTTGGTGTGGAACACGGTATTCACTGAAACCGGCGTTGTCTCCTTGCGGTCGAGATCATATCCGAGCACGCGCATGCGGAAAAGAATGCTGCCGTGCAGGTCCTCCACCCGCTGCTCTTTGTATGGGTTCATGCGAGGAGCGGGAGTATTCCCGTTATCGGTCTCATATGAGCCGTGTTCACGCACGTAATCGATGGCCTTCGCCTCAAGCGAGTCCAGAACATCACGGTCGATATTGACATCGTTATCGAGGAACATGATGGCTTTGTTCCAGAACTCCTTTTTGGTTTTGTGCGCATCAAGTCTGACAAGTCCCCTCGTGGTTTGCCCCGCGTACACACGACTCAGCACACCATGATCCTCATCAAGCAGGTAATACACACCGCGGTCTGGCAGATCGGGAAGACACTTCGCCTCGCCTAACATGTCTCTGGGCACCACGACAGTGACAAGCGATTCCCCGTCCACCCGGCAAATACGGATACCATCCGGATTGTTGTCAATTATTTGTATGGTCATGGCGGTGAGCGCAATCAATTACTTGCCGCCCTTCGCCAACTCATTGATCATGCATGTCCTTACGAACGCTGAGAAGCTCATTCCTCTCAGAGACGCGGCTTCTTTGGCGGAATCCCGCAGGTTAGCGGGAATGCGCATGGTAACTGGCACCACGTCACCGTCTACTAGATATGAGCGTATCTCTGTTTCACCAGCCTCATGTTCAATCAAATCGGAGTACGTCATCGCATCCCACGCTTTCAAACCGCAGTATAAATGCATTAATTATACACCCGCTTGGGAACAGCGTAAGGCCAGTGAGGTGTTCCAAATCGTTGATGACAGAGGACATCCGACACTGCCTGTTCTGTCAGCGACGCAGAATCAAGGCATGATATATCGCGATGATTCTGGTCGATATATCGGGCATGACGAGAGCAACGAAATCGGATATAAGCGTGTGCTTCCCGGAGACTTCGTTGTTCATCTCAGGTCATTTCAAGGGGGCTTCGCACATTCGCAGTATGAGGGCATAACGTCGCCTGCATACACGGTTTTTAGAGCGAAGGAACCAACATCGCATTCAGATCGATTCTGGAAGCACTGGTTTATGTCCGAGCATTTCATTGCCGGTCTATCGACGGTGACTTATGGGATTCGCGATGGCCGCAGCATTAGTGTTGATGAGTTCATGAACACTTTTTTGGCATTTCCCGCTGTCGAAGAACAAGCAGCTATCTCCCGCTTACTTGATTATCTCGACGACCTCATCACCCTTCATCAGCGTAAGCGGCAGTGGTTGAAATGGTTAGATGAGGGTGGAGAGGGCACGCATCACGATATCGACATCCTTGTTTTCAAGTTCGCGGATGACATGAAGATAAGTGTCCTGTGTGGTGTTCATGCTTGCATGACCAAGTCGCTTGGACACACTGGCAATCGATACGCCGGCAAACAACAACAGCGAGGCATGGGTGTGCCTTAACCCATGAATCGAAATCACGGGAACGTTGGCCCGTTCGCAATGCCTGGCGAGGATGTTATTCGCGGTGGAGTTATACACCTTGCCATTCACGAAAATGGGGTCGCTCGCAGGCATATCTTTCAGGAGCGTTGAGAGCTGCATGATAAGCTGCCAATCGAGCTGCACCTTTCGTACGGAGGATGCGTTCTTGGTGGGGACGAATCCTCCGCCGTTCTTGTAATCCCATGTTTTACTGACCGAAAGGGTCTGATGCACGAAATCAAAGTCGTCGGGTGTGAGTCCCAAAGCTTCCGAGAACCGTAACCCGGTTTTCGCCACCAACAGTATCAGCCAATCCCAGCTTGGTCCCTTGCCGAGTTCGAGATCCGCAAGGACCGCATGAAGCTCGAACTGATTGAGATACTTCGTTTTCTTTGAGCATGGCGACTTGCCCTTGATGATTGCCTTACGAGTCGGGTCGCGCTGAATCAGCCCTTCGTCGACCGCGTCAAGAATAGCTCCTTTCAATTGATGATGGAAATCCATCGTCGTCTGGCGCTCGTGATGTTCGGCGTAGCCGTTGATGAGCTTCTGATAGTTCACGCGATCCATGTCGGCGAGTTTGAGATCGGGAATGAGCCGGCCCAACCATGCCTGCGTGAGCCGGTATTTCTTCATGGTCACTTCACGAATTGCACCTTCCTTGTATACGCTGATCCATTGCTCGTAGTAATCGCAGAACAACGTTTCGGCGTTGGTGTTGCCTTCGGTCATACGGTCTTCTCTTTTCTGGTTGATATGCGCTTACGCCGATGCCGGATATATCACCAGCTAACCATATGAATGAGCGCACGCGGATGATGCGGCTTTCGCGCTTACGCTGATGAAGGGTGATGAGGTCGTCAAGACTAGAGAAAAATGTACCAATGGCTTGTTGCTCGGTGACGTCGGGGAAAGCTATACCAAGCCTTTTGAGATCACTCGCATGTATATGGACGACAGTTTTTCCTTGTGCCTTTTGAGCAAGCAATTTTTGACTCGAACCATGCGACAAACCATAGGCGAGGAATAGCGGCGTGACCATTCTTTGTGGATAAACGACATTGAGGTCTCCGCCTAATGCAATGCCTTCCCTAGTAATCGCGGATGCTCGCGCTATATCCTCGGCGCTCTCTCCTGAAGCAGGAACGACAATTTCAGTCCCTTTACTGTAAAGAGTTCCGGGTCTTGGTGCCGCAAAAGTATCCACAGAATCGACTCTTGTTTCATATTGCGTGTACATACGGCCATACAAAAAGAGAGGTATTCCCGATTCTCGAATATCGGCTTTCGAATACCCACTGCCTTTGGAAAAAGACGCAATCTCCCCCAACTTACGCTGTTCCCAAGCGGGTGTACCCCTGTCATGTCAGTTGTCCTCAAGTAAGGCAAAAGGCTCCCCTGCGCATATGCGCAAAAGAGCCTTGCAAATCAGCGGGAGCCGTTCGACGATATTACTCGACGGTGTTCTTCGGCACCTCGATGCCGTTGCCGAACTTGACGTCGCGGGCGGCGGCCACGCGGGACGGCAGGCCGTAGATGTCGATGAAGCCGTTGGAGGACTTCTGGTCGAAGCTGTCACCGGAGTCGTAGGTGGCGAGGTTGTAGTCGTACAGCGAGCTGTCGGAGCGACGGCCGGTGACGACGGCGCGACCGCCGTGCAGCACCATGCGAATCTCGCCGGAGACGTACTTCTGGGTGTCCTCGATGAAGGCGTTGAGCGACTGGGTGGCGGGGCTGAACCACTGCGCATCGTACACCAGCTCACCCCAGCGCTTGTCGATGTCACGCTTGATGCGGTGCTGTTCGCGCTCCAGGCAGCAGTTCTCCAGCTCCTGGTGTGCGGTAATCAGAGCCACGGCGCCCGGAGCCTCGTACAGCTCGCGGGACTTGATGCCGACCAGACGATCCTCGATCAGGTCGATACGGCCGATGCCCTGGGCGCCGGCGCGGCGGTTCATCTCCTCGATGGCCTGCAGCGGGGTGACGTCGCGGCCGTCGATCTTGACGGGAATGCCTTCCTTGAACTCGATGACCACTTCGTCCTCGACGGGCGGGAACGCCGGGTCGTCGGTGTAGGAGTAGCAGTCCTTGGTCGGGCCGTTCCACGGATCCTCAAGGAAGCCGGTCTCGATGGCGCGGCCCCACACGTTCTGGTCGATGGAGTACGGGGACTTCTCGGTCTGGGTAATCGGCAGCTTGTGCTCCTTGGCGAACGCGATCTCGACGTCACGGGTCAGCGACAGGTCGCGAATCGGGCTGATTGCCCTCAGGGTCGGGTCGATGGACGAGATGGAAACCTCGAAACGCACCTGGTCGTTACCCTTGCCGGTGCAGCCGTGGGAGATGGTGTCGGCGCCAAACTGGTGGGCGGCGCGCACGAGGTGCTTGGAGATCAGCGGACGGGAGATGGCGGAGACCAGCGGGTACACGCCCTCGTACATGGCGTTGGCTTTCAGGGCCTTCATGCAGTACTCGTTGGCGAACTCGTTGCGGGCGTCGACCACATACGCCTCGACGGCACCGCAGGCGAGCGCACGGTTCTTGATGGTCTCCAGGCTTTCGCCGCCCTGGCCGACATCGAGGGACACCGCGACGACGTCCTTGCCGGTACGATCCTTGAGGTACGGGATGGCCACGGAGGTGTCAAGGCCACCGGAATATGCGAGTACGATTCGGTTGTTGTCTGCCATGGGATGCCTTTCTACAAAAACAAACTGCTTCAAGTATATACGAATGTCTGTATATTTATGCAATCGGTGTGGCGAATACTGAAACAGGCCCTTCCCGAGCGATTCAGTTCTTCGACGCGAGCGTCAGCAGCCACTGCGAGCGCTCGAAGGCGATGTCGTCCTCGGCACATATCACCATCACCGTGTCATCGCCCGCGATGGTGCCGAGCACGCCGTCGATGGGCTGCTTGTCGATGACGCTCGCCACATACTGGGCCGCGCCCGAAGGCGTGTGGATGACGACCAGGTTCTTGGCCGACGCGACCGATGTGACCAAGCCGCTGAGCACGCGGGATATCTGCTGCTCGGCCTTGGACCCGATGCCGCTGCCGACCGACTCCCTGAGCGGACGGTCGCCGATCGTATAGGCGATGCTGCCGTTGGACAGTCGCGTCTTCATCGCGTTGATCTCGTCCAGATCTCGGCTGAGCGTCGCCTGCGTAACCTCGATGCCCTCCTGGGAGAGCAGATCCGACAGTTGCGACTGGGACGTGACGATGTGCTTGAGCAGCACCTGTTCGATGGCGCTCAATCGCGCGGCACGTGTGGCCGGCCGCTGCACGGGAGGTGTCGATTCACTCATTTATGCCCTTTCCGGTGGCTTGCTGAACGTCTGCGCACCCTGCAAGCCACCCGCATACTACGGCATCGAGCATTAGGCCAGCAGCGATTCGTCGCCCCGCTGCTGCCCGATCAACCAGGTCAACAGCGCCTTCTGCGCGTGCAGACGGTTCTCGGCCTCATCCCACACCACGGACTGCGGGCCGTCGATCACCGACGCGGTGACCTCCTTGCCGCGGTATGCCGGCAGGCAGTGCTGGAACAGCGCGTCGGGCTTGGCCAGAGCCATGAGCTCGTCGTTCACCTGATAATCCCGGAACGGCTTGGAGCGGATGGCGTACTCCGCTTCCTCTCCCATCGACACCCACGTGTCGGTGAAGATGCAGTCGGCGTCGGCGACCGCCTCCCGCGGATCGGTGGTGACCAGGATGGAGCCGCCGTTCTCGGCGGCGATCCGCTCCGCGTCGGCGACGATGGCGGGATCGGGAAGATACCCGAACGGACCGGCGATGCGGACGTTCATGCCTGCGGTGGCGCCGCCCAGCAGATACGAGTTGGCCATGTTGTTGGCCGAATCGCCGAGATAGGCGATGGTCTTGCCCGGCAAAGCATCCACACCGCCACGGTGCTGCGCGATGGTGAGCAGGTCGGCGAGCACCTGACAGGGGTGGAACTGGTCGGTCAGCGCGTTGACGACCGGGCAGGTGGCGTATTTCGCCATCTCTTCGACGCGGTCCTGACCGAACGTGCGCCAGACGATGCTGTAGGCCATGCTGGTGAGCACTCGCGCAGTGTCGGCGACCGGCTCGCCGCGGCCCAGCTGGGAACCGGACTTGTCGATGACCAGCGGATACCCGCCGAGTTCCGCCACGCCGATGGAGAAGCTGGAACGGGTGCGGGTGGAGGGCTTGTCGAACAGCACGGCGACGGCCTGGGGGCCGGCGAACGGCTGACGGTAGAAGCGGTTCTCGCGGAATTTCATGCCGAGTTCCAGAATCTGCTTCTGTTCGGCATGGTTGATGTCGTCGTCACGCAGCATATGGCGAAGTTGACCGGCCATGAGGTGCTCCTTCTGTGGTTCGGGATGGGTGCGGATGTTGTATCGGCTTGGGCGTGCGGGGCGGGCTGGTTGTCGCGGCCCGTCCCGTAATCGTCGTGGAGGTCAGTCGTTGGGCAGGTCGGCGGGGATCTTCGCGAGGATGGACACGGCTTCGTCGATTTCCTGCTCGGAGACGATCAGCGGCGGTGCCAGGCGCAGTGCGTCGGGTGCGACCGCGTTGACGATCAGGCCATGTTCCAGGGCCCAGTTCATCGCCGCATGCGAGCAGCGGTGGGACAGGAGGATGGCGTTGAGCAGACCGCGGCCGCGCACGGAGGTGAACAGCGGGTTGCCGGATGCCATGATGCCTTGACGCAGTTGCTCGCCGCGCTCTTCGGCGTTCTCGACCAGATGCTCGTTCTCGATGGTGTCCAGCGTGGCGAGGGCCGCCGCCGCGCCCAAGGGATTGCCCGCGAAGGTGGAGCCGTGGGATCCCGGCGTGAACAGCGCGGACAGCTTGCCTCCGAATGAGATCATGCCGCCCATGGGGAATCCTCCGGCGACGCCCTTGGCGAACGTCACGATGTCGGGAGTGATGCCGCCCGTCAGGTCCTCGCGCTGGAACGCGAACCACGAGCCTGTGCGACCGATGCCGGTCTGGACCTCGTCGATGATGAGCAGGGCGTGGTTGATGTCGCACATCTCCCGCACCTTCTTCACATATGCGACGTCCAGCGGACGCACGCCGGCCTCGCCCTGAATGAGTTCGAGGATGACCGCGGCCACAGGACCCTTGCCGTACTGGCCGAGTCCGGTGGCAGAGAACGCCTCATACATCGCGATGGGGTCGCCTGCACGCACGAATTCGATGTTCGGCACCAGCGGCTCGAACGGCTTGCGGATCACGGGCTTCCACGTGGCGGACAGAGCGCCCATGGTACGGCCGTGGAATCCGTGGGTGAGCGCCAGGATGCGCGCCGGCTTGCCGCCGATGCTCGGGCTCGCGCCCGGCAGCGTGCGACCGTACAGCTTGGCGAGCTTCAGCGCAGCCTCATTGCCTTCGGCACCGGAGTTGCCGAAGTAGACGTGGGAGCCTTCCGGGGCCCCGGCGAGCGCAATCAGTCGCGACGCGAGCCTGATCTGCGGCTCGGTCGCGAAATAGTTGCTCACGTGGGCGCATTTCGCGGCCTGCTCGGACACCGCCTTCACCCATGCGGGGTGCGCGTAGCCCAGCGAATTGACGGCGATGCCCGCGAGGAAGTCAAGGTATTCGTTGCCGTCCACGTCCCATACGCGCACGCCTTCGCCGTGGTCCATCACGCGCAGCGGCGTGCCGAACACGTTCATGTGGACCTGGCTGTACTGTCCCAGCCATTGCGAGTCGGTGGGGCCGAGCGTTTCCTTAGTAGGCATAGGAACTCCTCATTTCAATGCCATCATCGGGCAGAACCATGGTGCCGATGCCGGCGGTGGTGAAAATCTCATTCAGGATGGAATGCGGCTTGCGACCGTCGATGATGTGCGCCTGCGGCACGCCGCCATCGAGGGCGCGGACGCAGGCCTCCATCTTCGGGCGCATCCCGGATTCGAGGTCGGGAAGCATGTCACGCAGGTTCTCCACACCGATGCGGCCGATCAGCGAGTTCTTGTCGGGCCAATCGGCGTACAGGCCGTCGACGTCGGTCAGGATGATCAGCTTCCTGGCGCCGAGTGCCGCGGCCAGCGCGGCGGCGGCCGAATCAGCGTTGACGTTCAGCACTTCCGTGGCGTCGTCCTCATCGGGGGCGACCGAGGAGACGACGGGGATGCGGCCGGCCGAGATCAGGTCCTCCACCGCGGAGGCGTCGACGCTCACCACGTCGCCCACCAGCCCGATGTCGGTAGGCTTGCCGTCGATGATGGGTTTGCGCTGCATGGCGGAGAACAGGGCGCCGTCCTCACCGGACAGTCCCACGGCGAACGGCCCATGCGCGTTGATCAGTCCGACCAGTTCCCTGGACACCTTGCCGGTGAGCACCATGCGCACCACGTCCATGGCCTCCGGAGTGGTGACGCGCAGGCCGCCCTTGAACTCCGACTTGATGCCCAATGCCTTGAGCATGTGCGAGATCTGCGGGCCGCCGCCATGGACGACGACCGGATGCAGGCCCACCTGCCGCAAAAACACCATGTCTTCGGCGAAGCAACGCTTGAGATGCTCGTCGACCATGGCGTTGCCGCCGTATTTCACCACGATGCGCTGCCCGGCGAACTCCTCCAGCCACGGCAGCGCATCGATCAGCACCTCCGCTTTCTGGTCGGCGCGCAGGTCGGTGTGCACGTCGAAATGGAACCCTGGTCCCTTCAGTTCAGTAGCCATATTCTCCTCTATCGCATCCCGCTTCTCCGGCCGGCATGTGCCGGGGAGGAACCGGGAGACTAGCTTTCGTAATCGGCATTGATATGAACGTACTCGTGGGTGAGGTCATCGGTCCACACCGTGGCCTGTTCGTCACCGGCGTTGAGATCGATGTCGATGTGCACCTCGCGGGGGGTCATGTCGACTTCGGAGCGGTCGCGTCCCGCGCCCCCATTCTCGCAGATCCTCACGCCGTTGACGTCCACGGTGACCTTCTGCGAATCGTAGGGCGCCTCTTCGACGGGCACGGTGCCCAGCGAGGATACGATGCGCCCCCAGTTCGGGTCGTTGCCCGCAATGGCGCATTTGAGCAGGTTCGAGGCCGCGACCGCGCGGGCGCAGGCCAGGGCGGCGCTCTCCGTG
>UMIA01059283.1_pt1 | contig 14021 bp, 9 predicted proteins | sample 1965701 | NCBI WGS metagenome assembly UMIA01 (sample SAMEA4836113, study PRJEB28245) | human gut metagenome | biome: gut microbiome; material: fecal sample | place: Denmark | collected 2008 | reverse complement strand
CCAGCCGCAAAATCCGTGCCGTCAACAAGGCAAAGGGGGAGCGTGGAGAGCGCTTGACCACCAACGTTCCCTACGGCTACAAGCATGACTCTGGCGACCCCAAGAAATGGGTGATTGACGAGGAAGCGGCACAGATCGTGAAGCGGATCTTCACACTTTGCATGGAAGGCAAAGGTCCGAGTCAGATTGCCGCTTTGCTGGAAAAGGAAAAGGTGCTGAATCCCACCGCCTATAAACAGCGGGAGGGGAGAAAAACACCGCATCAGGCTCCAGAGAATGAATATCGCTGGCACGAAAGCACCGTTGCTTACATCCTCGAATACATGGAGTACACCGGCTGCACGGTCAATTTCAAGACCTACTCCAACTCCATTTATGACAAGAAGCAGCGGGAGAATCCAATGGAGAATCGCAAGATTTTCTATAATACCCACCCGGCAATCATCTCTCTGGAAGTCTTTGATAAGGTGCAGGAGATCAGGCAGCAGCGGCACCGCAGAACGGCAACGGGCAAGAGCAATATGTTCTCCGGTCTGGTGTTCTGCAATGACTGCAAGCAGAAGCTCTACTACTCCACCACCAGCTATTTTGAAAAGCGGCAGGACTTCTTCATCTGCTCCACCCATCGTACCAACAAGGACAAGTGCAGCGGACATTATATCCGTGCCGTTGTGCTGGAACAGATCGTCTGGAAGCACATTCAGGAGGTCGTATCGGTAGTCACTCGCTATGAGGCGTATTTCCGTTCTGAAATGGAGCAAAAGCTCCGTATACGGAGCGAGGAATCGCTGCGGCTGTCTCAGAAGCGGCTGGCACAGGCTGAGAAGCGAATCGGAGAGCTTGACCGTCTTTTCATCCGCATTTACGAGGACAATGTAGCCGGTCGGCTGGATGATGAACGCTTCGCCATGATGAGCAAGAACTACACCGAGGAACAGAAAGACCTCAAAGCCGAGGTCAAAGGTCTGCAACAGCAAATCCATGAACAGGAACAACAGGCAGAGAATATAGAGCAGTTTGTTCAGCGGGTAAGGAGAAACAGCACCCTCACGGAGCTGACGCCCTATGCCCTCAGAGAGCTTGTCAAGGCGGTCTATATAGATGCACCGGACAAATCCAGCGGCAAGCGCAGGCAGAAGGTACATATCGAGTACGACCTTGTGGGCTACATTCCCGTGGATGAGCTGCTAAAAGCGGAACAGGCATGACCGAGATCATGCCTGTTCCAAGAATTTTGAGTTTTACTGTCTTACCAGCAGAGAGCCTTCGCCGTCCTCTTTTTTTGAGGGGGATGCGCTCCGCTGCAGCGCACGCGCCGCAGGCGCGCACGGAAATCGGCGAAGCGCCGCCGGTGGCGGATGAAGCGAGCCGGTTTCGAGGAACTGGCACGATTGGCGCGCCCGAAAGGGCGCCGGAATCGTAATGCCACGACGGTGAACTGCGGCGCGAGAAGAATAAATCGCTACGCGCATGTCGCGGCGATTTACGATTAAGATTATTTGCCGCCTGCGGGCGGCAAAGTCTGCGACGCCTTTTGGTGCGTGATGAGGGTCTCTGCTTCTATTTTTCATTTTTGGCGCAAAATGCGCGGCGGGGGTGCGTTAGCTGTTTTGTGCGAAGCACGAAATGCGCGTGGGGAACGTTGGCTGTTTCGAGCCGGAGGCTCGAAATGCGCCTCCACTGAATTTAGACTGAAGTAAAACGGCCCTCAAAGAGGGTCGTTTTCGTTTTGCAAGTTTGCTGTCATTTTAGTGCGATAAAGTGCAATTTTTTGCACGAACGGATGCTTCGAATGTTTCAAATGTATGGAATATTTGGAGAAGTTAGACAAATGTTTTTCGCTGTTTTTGTCTGTTTTGCACACATTTGTACAACAAAGTTCAGCTACCTTTTTCCCGAAAAGGGGAAGACAAAAAAATACGCCATGATATAATGATTCTGCAATGACGGGGCGCGAGCTCCGAACAATACGATCACATTTTCTGTGGAGGATTATCATTATGGCTATCAAAGTGGGCATCAACGGCTTCGGCCGCATCGGCCGCGTCGTGCTGCGCATCATGATCGAGCATCCGGAGCAGTTCGACATCTGCGGTATCAACCTGCGCAAAGCGGATCTGGATTACATGGTCTATATGATCAAATACGATTCCGTGTTCCGTCAGTTCAACGGCACGGTGGAGCACAAGGACAAGAACCTGATCGTCAACGGTCACACCATTCAGGTCTTCAGCGAGTCCGACGCGGCGATGATCCCCTGGTCCAGCTGCGGCGCGGAGTACATCATCGAGTCCACCGGCGCTTACAACACCACCGAGAAGGCCTCCCGCCACTTCAAAGGCGGCGCGAAGAAGGTCATCCTGACCGCGCCCGGCAAGGATGAGGTCACCCCCACGTTCGTCATGGGCGTGAACCACATGCTGCTCCATTCCGACATGAAGGTCGTCTCCAACGCCTCTTGCACCACCAACTGCTTAGCGCCCCTTGCCAAGGTCGTCAACGACGAGTTCGGCATTGAGCAGGCGCTCATGTCCACCATCCACGCCGCCACCGCCAAGCAGAAGGCGGTCGACTCCCGCGGCGGCAGCGACTGGCGCACCGGCCGCTCCATTCTCAACAATATCATCCCCTCCTCCACGGGTGCCGCCAAGGCCGTCGGCCGCGTCATCCCCGAGCTCTACGGCAAGATGACCGGCATGAGCTTCCGCGTCCCCACGGCGGACGTCTCCGTCGTTGACCTGACCGCCCACCTCAAGGTCAAGACCACCTATGCCGATATCTGCTACGCCATCCGCCACGCCAGCGAAACCTATATGAAAGGCATCATTGGCTACACCGCGGACCAGGTCGTCTCCACGGACCTGATCGGCAATTCCTGCCCCTGCATCTTCGACGAGACCGCCGGCATCATGCTCGACAACGACTTTGTCAAGCTGATCGCGTGGTACGACAACGAATGGGGCTACTCCAACATGGTCGTCCGCCTGCTTGAGCACATGGTCGCGGTGGACGAGGGCCGCGTGACGCCTGAAAAGCGCGTCGTCCCCAAGGATAAGCCGAAGGAAGAGCCCGCCGCCAAGAAAGCGTAACAACGAAATAAAAAAGGAAGGACGCTGCGCGTCCTTCCTTTTTTATTCGTCTTTTTTTTCTGCTGCTTTTGCTTCGAGCTCGGCGACGGTCGTGTTGTCTTCCATGCCGCGGGCGTGGAGGACATCGTCGCGCGTGAGGGTCATCAAATCATCCTTTGTAAAGCTCTCCATCTTCGCGAGGCGGTTGGCCTGCGCGGTCAAGATCTGCTCGAAGAGGTTGCGCACGCCGCGCGCGTTGCCGAACGTCACACCGTCGGCGTTCTCATCGTAGATGAAGTCCTTGACGTCCTGCTCGGCGTCGGGAGAGAGAGTGTACTGCGACTTGCGGCACTGCATTTTGAAAATCTCAAGCATCTCGTCGAGCGTGTAGTCGTCAAAGTGCAGGTAGCGGTTGAAGCGGGACTCAAGGCCGGGGTTCGATTGGATGAACTTTTCCATCAGGCCGTCGTAGCCCGCGACGATCACGACGAGATCGTCGCGGTGGTCCTCCATCGCCTTGAGCAGCGTGTCGATGGCCTCCTGACCGAAGTCGTTGTCGCCCTTGCCGTTGAGTGCGTAGGCCTCGTCGATAAACAGCACGCCGCCGAGCGCCTTTTCAATGACCTTGCCCGTCTTGATGGCCGTCTGTCCGACGTAGCCCGCGACCAGCCCGCTGCGGTCCACCTCGACGAGCTGGCCCTTCGACAAAATGCCGAGCGAGCGGTAGATGCGCGCCATCAGCCGCGCGATCATCGTCTTGCCCGTGCCGGGGTTGCCGGTAAAGACCATGTGGAGCGAGAAGTCCGCGTTCGGCAGTCCCGCTTCCTCGCGCCGCTTGAACACCGTCGCCATGCTGATGAGGTTATTCACCTCGCGCTTGACCTCGGCAAGGCCGATATAGCCGTCAAGCTCCTTCTTGAGGTCCTCGATCTTCTCGGGCGGGGGAAGCGGCGCTTCCTCTTCCTTTTTCTCGTCCGCGCCGGTGGAGGCGGCGGGCTTGTTCGGCTTTGCGCCGTCCGCGCTCTTCGGCGCGTTTGCTTTGGGCGCAGCTTCCTTCGGGACGGCGGATTTCGGCGCGTCTGGCGTCAGCGGCGTGCCCCAGAAGTCGCTGCCCATGCGGTTTAAGTTGTTCTGCGTCATCGTGCGGATGACGTCGAGCTGCTGGAGAATGATCTCGTCCTTTTTATCCATGTTGATTCTCTCCCTTCGTTCCGTAGGGCGTGTGCGCCATTGCGCGGAACAAGAATGCAGTGATCAGGCCGCTGAGCGCGCCCGTGAAGAGCGACACCAGCAGCAAGAACGGCAGATAGTAGAGCGGCGCGGTCGAGCCGAGCGTGATGAGCGCGGCGCAGACCTGCCCGCAGTTGTGCGCCGCCGCGCCCGCGATCGAGACGCCGAAAATGCTGAGCTTTTTTGTCCTGCTCAAAAGCGCCATCACCAGAAGCGCCGACAGCCCGCCGAGCAGCGAGAATAAAAGCGCCGAGGCATTCCCCGCAAACAGCGCGCCGAGCGTGCAGCGCACGAGCAGGATGGCGAGCGCGCTCGGAAAGCCGAGGGCATAGAGCGCGTAGAGCGTGACGATATTGGCAAGGCCGAGCTTGACGCCCGGCAGCGGCACAATGAGCGCGAGCGGAAAAAACGATTCCATATAGGAAAGCGCCAGCGCCAGCGCGGACAGCACCGCGCAGAGCGTCAGCTCTCTTGTTTTGATCTTCATGCGCTCACCCCGCGATCAGATCGTAGTCGGACGCCGCGCCCTCGAGCGTGACGGCCACGCGGGCGGGCAGGCACACGATGCTCTGTCCCGCGCGCGAGATCGCGCCGGAGTGCACGCAGTCCTGATTCGGGCAGTCGCTTTCGCTCACGCGCACCGCACCGTTTTCCACAGCGACGGTGAGCGTGTAGCCGCGGCTCTCATATGTGCCGCCTTCATAATTGCTGAGTGCGCAGCGCTCGACGGTCTCGCCGTCGATGGCGATGCTGACCGTCAGCTCGCCCGCCGATTTCGCCGCGAAATACGGCCTTGCGCCAAGTCCGAGCGCGAGCAGCAGCACCGCGAGCACGACGAGCGCGTCCCACCTTGTCGGCTTCAGCTTAGGCGAGCGCTTCATACGTGTACCCGCTTTCGTCGTTCGGCGTGAAGGCGTCGGCAAGGCCGTCGGTGTAGAGCACGCGGCCATCGTCGGTGGCTAAAATGAGTTCGAAATTCGTCCCCTGGTCGGCAAGATCGTCACGCAGCGCAAGCGCGCCGTCGGGGCCAAGGACGAAGCACGCCGTCGAGAGCGCGTCCGCCCACGCGCCGTTCTCGCACAGCACGGTCACGCTGACGAGCCCGCTTTCCGCGGGGCAGCCGGTCTTGGGGTCGAGGATATGGTGATATCGCACGCCGTTTTCTTCAAAATAGCGCTCGTACACACCGGAGGTCACGATGAACTTATCCGCCGCCGATACGACGCCAAGGTAGCTCTCCGTGTCCGCAGGGTCCTTGACGGCGATGCGCCAATCGCTGCCGTCGGTCTTTCGCCCCATGACGAACACATCACCGCCGAGGTCGAGTGTCGCGGACGTGACGCCCTCCTTTTCAAGCTGCGCGCGCAGAAGATCCGCCGCGTAGCCCTTGGCGATGCCGCCGAGGTCGAGCTGCGCGCCGTCTAAAAGTGTGACCGTCCAGCCGTCCGCCGTTTTTTCGAGCGCGACCTTGCCGCAGCCCGTATGACTCAGCAATTCTTTGAGCTCGTCTGCGGACGGCACACGGCGCTCGTCCTTCGTAAATCCCCACGCGTCGAGCACGGGGGCGAGCGTCGGGTCGAACGCGCCGTCCGTCGCGTCAGAGATCGTCAGCGCCGTTTCGATCAGCGCGGGTAAGATATCATCCGCGCCGTATTCAACCGTCTCGCCGTTCGACGTGTTGAGTGCATAGAGCTCACTGCCCTCCGCCGTGCGCGAGAGGACGGCTTCGTCCAACGTGTGCAGTTCCTTTTCCGCGCTCTCCAGCGCGGCAGCGGCGTTCTCGCCGTAAACCGTCAGGTTCATCACCGTGTCCATCGCGTACACCGTGCGCGTCTCGCTCTCGGCAGCCGTTTCGCCGCAGGCAGTGAGGGACAGGGCAAAAATCGTCAGCAGCAGCGCTGCAAGTTGTCTTTTCATAGGTTCTCCTGCGAAAACAATTTATCAAGTGTAGCTTATCAAATGTATTTTACCCGCGTCTGTGCGGTCTGTCAAAAGAAAAAATTTGAACCGCCGTGCGGAACGTTTATAAAAGGGGAGAGCCTCTTCTATAATAAGAGGCTCTCCCCGATCTGCGTCTGCGCGCAGGCAAAATTATTTTCTCTCGAGCGAGACGCGGTACGTGAGCCGCAGAAACGTGGCGTTCAGGATGACGCTCACGACCTCCGCGATCGGGAAGGCGAGCCACACAAGCTCGAGCCGCCCCGTGAGCGAGAGCAGATACGCCGCCGGCAGCAGCACGACGATCTGGCGGCAGACGGAATTGATGAGCGCATAGATGGGCTTGCCGAGCGCCTGACACGCGCTGCCCGCGATGATGCTGAAGCCCGCGAGTGGGAAATGTACGCCGATGATGCGCAGCGCAACACGACCGATGGAGAGCATTTCGTCCGTCGGCGAGAACATCCCCAGCAGCGTTTCGGGGATGAGCTCGAAGAGCGCGCAGCCGACGCACATGATGCCGATGGCCGTGAAGACTGTCAGGCGGACGGTCTTGCGCACGCGGTCGAATTTCTGCGCGCCGTAGTTGTACGACACGATGGGCACCATCGCGTTGTTGAGGCCGAAGCATGGCATGAAGATGAAGCTCTGGAGCTTGAAGTAAGCACCGAACACCGCGGTCGCCGCCTCGGTGAACGAGATGAGAATTTTGTTCATGCCGAACATCATCACCGAGCCGATGGACTGCATGATGATCGACGGAATGCCGATGGCGTAGATGTCCGCCACCGTCGCGCGGTGGGGACGGATGTTCTTGAGGTGGATCTGCACCTCGGGATTTTTCTTGAGGTTCAGGAAAAGGCCGAGGCCCGCGCCGACGAACTGGCCGACGATCGTGGCGACCGCCGCGCCCGCGACCTCCATGCGGGGAAAGCCCAGAAGGCCGAAAATCAAAATCGGGTCGAGCACGATGTTGCACACCGCGCCCGCGATCTGCGAGATCATCGAAAGGTCCGTCCGCCCCGTGGACTGGAGCAGGCGCTCGCCGTAAATTTGCAGGAACAGTCCGAGCGAGCCGCCGATACAGATTTTCACATAGTCGCTGCCGTAGGCGATGATCTGCGCATTCTCCGTCTGAAAGCGGAAAAATGGCGTGGCGAGCGAAAAGCCGAGGACAGCAAAGACGGCGGCGGTGCAGAGCGTCAGGAAAAGTCCCGTGCCCGCGGCGCGGTCGACCGCCTGCATGTTCTTTTCACCCAGCGAACGCGCGAGCAGCGCGTTCATACCGACGCCCGTGCCCACGGCGAACGCGATGCACAGCGTTTGCAGCGGAAAAGCGAGCGATACGGCGTTCATTGCGTCCTGACTGAGCCGCGCGACGAACACGCTGTCGACAATGTTGTAGAGCGCCTGAAAGAGCATCGATATCATCACGGGCCCCGCCATGTTGGCCAGCAGCTTGCCGATGGGCATCGTGCCCATCTTGTTTTCTCTGGTACTTTCTTCCATGTTTCCTCCCTGTTTACCTTTTTCGTTCCGACATATAAAATTCCGGCGCCGCAGCGCCGGAATCAAAATCAAATCATTTTTTTCAACGACATGTGCGTTGGAAAAAATACCCCTTAGAGCGCAAGCGTGCGAACGGAGTGAGTGCGACGCAGCGCTCGGCAAAACCCAAATCAAAAATGCACCGCAGTGCATTTTTGAATTATTTTTTCAGCTCCCCGTTCGCAGACTTGGTGAGATAAGCGTTGATGAAGCCGTCGAGGTCGCCGTCCATGACGGACTGGATGTTGCCGGTCTCGTAGTCGGTGCGCGTGTCCTTGACAAGCTGGTAGGGCATGAAAACGTAGGAGCGGATCTGGCTGCCCCATTCGATCTTGAGCTGCACGCCCTTGATGTCGGAGATCTTCTCCGCGTGCTGCTGAATTTTGAGCTCCATGAGCTTGGATTTGAGCATCTGCATGGCGTAGTCGCGGTTCTGGAACTGCGAGCGCTGGGTCTGGCAGGCGGTGACGATGCCCGTGGGCTTGTGGATGAGTCGAACGGCAGAGCTCGTCTTGTTGACGTGCTGGCCGCCGGCGCCGGACGCGCGGTAGACCTGCATTTCAATATCCTCGGGACGAATTTCGACCTCAATGTCGTCGGGCAGCTCAGGCATGACCTCGAGGGCTGCAAAGCTCGTCTGGCGGCGGGCGTTCGCGTCGAACGGGGAAACGCGCACTAAGCGGTGCACGCCGTTTTCGCCCTTCAGATAGCCGTAGGCGTTCTCACCCTTGACCATGACCGTCGCGCTCTTGAGACCGGCCTCGTCGCCGTCGAGATAGTCGAGCATCTCGAATTCAAAGCCGTGCTTGTTCGCCCACTGCATATACATGCGGTAGAGCATCTGCGCCCAGTCCTGCGCCTCGGTGCCGCCCGCGCCGGCGTGGAAGGTCAGAATCGCGTTGCAGTTGTCGTATTCGCCGGAAAGGAGCGTCGTGAGTCGCGCCTGCTCCACATCGGCTTCGAGCTTTTTGTAGCCCTCTTCGAGCTCGGGCAGCAGGCTCGCGTCGTCCATCTCCGTTCCCATGTCGATCAGCGCGAGCAGATCGTCGCGCGTGGAAACGAGCTTTTCGTAGCGGTGAATTTTATTTTGCAGCTGCTTGGAGCGCATCTGGTTTTTCTGCGAGCGCTCCAGATCGTTCCAGAAGCCGTCCTCGTGCGCCTCGAGCTCGAGGCGGTTCAGCTCCTGACGGGCCTGCTCGATCTCCAGCGCCTTGAAGAGGTTTTCAAATGTTTCGTCCATCGCAAGCAGCTTCTGCTTGTAGGAATCGTATTCGATCACAGCCATGGCGTTCTCTCTCCTTACTTTTATCCTTCATTAGCCGAAAAAGTATATCACACACACCGTGCAAAGGCAAGAAAAATCCGCCTCTCGGGACGAAAATTCCCGTGGAAGCGGCCCTTTTTCGCCTTTCCGGCGATAAAAACAAAAAAGCCACGCTTTCGCGTGGTCGATACAACGGATCTCAGCGCTCGCTGATGATCTGCTTGGTGCTGCCGAAGATCATGTCGTCAACATCCTGCTTGATGAAGTTCTCAAACATATTCGTTTTCACGCTCCTTTCTCTCATTTACTTCAGTTTGTATTATAGACGCGGGAAACGCAAATTTCAATCGTCAGCTCTCATGGCTTTGCCCAAAAAATTAGCGACTTTTTCATGCAAGTTGCTATATCTACACTTGCATTTCCGTTATTTTCCACTTATAATAAAATAGAAATGATATTTGAAGCGGAGGAGTCGGACTATGGCGGCTTTCGTCACATTTGAGGATGTTTCCAAGGTCTACCACAGCGGAGAGATCGAAATTCGCGCGGTGGATCACATCAGCTTTACGATCGAAAAGGGTGAATTCTGCGTCATCGTCGGCCCCTCGGGCGCGGGAAAGACGACGGTCCTCAACATGCTCGGCGGCATGGACGCCTGCTCGGGCGGCACCATCACGGTCGACGGGACGCGCGTGAGCGGCTTCAACGCCCGCCAGCTCACGACCTATCGCCGCCACGACATCGGCTTTGTCTTCCAGTTCTATAACCTCGTCGGCAACCTGACGGCGCTTGAAAACGTCGAGCTCGCGGCGCAGATCTGTAAAGACCCGCTCGACGCAGCGACGGTCTTGAACGAAGTCGGCCTGTCCGCGCGCGCGAACAACTTCCCCGGTCAGCTCTCCGGCGGCGAGCAGCAGCGCGTCGCCATCGCCCGCGCGCTGGCGAAAAATCCGAAGCTCCTGCTCTGCGACGAGCCGACCGGCGCGCTCGACTATGTGACCGGCAAGCAGATCCTCAAGCTCTTGCAGGACACCTGCCGGCAAAAGGGTGTGACGGTCGTGGTCATCACGCACAACAGCGCCATCACGCCGATGGCCGACCGCGTCATCCACATCAAAAACGGCACGGTAGAGAGCATGCAGTGCAATGAGCATCCGACCAGCGTGGAACTGATCGAATGGTAACGAAGAAATCGGAACGAAAGGGGGCGGCGCGATGAAAAACGCCATGCAGAAGGACTTCTGGCGCGAGATCCAGCACACGCGCAGCCGCTTTTTCTCCATTATGATCCTGGTCGCGCTATCGGTCGCGTTTCTCTCCGGTCTCAAGGCGACCGCGCCGGACATGAAGAAGACCGGCGACGATTATCTCGATTCGCTGCATCTGGCGGACATTCAGGTGCTCTCGACGCTCGGCCTGACCGACGATGACATCACGGCCATTCGCGTGCAGGACAAGGTCGAGGACGCCGAGGGCGAATACGTCATCGACGCGTTCGCCTCGTCCGATTCACTCGACGCGGTGGTCAAGGTCCTCTCCCTCACGGGCCGCGGCATCAATGAGGTGCTGCTGCGCGACGGGCGCATGCCCGAGCGCGCGGACGAGTGCGTGGTGGAGGAAAACATGCTCTCGCTGATGAACATCGCGCTTGGAGATCGCATCACCCTGACGCCGGGGGACGATCTCTCCGACGCGCTCGCGCAGGACACGTATACGGTCGTCGGCACGGTGCGCTCGCCGGTGTATCTCGCGGTGGAGCGCGGCACGTCGACACTCGGCAGCGGCACGGTCAAGGCGTATCTGTACCTGCCGCGCGAGGCGTTCACGCTCGACTACTACACGGCGGCCTATGTGCGCGTCTCCGGCGCGGCGGAGATGGCCGCGTTTTACAGCGACTATGACGACTATATCGACGCCGTCATCGACGAGCTCGAGCCGTTCGGCGACGCACGCTCTCAGCTGCGGCATGACGATCTTGTCGACGAGGCGACGGAAAAGCTCGATGATGCGCAGCGTGAGCTCGATGACGCGAAGGCCGAGGCCGACGAAAAGCTCGGCGACGCGCAAAAAGAACTGAGCGACGCGCGCAGGAAGCTCGACGACGGCTGGAAGGATTACTACGACGGCCAGCAGGAGCTCAAGGACGCGCGCGTCGAGCTGGACGATGCAAAGATCGAACTCGACGACGGTGAGATGCAATACCTCAACGGCATGGAAGAGTACGAAGACGCGCTGGACGAGTACGAAAAGGGCAGGGCAGAGTATGAAGACGGCCTCGCCCAGTACGAGGACGGCGTCAAGGAGCTTGAGAGCGGCGAAAAAGAGCTTGCCGCAGGCAGGAGCAAACTGGAAAGCGGCCAGCAGCAGCTCAATTCGCTGGCCAAGACTGTGACGGACGCGCTCGCGGGCACAGGCTCTCCTTATGCGGGCGCGCCGGGGAAGCTTCTCGACGATCTCGGCCGCGGCGACAGCGCAGCCATCGCTGCGACGGACGCCGCGCTGGGCGGTATGCGAGCGCAGCTTGAAGGCGGCATCGCGCAGGCGCAGGAAAAGATCGACGAGATGCAGGCACAGCTCACTGAGGTCAATGGTACCCTTTCAGCGCTTGAGCAGAAGCCCACCGAGGAAATGTCGGAAGAGGAACTCGCGGCGTACCAGGCGCAGCTTGCGAAGCTGCAAGGCACAAAGCAGAAGCTCGAGGCCGGCATTGCCGAGGCGCAGGCGAAAAAAGCGGAGCTTACCCAGCAGCTTGCCCAGCTGCAAAGCGTCAGCGCGAGCAGCATCGCCGCAAACAAGCGGGAACTGGACAACGGCTGGAGCGAGTATTACAGCGGCGCGGCCGAGCTCGACGCGGGCAGAAAAGAGCTGCTTGACGCCAAAAAGCAGCTAAACGACGCAAAAGCGCAGCTCAACGACGCGCCCGCGCAGCTTGCGGACGCGAAAAAGGAGCTTTCTGACGCGCGCAAAAAGCTCGACGACGGCTGGAAGGACTACTACGACGGCGAAGAGCAGTACGCCGACGGCGTCAAGGAGCTCTCGGACGCCTACACCGAACTGACGGACGGCGAGCGCGACTACCGCAAGGGCCTTCGTGAATACGCGGACGGCAAGGCGGAGGCCGACGAGAAGATCGCCGACGCGCAGGAAAAGATCACCGACGCACGCCGCAAGGTCGCGGATATCGACAGCTGCGAATGGTACATCTTCAGCCGCAGCTACAACCCCGGCTACACGGGCTTCGGCCAGGACGCCGACCGCATGGCGAACCTCGCGAGCGTGCTGCCGATCATCTTTTTCCTCGTCGCGGCGCTCGTGTGCCTGACGACGATGACGCGCATGGTCGAAGAGCAGCGCGTGCAGATCGGCGCGCTCAAGGCGCTCGGTTACAGCCGCCTTTCGATCTCACGGAAGTACATCGGCTACGGGCTGCTGCCGAGCCTTGTCGGCGGCGTTCTGGGCCTTGTCATCGGCTATATCCTGTTCCCGAAGATGATCTTCACGGCCTATCAGATCATGTATCAGATGCCGGATATCGAGCTGCACGCCTACACGGATATTTCGCTCTTTTCCGTGCTCGCGGCGGTCGCCTGCACAACAGTCGCGACGCTCTGGGCCTGCCTTGCCACGCTGCGCGAAACGCCTGCGAGCCTGATGCGCCCCCGCACGCCGAAGGCGGGCAAGCGCGTGTTCCTTGAGTATATCAAGCCCCTGTGGAGACGTATGTCGTTCATCCACAAGGTCACGGCGCGCAACCTCTTCCGCTATCAGAAGCGCTTCTGGATGACGGTCATCGGCATCGGCGGCTGCACGGCGCTCATTATCGCGGGCTTTGGCATGCGCTCATCGCTTCTTTTCACGATGTCGCGCCAGTATGACGAGCTGTTCCACTACTCGGCACAGGTGACGCTTGCCGACAACGCCCTGCCCGAGGAGCGCGCGGCGGTGGAGGACTTCCTTGCAGGCGACTCCCGCGTTGTGAACTACATCCCCTGTGCGGCCTCGTCCGCCACGGTGGTCACCCCCTCCTATTCAACCACCGCCTATGTCGAGGTGATGGCCTCCGACGAGATCGGCAAGGTCGTGGACCTTTTCGACTACAAGAGCGGAGATCCCATCACAATGGGCGATGAGGGCGTATACATCGACCAGAAGCTCTCCGAGCTTTTGAAGGTCTCGGTGGGCGACACCTTCTTCCTCGACGGCGACGTGCGCGGCGATGTGACGGTCGCGGGCATCTACGAGCACTATACGGGCCACTTCATCTATATGACGCCCGGCTACTATGAAAATGCGCTCCACGCCGACGGCGAGCCGAACGCCTACCTTCTGAACTTCACGAGCGACGATACCGACACCTGCAACGCCATTTTTGAAAAGCTGCTCGACATGAGCGGCGTGGCGACGACCTCGCGCATGCGCGACACGCAGGATACCTACATGCACAGCATGGAGCGCGTGGACTTCGTTGTGGTCATCATCATTCTGGCGGCGGCGGCGCTGGCGATGGTCGTGCTCTTCAACCTCTCGAACATCAACATCACTGAGCGCCAGCGCGAGCTCGCGACGATCAAGCTGCTGGGCTTTTACGATGGCGAGGTCTCGGCCTATGTGTATCGCGAGAACATCGTGCTCACGGTGTTCGGTATCCTCATGGGCTGCTTCATGGGCCACTGGCTGCACATCTACCTTGTCCGCTCCACGGAAATTGACCTCATGATGTTCGGGCGGCAGACCGCGCCGTCGGCCTACGTGTACGCGGCGATCCTGACGGCGCTGTTCTCGCTGCTCGTCAACGTGCTCGCGCACTTCAGGATGAAGAAGATCGACATGGTCGAGAGTCTCAAGAGCGCGGAATAAAATTTCTTGTTTCAAGGCGGGACGGTGTGCTACAATAAGGGGCGGCAAAAGCCGCCCCTTACTATTGTCGAAAAAGCGGCATGCCGCTTTTTCGAGGAGAATTCGCTGCGCTTCGT
>UMIA01035076.1_pt1 | contig 14044 bp, 8 predicted proteins | sample 1965701 | NCBI WGS metagenome assembly UMIA01 (sample SAMEA4836113, study PRJEB28245) | human gut metagenome | biome: gut microbiome; material: fecal sample | place: Denmark | collected 2008 | reverse complement strand
CCATAACGATGTGAACCGGATATAAAATAGACTGAATGATCTCCATTTTTTCCATAATGAAAATAAGCTCCATATTCTGTAGCTAAAAGAGGATAAAAATCTTCTTTTTGAATATAAGCGTTAGTCTGATTATTGTATTCTCCCACATATTCTATAACAGGATTCTTCAAAAACGCCCCATAAACATCTTGCGGGGGAACTTTATATCCAGCAGGGCACGGATCATAAATTGTTTTCATGATTTTTCCTATGTTTACCATATGATGTACGGAATATGGATTTCCCCATAAATACTGATTCCCTGCAGGTTCTGGCTCATTATAATAAAGCCAGTCATTATCACTATTCTCAACATTTTCATTCATCATAATAAACTCTTCCGGATGCTTTATCGCATATTCTATTGTACCTACATTTTCTGTTTTATTTACTTCCTTAAAATTCAAATCAGATCCTCGTATATCATAGATAGGAGCATTTTCAATACTTCCAAGGGAAGCAGGCCCAATAAAAGGATCTTTACGTCCCCATTGATAACCTAAGCCACATGTAGTCAATATATCTGGTATCGTTGTTGTTGCTCCTAAATCCCGATCCATTATTTTATAGTTTTTTCCACTATAAGTTTCTCCATTAGTAGGTAACCCCAGTTCAATAATATCAGGTTTCTCCGTACACCAGACATGCCAACTCCAAAGCACATTTGCATCTTCCGCGTTCGGATCTGATTTATCATAAACTGCAATGACCCCATTTCCTGCACCGTTACTCAAAAATTCAACCCGATTAGTAGTAGCATTAAATGCAACTTGTGAAATCAGATTTTTCACATCTTGCCAAATCAACTTTGCAGAAAGAGGAGTTATTCTAACATTTTTAGAATTTGAAATATCGTTCCCTAAAGCATCCTTAAAATGATACACTTCTGCATCATCACCTATAATCTGCCCCTTATCTAAACGTCCTTGTTCATCATAAATATAACCGAATGTATATATTCTTGTTTCTCCTACTATACCATCCGTCCCGTTTCCTATCACCGTAGCATCAAACGAATAAAGACCATAAGTCACCGGAGTAATAAAGCAATTTGCCGGACCGTCTTCATCCACAGCAATCGCTTCAGAATGAGGTATGATACTAAAAGGGATATACTTCACAATATTACCTATGGTTATCTCCAAATATCCTTCCTTTAGTGAAGAATCTCCTGGTACATTGCAATAAATCCAATATACATTACTACCTTGTGGAAGATTCGCCTCATTTATCGGAAGTCCATCTTCTCCCTTTACCTGCATCAAGTTCTTATTATCTACGCTATAAAACAGACACACATCAGATGAAGAGACCAAAGTTTCCTTGTCAGAATTTAAAATACGAACTTTACGGGTAGTGACATTATTTAAATCAACATTCCCTGTCTCATCAGCCTGCAATTCAAATTTTACCATTGTTACCGGGTCTGTGATGCCATTCTCTATCAACTTAAGGTCTTCCCTATCCGTTTTTACCAAGTACTGGCCGTTAGAAGCATATCCCCGCGACCAATTATCCGAAACCGTCACCGTATACTCGATATTACTTCCCGGATTTTGAATGGCTTCCAGTTCCGTATCATATCCCTTATTCTTTAGCTCGGCAATAGTAAAGCGATAAGAATGATTACGTATTATATCCAGATACTGCCCGGTTTCCTTATCCAGGAAATCCAAACGATAATACTCTTTATTCGAACCGTCCGGATTCCGGACTACAAGAAGCAACATTGCACGATCTTTGGAGAATGTTTTCTTATCAACCTTATTTCCTAAAGCGTAAATGGAGTGTCCATATTCCAAAGGATAGTAACTTGTCACCAATCCTTTCGTTACATCCAAAGGAGTTGTAGCGGAAAGTAAATCATGCTTTTCTGAACTGCCGCTTTCGTTGATACTGCCCTGATAGATTCCTCCCTTATACTCGCTATCTAACGTAAAATCCGAATAATTCAGATTTCTCCATTCCCAATAGACTTGTTTACCGGAAAACAAATCCGTCTCGGCATCTACTGTAACCTTTGCCAAACAACGGGTCAATAGGCAAACATTAGAGCTAGCCTTTTCATTCCATTCTATCCAACCGTACATCGGAATAGTCCGCCCTTCACTTTGCAGACCGGAAAAGCCCTTCATCATTCCTTGACTAGTATAATTCCTCAACTGCTCTTCACTAGCCGTTTTATTTATAAGAAAATCACCTGCTCCTGATGCAGAAGAACGATTAGTCAGGTTACAAACTACATAAATTCGTTCTTTGTCAGCGGGAATGTATTCTTTCAATGTCACAGTCGGCGATGCGGTTCCATTTCCAAACAAAAAGGACAAATCAGCTTTACCCTCCTGATAATATACAGGGGATGAGGCGTGAGAATCATTGTATACGAACACCTGTATGCCACTAATCTTACATTCCGATTCATTCGCCACACTGCGTACCTGTACCAATTCCGCATCCGGGATAGATAAGCTGATGACATTTTTTTGAGAGGAATTAATCATTTCCATTTCAGTGTCATCGTTACAACCACCTAACAACATATTAAAAGCGAAGAAAACCAACAGACATATCCCGAACAAGTATTGTTGTATTGTTATTTTCATTTCATTCATACTTTTTAGATTTCTAATGAATTATTCCTTTACACAGCGTATCGAAGCAGGCGTTGAAGTAACCACCGGATTATATATATTATATTCAAAGTCCATAGCAGTATATGGATGAAAGTTAAACATGAGCCCACTATGTTCTTTGTCAGCAGGATGAGGTGAAGAACACCAGTAAACTCCCCGTTTTCCTAACTTTATACCATCACCATTAGGTCTATAAGTCTCCGGCAAATAAATTAGCTTCGTTTCATCAATCCCTGCATTATCATAATAAAAGGTTGATCCATTCGCAAAATAACTTTTTATGAAATACATATCCCCAAGTGACGCTCCGGCCGGGGGGAATATGGCGATCTCACCTTTACTCAAGATTTTAAAAACGTCATGCGGTGCAACTTTATAACCATACGGACAAGGGTCATACAACGATTTTAATGTTTCTTTAGGGAAAACATCCTGTTCTCCGTCCGGATTTCCCCACAGATATTTCAGTTCTGTTGTTTTCGTACACCAAGATTCACTCCCCAATCCTCTCCTTGGACTATACAAGGAACTCGGAGTACTTATAGCTTGACCGGCAGTCACTCGTTCATCGGAATATTTATATACGACCTGACCACTTCTTACGTCATATAAAATAGTACGTATGCCATCATAAGTCAATGAACCCGAAAACGGGTCTTTACGCCCCCATTGATAATGCAATCCTTGAACAGTGCCTAAATACGCTTTAGTAGCAGTCGCACCAAGATTACGATCCATCACTTTATAGTTATTGCCCGTATATATCGAAGTGACGAATTCCAGTATCTTTGGGGTAGCCGTACACCAAAGGTGCCAACTCCACAACACTTTCGCATCCTCCGCATTAGGATTAGTCTTATCATAAACAGCTATCACTGCATTTCCCCGGCTTCGTCCCATTTTCACCTGAACCCTGCCATTGACTAAAGCAACTTGTTCCACCAGTTCATCCGTGTCCTGCCAAAGCAATTTGGCCGATAAAGGATGAATATTGGCACCACCGGCTTTTGTCAAGATATTGCCACTTGCGTCTTCAAACTTCCCTTCGTCAATAATACCGTCCACTCCGTTTCCCATTATGGTAGCAGTGAAAGAATAAGAACCTGCACCTCTATCTGCTATATAACTATTGGCAGTCCCTTCCGTGTCTAACGGAGTAAAAGTATCCAATGAACTGACAGGAATATATTCCACATGCACATTGTCGGAAGAAATTTCTATAAAACCACCTTCATAATTGGCGGGAACACTACCGGTGGTACAATAGAAATTCATTACTTGTGCGGCAGTGAGGTCATAAATGCCACTGTTATCCGCCAGTTTATCCGTTTCCGTTATTCCATTGCAATATAACTGTAAATCTGTTGTTGATATTAAATCTGTCTTATTAGGCTTCAAAGCTCTGATTTGTAAGCGTCCCGGAGCATGACAGTCCACTTTCAGCAGTTTCACCGGGTCGACAATATCTTTAATCAAAGTTATTTTTGTCCTGTCTATATCAAAGTCAACGCCTCCTACAATATCACCTGTAACGCCTACATCTTCCCAATCGAGCATATTCGTGAATATTTTCACTTTATCAAGACTTAGCACCCTCACGTCCACTGTATAAATATGATTCCTCAATATTCGATAACTATCATTTGTTTTAATGGGAATAACGCGTTCAATCGTGCGATTTTCTCCAGTTTCATTATTCCACAAAGGAATCCTGACTTTCAAAGCTGTAACATTCGTATTTTCATCATAGTCTGATTCATTCTCTAACCAGTTCTCATAAATATAGCGGTCATAAGACGTCTCCGCTACTTTATCAACATTTACCCCGTCATCTATCGGTAACTCAACGGATGATAATAAATGAGAATTTTCCCATCGAAACCACCAATCAACATTTTTTAAAGTACAATCTATATATCTGTGATATACGTCATTCCACCAATCATTTGCAGCAGGATTACGGTGAGTCTCAAAAGGTGCAAATGGACGAATACACAAAGGCATATGAAGTATTTGAGTCTCTACCTGATTTATATTAATATTCCATGACCCTAGAACGGAGCGTTTTGTAGTACGAACCACGGTTCGTAACTTAGCGACTCCACGAAGTAAATGTACATCAGCCTCAAACTCACGACCACCGCCCCACCTATCTCTTATTGTCCCTATCCCGGACATATATAACGGAGTTGTCAATTCCTCCTCTGAAGTGACATCAATCGGATATTCTTGATTTGCCCACACATAAATATTATCTCCATCTCTAAATGTACCAACAGGCACTTCAATACTTGCCCTATATATACTATCCTCATAAACATAGGAATCAAGATATATTGTTCCATTCTGCGTAGAATAGAAATTTCTGTAATGGTCGCCATCATAACAACCTATTTTTACAAACAAGTCTTTTATCTCATTTTCTTTTTCTAAAGCAATGCTGCGTGTATTAGAACCCACAACTTTAGAAAAAGACACTATGACTTTAAAAGTAAGCCTCTCCATTCCTTCCGGTATGCATGAGGTGTCTCCCTTCTCATACACTGAAGTACATGAGAATATAAAACAGCTTACAAAGCATAATATTAGATATACAATGTACTTTTTCATACTATATATTATTTCTGCTATTCTTAGTTTATTCTTTAACACAACGTATAGAACGTCCGTCTGCCCGCCAAAACGGTTGCCATTCTTGTCCCAAGCCATAACCATATCCCCCTAAAGGATAAACTGAATTTACTGAAGCTACAGATGCCCAATGCGACAATCCAGATATAAGACGACCATCTTGAGGCAGACGTTTGTCTGATCTTGGATAATAGCCTGCTTCTGGATGAATAATACCTTGTGTACTCTCAGTTGAACCAGCTTGTAATCCCTTCCAAGGTTGATTGTCTGGGGGAACACGCCAACCTATCGGACATGGATCAAATATTGTTTTATTATTTGGCAACCATAATGAATAATTCATTAATGACACCGAATTTGTATACCAGTCTCCCCAACTTCGCTCATTAGTTATATAAGTTAGAGGTTCACGAACCGACTCTACTAAGTTTTCCACTTCAGCTACTTTAAAACGGACATTGGTTACACTATTTTCCGTATAAAGTGTTTTTTCCTTTTGAGTCCAATTTTCAGCACTAGGAAAAGGATCTTTACGTCCCCATTCATACAGTAAACCTTTTACTCCACCGTCAATTGTATATTCATTAGTCATAGCTCCCAGATTTCTATCCATCCAAACCAAATTATTAAAAAACTTCTGTCCTTCTGTTACATTTGGTTCATAATCTGTACACCAAATATGCCAACTCCAATAAATCTCGCCGTTTACTTTCATCGCAACAACCGCATTTCCCTCTTTTGCCGTCCTTACCTGCAAGTAAGCCCTCTCGCGCTCCAAAGCATTGACCACCGTGATTCCTCCGTCCGCAATAACTCCTTGTTCATCTTGCCATACGAGTTCTGCCATTACGTCTCCATCCGGAATTGGAATATTGCCAAACTCTACTTGTTGAGCCCATATCTTATATACGTTTTCAGTAGGAATATCCACCCTTCCGCCCGGAGCTACCATATAACAATTCGTCATCTTAACTTCTCCCTTCACCTCTTCTGCCTGTGGCGGAAGATATTCCCATGGACACACTGTCAGATTTAGTTTAAACTTAGCTGTTTTTTGAGTAAAACGGCAAAAAAGTTTATATACATGGTTACGTTCTATTTTTTCTAGAATTTCTCCATAGAGATAACCGGTATAAGGATCATATCCGCCCAACTCGACCCAAGCACAACCATCATATCCCGTTTCATATCTATAATGGAAATCTAAGGATAATTTATCATATATACACTCCATTTCCGGAACATAAAAAGAATATAATAATTCTCCTTTATCATCAGAATATACTTCTTCTCTGATTTCTTTTCTGTCCATAAAATAGATATTATCGTAACGGTTATCCGGCACTCGGACAGGCGATATAAATCCAATATCTGATATACGATCCACTCCTAACTCTTCAATATAAAGCCTGTTTTCCCAGTAGTTTTCATCCTGTCCTATTTCCCTCCTCATATAAACATCTACCCTCGCAACAGCTCGGTCTACTTGCAGATTGATTGTTTGTGTCGTCCCTTCCAATGCGTCCACTCCTGTCAGTTCTCCATACATCGGCAAACAATAATCATTATAGTAGCCCATTATATTAGGATTCCAATAATCCATTATATCACGTCTCCTGTATTGTATTTCAGCCAAATCACCCGGATGATCCACTGCTTCCAATAAAGCACGGGAATCCATATCCGTTGGCTCATTTACAATGGCATAAAACGTTTTACCAGTAGCAGCCTTTACTAGAAATATCGGAGTAACGTATACACCATCATTTATATTCAAATCCGACCAATAATACATCTTATCTAAAGTAGAGCCATCAAAAACGTAAAGACGTAACCGGTTGATACGCGTTTCATTTTCGTTCAATACTTCAGGATCATATGTAGCACGTGTACTGATACTCATATTCATTCGCACCTTTCCCGGTTCATCCGACAGAACTGCACGTTGTTCCTCATTCACACATGAGAAACAAAGCAGCACAAGCCACATCATCCATTTATATTTTGTATATCTCATATCATTTGCCGTTATAGTTTACGTTTACTAAAGGTCTTCACCTTTCAACCAGATAGTCCAGCCGTTAATCACAATCTTCGTGGAAAGGAAATTCAATAATTCCGGGTTATAGAAAAAGACAATCGCATACTCGCTCTGACGGTCGAGGTACTCCTGCGCCGGAATATTGTGCCCTTCCATTTTTGTAAGCAGCAGGTAAGGTATTAGGTCAACCTTCATCAGTTCCTTACTGTCCGACATGCGTGTAAGCGTCAGATATACTTTTTTATGTTCGAGCAGGCGCATGGTATTCATTTCCGCCACAATGCCCACATCTTCCACTTTTTCCAAATGATAGGGCTGATAACTAATCACGTCGTCATCCAGCAAGTCATTATTCCAGTCATAATATCCGTTGTCCGCATGGATTTCGAACAGGCAATCACTCATATCCAGTTCTTCTCCCGGACCGGACTTTTGCAAGATAAAGCGGAATTTATTGGTATCCTTTATCAGAGAGACCATTTCCGTCTGTTCCTGTCTGCCGGTAAAGTCGACAGTCTTCACCTCGCCATACCAAAGCGGGTTCAGAGCTTTATTGTGCACCAATGACTCTTTCCGTTTCATTCTTACCATCAAGTCTTCCAATGTTGATTTCCCGGCAACCAGTTCCGGCATTTCAAAGTCATCGCTCACTCCCGCCCAAGCGGCTATCCGGTATTCACCGACCGGAAGCGGCAACGGCATACGGTAGCTACCGCTGCCCAAAGTTTCTCCCTGCTCGCTCTTCTTCATGATAAACGTACCTTCCTTGTCAAATACAAACACGTCGACACGATTCACTTGAGCCGCAAAAGCGTCGGAAAACTCCATGTTATAGTCATACCGGAAACGAACATACAACTGACATTCCGGTAGTGTCTCATCAATGGATGTGCAGGAAAAGAGTACAAGCAATAACAACAGGCAACTTCCATAATTCATCCGTCGGACAGCACCTTTTGTATTCATTATCTTTCTCATAATCTATGGGTCTATTTATTTTTCTAGTTTCATATATAGTGTGGAAAAGCGACTTTTGCCTTTCTCGGAATAATCTGCTTTAGTTGACAAGTCGCGAAACTTGCCTGTATGGTAAGACCTGTTTTTATCAGTTTTTTATATCAAGGTCTTGATTCACGGAAATAAGCCTCCGCCGGCTGAACAAAAACGAAAAGAGGAAAAAAAGAAGGCGTCACAAGACAAGCTGCGCCGTATCATAACGCCTTCTTATTATTTTAATTGTTATTTTAGCCCAATATAGTTATCACTACAAATCCACTCCCTGACTCCAGGTAGTCCATGGATTTATCGTAATACTTACAGAGAGATATGCTTCAGCGTCATCATCATTCTCACCTGGTTTTTCAGGGTCAGTAGGATCTGTGGTATCAGGAATCCAAGGAGTACCCGGTTGTTTCACGCTGTTGATAGTCAATGTGTACCAGTTGTTACGTACAACACCGTATTTGCCAAGTGCCATTGTGGCGGTGATTGCATCGTCATGACGGATGAGGATGTTATAATAGCATACACCTTTCTGGAAGTATTCTACACCTACGGTTTCACCGGCTGTTGCATCAGGCTTGGAGTATTCACCACCGTTCGCAATAGCGTCCAGTTCGGCGAGAGTAATAGCGGCAAAATCAGCACCGACAGTTTTGCCTTGTGCAGTAGCGGCAGCAGACATACGTGCATAGAACTGGTCACAAAGAGTGATTATCTGTGTTTGCAATGCATCCGGTGAAGTAACTGCTTTTGCAGCATTATATACTGCCTGCAAATCAGCCAGTGTCTTATAAGTGACACCCAAAAGGCGGAACCAGCTATCGCCTGCTGTAAATGAATTAGGAGTGTAAACCGCACTTGCTACGGCAGCTGTAGTCTGTGCCTGGGTTTGTGCGTCGGCAGCCATTGTGTTCTCAAGACAGTATTTGCTATCCGTCATAGCTGAAAAATCAGCAGGCAAAGTTCCGTCGTCAGCAACTTTCAGATAGTTGAACTGTGACACATTGAATCCTGCCAGTTCGTAGTTCGGGTCAATTCTATAATCCGCACCTGCAGAACCTCCGGCGGGCATTACGATTTCAGCATACGGGAACATGCTCTTGTTGGTAACATTCAATGCCCAGTTGCCGAATGTACAAGTCACTCCTGCAGGAACCTTGACGCCGTCCGGATTTGTTCCTAAAGAAACCTTGGCTACGACACGGTCTACATGAATAAGTGAACGGTCAGCTTCGGCAGCGGCAATCGCGGCAGTAGCGTCAGCAATAGACGTTCCATCAACCACCTTCACATTAGCTGTCACCAGTGCTCCGTTAGCCGGATTTGCATTGTCGCCGGCATTAATCATCATAAAGTTGTCCTTTGTTGCTCCAATCACTTCGTCAAGTGTCTGCTCTACCGCACCGTTAATGACAGACCAGGAAGCGGAAGCCACACAGGCAGCTTTGAACTTGTCGCTCGGATTGACTACTGCCAGTACTTTGGCGGTAGTAGAAGGAACTTTGAATGCATTTCCGGTCCCTGCTGCAGGATTACCGCCTACATTCAAAATATACTCGGTCGAAGCCAATGTCTTTGTCTCCAAACAAACGTCTGATGCATCAAACAATGCAAGGAGTACTTCGTTTACATTCTGTTCGTCCGCTGTTCCGTGATTTTCTCCAGGAGCGCGTGTTTCCGTACTTTTAGGCATATCTACAACTACGGACATATAAGCCTCCCTGCCGTCTATCGGCAACAGGTCTTGTCCGCCGGTTGCCATCTCTTCATCATTACTACATGCTGCCATCGCCAGTCCGACAAACAGCGTTAAAAAAGATTTGTCCAATTTCATTGTTTTAAAATTTAATGAATACTAAAATGTTAATTACTAAGTATAAGTTTCAGATTATATTATTCAGCTTTTATACCTTCCAAACGTTTCAGGTACACCCGCATCGCGTCGTAATCTCCCATTTCCCAAGCCACGATAGCGGCGTTATTGTTAGCTATCCTGTCACTCGGAAAACGGTCGGCAATCATCCGGATAATCCTGTTGTATTCGTCCGAACCTTTGCCGTAGCTGACTGCGACCTGATACATTTCGTTATGGTTCATCTTATCGGGACGTGTTCTGATGATTTCCCGTCCCTGCTCTACAGAGAACGGAACCACTGTATAGCTGACTGTATATTCCACTAAGCGCAGCTTCGGATATACCTCTTGCAATAAGGCATTATATATTTTTCCGCCATCGATAGCTTTTATCTTCGCATCGCGCGCATCCGGTTCGGGAGTCTGCCCGATAATATCGAGTACTTTCTGCATATAGGAAGGACGGTATTCGCACAACCATGCAGCTAGTCCCTCCCAGTTTTCCGGCACCAAACGGCATTCTATCATACTGTCGTCCAGCTTATAGGCATGTTTCAGGTTTTGTACCAACGCTTTCGCACGTTGTTCGGAAAGGCGGGCATTGCCGTCATAATTGCCTTCCGGCGATGAGTAGCCCACTATCTTAATCCGGGCAATACGATAGTTATCATCTTCACGGATAGAATCAATGGACGAATGGATTTTAGCCAGTTCGGTAGGATTATTCATATAATCGGCAAGCAATGCCGACTGGTTCACTTTAAAATTAAGATATGCACTGCGGGTGAAAGAACGACGTTTCTCCTCTGCCTGTGCCACCATTATTTCCAGATTCGGGCGTTCCACTACCTCTTTGAATAAAGGAAGCTCCGCAACGGGAGCATTACCCAGTGCTTCTCCGCAACCTGCGCATCCCTGTAATTCACGGAATATCTCGACACGTGCTCCGGACATCCACTCCTGTGCCGGAACTGTTTCGTTATATTCTAACAACATATCCCGTTTCCTGTTAAAACGAATCATTTCCTGTCCCTCTCCCGCAGCCGGTTCTTTGCCATACAGACTTTCTTTCCGCTTGTTCATGCGATAACGGTTTCTGCCTGCAATGCAAACTGAAGGCAGGGCGAGTGTATCGCTTTCCGACCGGCTGATTATCAAAGGAGTGATTATCATCTGTCGGCGTGAAGGGAGCCGCAGCGTGCTGCAATCCATATTAAATGAGACTTCCACTTTGTCATCGCTTATTTTCCGGGCAACGGCTTGTCCGATATTTATCTCTTGGGCATGGGCGGAAACTGCGCCTAGCAGTCCCAAGGTCACGTATATACAGATTCTTTTCATCATTAGCCTATTTTATAATGTATATGATACTCACTGCAGCTTTTGTTGGGCCGAAGTAGTTTTTCTTCTCACTTTTCTGAATGGTTCCACATGTGGCACAAGGATATTTGGAATGATCCAACCGCGCATAGCCGACTCCAAGCACAGCCTCCATACTCCAGCGGTTGCCGAGCAGCCACTGGTAGCCGTAGGATATTCCGCCGCCCCACAAATGTCCCTGATAGCGGTGGCGCTCCATGTTATCACTCAAAAATGACATTCCGCCCACATTGTATTTGGCGTAATGTCCGTGCAGAGCCAGAAAATGGCCGTTGAATTTCTCACAAAGCCAGTAGCGAAGTTCCGGCTGCACGCCCCAGTGGCGCAGGCGCGTTTCATCATCAAACTTCCAGGGGTTATAATTTCCGGATAAGTCGAGAGACCATTTCTTGCCCAGGCCTATTTCCAGCCCCAGGTTCATTGTAGTAGTAGCGTCATAAAGCAAATTGGTCTTTACCGCAACCTTTTGGGCATAAGAGTTGGCCGTATTGCAAAGGAGTACTCCCAAGACACCGATTAAACATAGATATTTCTTCATGTCATCTTATTATTTATTGTTGCTTTTCTTGCATCTCTATTCTGTAATAGAGATAAAACAAAAGAATACAAACAATAAAAACCTAATTACCAATGATTTATATCACATAAAGCACCCATATAACGTTTCAGTATCATGATAAAATGAATCATAGCAAACAAAACAGAAAATAATATTCTGATATATAATTCATTAAAAATACAGATACTGAAACAATTGTGAAACAAACAGATAGGTAACAGACCAAACAATCAAAACAGTTATTGCCATGGAAACAAAACTTATGAAAAGCGAATTGCTGTACATCGAAGAACACCTGTCATGCCAAAACTACATGACAACGATTGAAACCGGATTCAAGTATTTGGAGTTCGATAAGAACACAGAATTTGAGGAAGACACTACAAGTAAGAATTATCTTCTATTCTTCCTGAAAGGTGATTTCACCATAACTTGCAACCAGTTCCACAACAGATCGTTTCATGCCGGAGAGATGATACTCATCCCCCGTTCTTCCCGGCTGAAGGGAATTGGAGAAAACGGTTCAAGCCTGCTCTCCATGTTTTTCGATATGCCCGAAGGAAACTGTGACAAGCTCATATTGCAATCTTTATCAGAGCTATGCAACAACATTGAATATGACTTCTCACCGATTAGAATACACTACCCACTGACACCATTCCTCGAAGTGTTAACCCACTGTATCAAGAACGGGATGAGTTGTGCACACCTGCACACCCTGATGCAACGGGAATTCTTCTTTCTCCTGCGCGGATTTTATGAGAAGCGGGAGATTGCAACCCTGCTTCACCCTATCATCGGAAAAGAAATAGACTTCAAGGATTTTGTCATGCGTAACCATACCAAAGTGGATAATATAGAACAGCTCATCTCACTATCGAACCTGGGAAGAAGCCGCTTCTTTTCCAAATTCAACGAGGTGTTCGGAATGACTGCCAAACAATGGATGCTGAAACAAAAGAACCAAAGGATACTCGAAAAAATGACCGAACCGGGAGTATGTATAAAAGACGCCGTTGAAGAATTGGGATTTGATTCGCAAAGTAACTTCAACCGTCACTGCAAACTATATTTCGGATGCACCGCCAAACAGTTAATGGAACGCTGCCAAACCGAAAACAGCCCTATTTATGAGGATAACCACGCAACGTGTACAAAATGAATAAAAAAATGTACTTTATGACAATTTATATTATAAAAAAATAAGCTTACTTTGCAGCGTGAAATAGTTCAAAACAACAAAGAGATTTTAATATAATCTCTATTACAGAATAGATTACAATATCGCAAAGATAAATAAAAATATTATATCTTCTAATTTTCAACGGATTATATTACAAATTTTCATTTCACTTGGATAAATTTGTAACCATGCTGTTCACCTGATTAAGCATGGATACATCGAAATCTTTCAAATAGACGCGTGTCATTTCTTCCGAAGTGTGCCCTAGTCCGGCACTAATCACAGAAATTGGTGCTCCATAGTCACGGGCAAGGGTAGCCCAGGTATGGCGGCCGATATAAGTAATATTTAGAAATGCAATAAAAAACAGAATGGTGCGAATTAAACGTAAATCGTTTATAATTAAGCATTTTACAAGAATTGCATGATAGTCAGACCTGCAAAATAAAACAAAATATTGCAGCGTTTCAGTTACCAGACTGTTAGCCGCCTGTTTCGGAAACAACGGCAGGTAACCGGATTTTTACCGGTAGAGGCAGAACGGATTTTTATTCACTGTTTATCAATGTTTTGCATACCAAAGAACGCTTTTGAAAGGAGTATTTTTACAACCTAAAAAAGAGCGTATGAAAGTGGAAAAATTCAAGGTATTGCTCTACCTGAAAAAGAGCGAGCCGGGCAAGACCGGCAAGGCCCCGATCATGGGACGGATCACCCTCAAC
>UMIA01039293.1_pt1 | contig 14063 bp, 10 predicted proteins | sample 1965701 | NCBI WGS metagenome assembly UMIA01 (sample SAMEA4836113, study PRJEB28245) | human gut metagenome | biome: gut microbiome; material: fecal sample | place: Denmark | collected 2008 | reverse complement strand
AAGATAAAATTTAAAATTGAACATTGGTATGATCCCTCCTTAAAAATTACAAAGTATAATTAATTGAATTTAAATGATGTATATGTATTAGTATCTGAATTTTAACACAAAAATAAAATGATGTCAAAAAATATAAAGGAATTTTTTGAAAACAAAGTAGTTCGTATGATTTTGTTGATTTTCGAAGAATACCAGAGGACGCTTGCATTTCAAAAAAATACAAGTTATCCTTAAGAAGATGTACAAAGGAGGAAAAGAAGATGCAGCTTGCAACAGCAATGAATCTAAGAAAAGCAATGGATGAGGAAACCAAAAGAGAGCGGCTCGCTTCCTGGTACAGCACACTGCCCGGAATCCCGGCACATGAAAAAGAGATCATAGAAAGGTCTTTAAAATATAACGTGTGGAAAGAACTCATAAAGCTCTTTGTCGTTTATATGATCCTTTCACTGGTATGGTTTTTCGGAGCCGGTCAGTATGATCCGTTTGAAAGTGTAACAGGATATTCTCTCATAGGAAAAAAGAGCGTAATTGGAGTTGTGCAGGAGGATGGCGAGTCATTGCGCTTGAAAAATCCGAATAAAGGTGAGCATGTAAGTTACACACTTGCAGAACTTGGAATGGATCCGATCAAATATTCTTATGGCAGTCGGTTTCAGACATACTGGGAAAAAGAAAAGAATGGGGAATATCAGTTACTTGCGGTATTGCCGGAAAAGCAGGTATCGAAAATAGAAGGTCTTTATTATGGCGTAATGGGAGTCGGATATTTTGCAATTCTTATTGGCGGGATTTGTGCGTTTTTTATCCGGAGAAAACGATATACAGGATGGTTTTTATCGTTCTATTACAGGCTGGAAAAGTTTTACTCAGAATATGGTGTATGGCAGAAATACAGTGTTGAAAGAGGTTATGACACGGTCGATGCGATTATTGCTTACGGAAATGAAAATCCGATATATTTTGTAAACGAATTTTCGAATATCCATCTCACAAAAGAGGAAGTAAAGAAAAAGAAATCAAAGCTTGCCATGGTCTGGCTAACATCAATAGCGGTTATGGCTGGGATTATACTTGTTATTTCACTGTATGTGAATATTACGTCAGCGATCGAGTGCAGGCAAAATGAGGCAAGGACAGCAGCAGTTTTAGAAAAGCTGCAGAATGCGATCGATGAAAAAAAGACAGGTCTTGGTGACAAATCGGAATATTACAATTATGCGGACATGATCGACCGGGCAAGGGATACATTCCCGGAAGAAGAGATCTACTACAAGCTTCAGACAACGGAGGATTATGTCACGATAATTGTCACAACAAAAAAGAAACAAAATGTTTGCTTTGACCGGTATGTGCCGGTTCAGGGATCAATTGGTGATGAGGATACAGAGTATAAGCTTGAGATTGCCATGGTATCGGATGCGATGCAGCCGGACGACATTTTACATAATTATACAGGGATACTTAAGATAAAGTAAGGTAATGGCAAAAAGATGATTCTGCGAAAGGACAAAGGAGAAAATTTATGAAAAAGAAAAGATTTGCAATGGCAGCAGTATGCGCAGTCATGACTATAGCGCTTGCGGGATGCAGTATGCTCAGCTCCAAATTGAACGATATTACAGGAAAATTAGTGGGGAATTCGTACACGATCACGACCTATGATAATTACGGGAATCGTGTAATGACAACTACAGGAGACAAGATCAATGTGCAGGGAAATGCTGTGGAAACTTCAAGCTATGATTCAGACGGTAATGTTATCACGGGATATGAGCTTTCCTCTGTCATTACGATTACAATCGATGGAAAGGAAATCGAGAGTTGTGGTGATACCTGTATTTTTGCGCAGGACGCGTTGAAAGCGGATGTGGATTTTACGCAGGAGGATATTGAAAGCAATGCAAGCGGTAAGATTACAGACAATACTGCAATCGCAGGTGTCCTGAATAAGTATAAAAATATGTTTGGAAAAGCCAGAGTGGTTGTTATCAAATCCCAACTGGGACAGCCGATCGTAGCGTATAGTGGAGAAGATGTGTACTGGGAAATCCCGGATGATCTGCCAAAGTTTACGAAGTTGATGATCGATGGGAAAGCGCTGTACATACACCGGGCGAATTTCCAGATCATTGATAAGAGTTTGTTGGAATCCAACTGATAAATTTACTGCGTCAAAGTTTTAGAGCTGATATAATCAAAACATGGGTGCTATCATAACGGTGGTGGTTAGTCTTTCTTCAGAGGGACTGGTAAAGCAGAGGTATTTTAACTTGCATTTCCCCAAAATACCAGTTATCCTTATCAGTATATCAGGAGGAGGCACAAAAACATGGAAGAAACAAAAAAGTTATCATGTATAGACTGTAATGTTAAGAAATGCAATGCAAAGCAGAATATAGAGAACAACAAACCATATCCGGGATTTTGCGTGTCACATAATATGGACTTGAAAGACCGGCAGAGGGCGCTTGATACCTATCTGGGAGATGAAAAAGATCTGAAGATCATGCGTGCAAGTGCCGAGATCGAGCACGATTTTTACTGCCAGGCAACCCGTGTGGAGGAGACGATCCGCTGGGCAAAAAAACTGGGTGCCAAGAAGATCGGAATTGCAAGCTGTGTGGGACTCTTAAAGGAAAGCCACCTGCTGGCAGGACTTTTGAGAGAATACGGCTTTGAAGTGTACGGTGTGGGCTGTAAGATCGGAGAAGTTCCAAAGACCGAGGTCGGCATTCCGGAACGCTGCGAGGAGGTCGGAGTTCATATGTGTAACCCAATCCTGCAGGCGCAGATGCTGAACAAAGAGAAGACGGACATCAATATCGTGATGGGACTTTGCGTGGGACATGACAGCCTCTTTTACAAATATGCCGAGGCGCCGAGTACAACGCTGGTTGTAAAGGATCGGGTGCTTGGAAATAATCCGGTGGCTGCTTTGTATACGCTGGACTCTTATTACAAAAAGTTACATCATCTGAATCTGGAGGAAGAATAATGCACATTCGACATATTTTATTTGATCTTGACGGAACGCTGCTTCCGATGAACCAGGACGAATTTGTTACCTTTTATATGCCGCTTCTGGCAAAAAAATATATATCCGAGGGGATTTCCTTTGATCCGAAAGCATTTATCGCATCCGTGTGGAAGGGCTATGGAGCGATGGTGAATAATGACGGAAGTTGTACCAACCGGGAAGCATTCTGGCAGTATATGGACGAACTGCTTCCGACGGATTCGGAGAATTCCGAACGGATTGCCCTTGATTTCTATGCAAATGAATTTAACCAGGCAATTGCGGTGACGCAGCCAAACAGTCTGTCGGACAAGGTTGTGAAAAAGGCAAAGGAAAAAGGAATCCGCACCTACCTTGCAACCAATCCGGTATTTCCAAAGGTGGCAACGATGAACCGGATCAAATGGGCGGGACTGGATGCAGAGGATTTTGAGCTGATCACAACTTATGAGGATAATTGTTACTGCAAGCCAAATGTGGACTATTACCGAACAATTCTTGAACAGTTTCATCTTAGACCGGAAGAGTGTTTGATGGTAGGAAATGACGTGGAAGAGGATCTTGCAATTCGGAAACTCGGCGTAAAGACATTCCTTGTTACAGATACGAAGGAAAATAAAAAGGATCTTCCAATCGAAAGCGATTACCAGGGATCGATGGAAGAGTTGTTTGCATTTGTGGAAAGCCTGGAAAATGCTTAAAAATTTATTGAAATTCCAAACTTTTATTGTAAATGCATGGCGGACGTGGTAAATTATTCTAAGTAGTATCCGGAGGGAACCGGAGAAGAGTATATGATAAGAAACAGAGGGAAACTGATATGAAGAAAAAGTTACTTGTTGTTTGTGGCGGACAGTCCAGTGAGCATTCAATTTCACGAATTTCCTGTAATTCAGTGATGAAGCATCTGGATAAAGATAAATATGAGATTACACTTGTCGGCATTGCAAAAGATGGGAAATGGTACATCTTAAAGCAGGAAGATAATGACCTGTCAAAAGATACCTGGCTTGACGGAGCAGAAGTGGTAGAAGGTGTATTCAATCTTCTGAGAAGTCAGGATGTTGCATTCCCGGTACTTCACGGACTTTACGGAGAAGATGGAACCATCCAGGGATTATTTGAACTGGCACAGCTTCCGTATGTAGGATGCCGTGTATTTGCATCCAGTGCATGTATGGATAAGATTTTTGCAAAGAAAGTATTTGAAAGTGCAGGAATTCCGCAGGTTAAATCCGTATATGTGAAAAAACGAAATGACGGAAGACTGGTCGTTGTCGAAAAAGACATGGAAGAAACAGAAGAAGTAGAAGCTTCGATTATGAAAGAACTTGGTATGCCATGCTTTATCAAAGCAAGCCGTTCCGGATCCAGTGTGGGCTGTTATCGTTGTGATAAAGTTGAAGATTTACTTCCGAAACTGGAAGAGGCAGCAAAATATGACACTCATGTTGTAGTAGAAGAGTGCGTGGATTGTATCGAACTTGAGACTGCTGTTCTTGGAAATGATGACATTATCGTATCCAGAGTCGGACAGATCATGCCACACGGTGAATTCTATACCTTTGAATCCAAATATGAAGATGCAGAGAGCAAGACATGTATCCCTGCAAAAGTAGATGAAGAGATTCAGGAACAGATCCGTAAGTATGCTGTTCGTGCCTTTAAGGCAATTGACGGACATGGACTGAGCCGTGTGGATTTCTTCCTGGATAAGAAGACCAATCACGTTTACCTGAATGAGATCAATACCCTTCCGGGATTTACAAGTATCTCCATGTATCCGCAGCTGATGGAAGATTACGGATATAGTTATTCGGAACTGCTGGATAAGCTGATTGAGATTGCTGATGAAAATTAATTACAGATAATAGAAGAATGTTTTGCTGCCGCCGTAACTGGCGGCAGTTTTTTATTTCATAGGAGATTCCGAAGGAACTTCCTATGAAACAAAAGGCACTGTGTGCCGGAGATGCGCACTCGCACGAAGATGAAGAATGTCGCAAGCGGTCTACGCTCTGCTTCGGTCGTTGCTTAACGAGCGCCACTGGCGCTCAGCAACGCGCTCGGCGCGAGAACGTGCCTCGGCGCATTCTTTCTTATTGTGCAGAAACATAAAAAGACTGTAAATATAAAAAAATACTTGAAAAAAACTGAAAATAATATATAATTAAAGTAATACAAATGGATGGTGGAGGGAGGTAATCATGGTATGAAAAGAAGAAATATTATATTATTGATTTCGATTCCGTTAGGCATTATGTTAATTGTATATTATGGCTATACCGCATTAGATACCTGGATCCAGTTTCAAATTATAACAGGAAATGGTATTTTGGTAGCAAATAATGAATGGATATTTTCCATTCAAAACACATTTCTTTTCATATTGAAATGGTTTGGACCGATCTTATCAATCATATGTATATACGGAATTCTAAAATTGTTAAAAAAGAATGAATAAAGAAAAACTCCAGAATCAATTTTATACTGCTGATTCTGGAGTTTCTTTTACTTAGAAATGATATAATTTCACTTTATTACTTCTCTTTACTATATTCCAGAGAAGCTTCCACGAATCCCTTAAACAGCGGATGTGGTTTGTTCGGACGGGATTTGAGTTCCGGATGTGCCTGTGTTCCGATGAACCAAGGATGTTCCGGAATTTCCACCATCTCTACGATTCTTCCGTCCGGAGAAAGTCCGGATAAGAGCATACCGTTCTGGGTAAGAGCATCACGGTAGTCATTGTTGACTTCATAACGATGACGATGACGTTCGTGGATTTCTTCTTTTCCATATAATTTATAAGCTTTTGATTCTTTGTTAAGAACACAAGGATAAGAACCAAGACGAAGGGTTCCACCGATGTCTTCAATACCGATCTGGTCAGGCATGATGTGGATGACCGGATGTGTAGTGTTTGGATTCAGTTCAACGCTGTGTGCATCATGATATCCGACAACGTCTCTTGCAAATTCTACGATGGCAAGCTGCATTCCAAGGCAGAGTCCGAGGAACGGAACCTTATGTGTTCTTGCATATTTGATGGCTTCGATCTTACCTTCGATACCACGGTCACCGAATCCACCAGGTACGAGGATACCACTTACATCACCGAGAAGTTCATCGACATTTTCCGGTGTGACAGTTTCAGAGTCAATCCATTTGATATTTACGGTTGTGTGGCTGTAGATGCCACCATGTTTTAATGCTTCAACAACACTGATGTATGCGTCATGGAGCTGGATATATTTGCCGACCAGGGCGACTGTTACATCCTGTGTCGGATGCTTCAGGCATTCGACCATCTCTTTCCAGTCTTTCAGATCCGGTTCCGGACAGTCAAGCTTCAGGCATTCGCATACAACGGAAGCGAGATGTTCTTCTTCCATGGCGAGTGGTGCTTCGTAAAGGTATTCCACATCCAGGTTCTGAAGAACGTGATCAGATGGCACGTTACAGAAGAGGGCGATCTTGTCTTTGATTCCCTGATCCAGTGGATGCTCAGAACGGCAGACCAGAATATCCGGCTGGATTCCCATTCCCTGTAATTCTTTTACGCTTGCCTGAGTCGGTTTGGTCTTCATCTCCTGGGAAGCATGCAGATATGGGATCAGTGTGACGTGGATCAGCGCAACATTGTCATGTCCCATATCATGTTGGAACTGGCGGATAGATTCCAGGAAAGGCTGGCTTTCGATGTCTCCGACGGTTCCACCGACTTCGATGATCGCAATCTCGGTATCTGTAGCTGCAGGGTTACGATAGAAACGGCTCTTGATCTCATTCGTGATATGCGGGATGACCTGTACGGTTCCTCCACCAAAATCTCCACGACGTTCTTTCTGAAGAACGGACCAGTAAATCTTTCCTGTCGTTACATTCGAGTTCTTGGTAAGACTTTCATCGATAAATCTTTCATAATGTCCAAGGTCAAGGTCTGTCTCAGCTCCATCGTCTGTTACAAAAACTTCACCGTGTTGTACCGGATTCATTGTACCCGGGTCAATGTTGATGTACGGATCAAATTTCTGCATTGTAACTGTGTACCCGCGTGCCTTGAGCAGACGCCCAAGAGAAGCTGCTGTGATTCCTTTTCCAAGACCTGAGACAACGCCTCCGGTAACAAATACATACTTAACTGCCATAGTTCCAGTTCCCTCCTTATGGTAATTTTTTTTGTCTACTACTCATTGTGTTCTGTAAAAAATAAGATAGAATGCGATTTCTATTCATCAGAAAAGTCCGGTATAACCTTCTGACAGATAAAAATAGAAAAAAACCCCATAAAAACAAATTTATGTGGCTCCCTCGCTACTTTGATTTCCCCTTGAAATCAATTCCCCTATAAAATACTTTAAAAGTATACACCCATTCCAGAAAAAAATACAACAATTTTTTTTGAAATGGGTGTATAAAAATCAAAAATATAATATTTGTCTACTGATAGATCGGTTTTTTCTCGTATCTCGGTTCAGATGTAACCTGGATGGATAACTTCTGGAACAGACGGATATCTACATTTGCAAGCATAACGGATACATGAGCCTGGCAGCCTTTTAAATTCGGGACTTGTCTGAGTGCCTGTTCAGCAACCGGATTGGAAGAGGCACTGATAGAAAGTGCAATCAGAGCTTCATCGATGTGAAGTCTTGGGTTCTTGCTTCCAAGGAATTCGGTTTTAACTTTCTGGATCGGTTCCAGGGCAGTCGGTGAGATCAGGTGCATATCATGATCGATTCCGGCGAGTTCTTTTAAGGCGTTCAGGATCAGGGCAGCAGATGCGCCAAGCAGATCAGAGGTTTTTCCTGTTACGATGCGTCCGTCCGGAAGCTCCAGAGCGGCAGCCGGTGCACCGGTTTCTTCAGCGCGTGCAAGGGCGGCATCAACAACCTTACGGTCATGTACGGTAACTCCTGCCTGATTCATCAGAAGCTCGACCTTATAAGTCTCTTCCTTCGGGCATTCACCGGAAAGAAAACGGTCCATGGTGCGGTAGTAGCGGCGAATGATCTCCTGACGGGAAGCTTCTTTGCAGACTTCATCGTCACAGATGCAGTTACCAGCCATGTTAACACCCATGTCTGTTGGTGATTTGTATGGATTTTCTCCGTAAATGCGCTCAAAAATTGCACTCAGTACAGGGAAGATCTCTACGTCACGGTTGTAGTTGACGGTAGTAACACCGTAAGCTTCCAGATGGAACGGGTCGATCATATTTACATCGTTAAGGTCAGCAGTAGCTGCTTCATATGCTAAGTTGACCGGATGCTTTAACGGGATATTCCAGATCGGGAAGGTTTCGAATTTGGCATATCCTGCGCGGACTCCGCGCTTGTGCTCATGATAGAGCTGGGAAAGGCAGGTAGCCATCTTTCCACTTCCAGGTCCAGGTGCGGTGATGACAACCAGAGGTCTGCTTGTCTCAATATATTCGTTCCTTCCGTATCCTTCGTCACTTACGATCAGCGGGATGTTGGAAGGATAACCTTCTATTACATAATGGATATAAACTTTAATGCCAAGCTTTTCCAGACGTCCTTTGAAAAGATCGGCACTGTTCTGTCCGGAGTACTGTGTGATAACAACACTTCCGACAAAGAGACCATTGGCTTCAAATTCGTCTTTCAGGCGGAGAACGTCAGTGTCATAAGTGATCCCAAGGTCACCGCGGACTTTGTTAGCCTCAATATCGGCTGCACTGATAACGATCACAATCTCTGCGGTATCCGATAATTCTTTTAGTAAATGTAATTTGCTGTCCGGCTGAAATCCCGGAAGCACGCGGGAAGCATGATAGTCATCGAAAAGCTTTCCACCGAATTCGAGATACAGTTTGTTGTCAAACTGATTGATTCGCTCACGAATGTGAGAAGACTGCATTTGCAGGTATTTTTCATTATCAAACCCAATTTTCATAAAGTTCCATCCTTTTTGTCCATAATTTTACTTTCATAGAAGCAATCCAAACCTAGTATACTATAAAATATGACTTTTTTACAATCTTTTCATAAATTTTTCATTGATTTCTAAAAAACGCCTACTTATAATAGAGAAGACGACACTTAGGAGGTAGGTATGGATAACCAGAATAATAGAAATAAGCAAAACCTTCCGGGAAATAATAACCCGAATAATAAAAATAACCGCCAAAGATGGAATGTTATATTATTTACCGTTATGCTGATCTCGTTTATCGTATTTGCGCTGTATCAGTTCCGGGAAGACACAGATGCCCGGGAGATTACCTATGATCAGTTCCTGAACATGGTAGATTCCGGGGAAGTTAAGAAAGTTGTGATCGAGGATGACAAGATTGTGATCACAGCGAAGACAGAAGCTGAGATGAAGAACAGCAAGAAAAAAGGCGCTTCTGAGAGCGATGTGGTCGAAGGTTCTGTAGCAGATAACAACGACAGCAGCAGTAAGGACAGCAGCGATGACAGTACAGGTCTGTTCAGTAATGTGACAAGGAAGCAGTATTATACCGGTATTGTGAAGGATGATACCCTTTCGGACAGACTGTATAAAGCAGGTGTTGAGTATGAACAGAAGATACCGGATTCTACATCTTATATGGTGATGAATCTTCTGGTCAACATTGTTCCGCTTGTGATCATGATCGGTCTGGGCGTGATGCTGATGCGCCGTATGACAAAGGGTGGCGGCATGATGGGCGTTGGAAAGAGCAATGCCAAGATGTATGTGGAAAAATCTACCGGAGTCACATTTAAGGATGTAGCCGGTCAGGATGAAGCAAAAGAATCCTTGCAGGAAGTAGTCGATTTCCTGCATAACCCTGGCAAATACACCGGAATCGGAGCGAAGCTTCCGAAGGGAGCACTTCTTGTAGGTCCTCCCGGAACCGGTAAGACACTTCTTGCAAAAGCAGTTGCCGGAGAAGCAAAAGTACCGTTCTTCTCTCTTTCGGGTTCTGCATTTGTTGAGATGTATGTCGGTGTCGGAGCGTTAAGAGTACGTGACCTCTTTAAGCAGGCACAGCAGATGGCGCCGTGTATTATTTTTATCGATGAGATCGATGCGATCGGAAAAAGCAGAGATTCACAGCTTGGTGGCAATGATGAAAGAGAACAGACACTGAATCAGCTCCTTGCAGAGATGGATGGATTTGACAGTAATAAAGGTCTTCTGCTTCTTGCGGCAACGAACCGTCCGGAAATCCTGGATCCGGCGCTTCTCCGTCCGGGAAGATTTGACAGGCGTATCATCGTAGATAAGCCAGATCTCAAGGGACGTATTGATGTCCTGAAAGTACATGCCAAAGATGTTAAGATGGATGAGACAGTCAATCTGGAAGAGATTGCACTTGCAACTTCCGGGGCAGTCGGTTCTGATCTTGCCAATATGATCAACGAGGCTGCGATCAATGCAGTAAAAAAAGGAAGAAATGTTGTATCCCAGGCAGACCTTTTTGAGGCTGTTGAGGTCGTTCTTGTGGGTAAAGAGAAGAAAGACCGTATCATGAGCCAGAAAGAACGCCGTATCGTATCATACCATGAAGTCGGTCATGCACTGGTAACTGCCCTTCAGAAGGACGCAGAACCGGTACAGAAGATTACAATCGTTCCTAGAACCATGGGTGCACTCGGTTATGTGATGCAGACACCGGAGGAAGAAAAGTTCCTGAATACCAAGGCTGAGCTGGAAGCAATGCTGGTGACAGCCCTTGCAGGACGTGCAGCAGAGGAACTGGTGTTTGACACAGTTACAACCGGAGCATCGAACGATATTGAGCAGGCAACCAAGATCGCAAGAGCGATGGTAACACAGTATGGTATGTCTGAAAAATTCGGACTTATCGGACTGGAATCTATCCAGAACCGTTATCTGGACGGAAGAGCTGTTATGAACTGCGGAGAGGCAACCGCGGCAGAAATCGATCAGGAAGTTATGAAGATGCTGAAGGGAGCATATGCAGAAGCGAAGAGAATGCTTTCCGAGCATCGTGAAACGATGGATCAGATCGCCGGATTCCTGATTGAGAAAGAGACGATCACCGGAAAAGAATTCATGAAGATTTACCGCAGATGTGAAGGAATTCCGGAACCGGAAGAAAAGAAAGAAGAGAATCCTGTAAAAGAGCAGACGATCGAGATGCCGAAGAAAGAGGCAGATACCGAAGCTGCACAGCAGGAAGAGAAAGAAACGCAGAAGAAAGTAGAAAAAGATGAAGACGGATTCATCCTTCCGCAGAAGCGTGACTAGTCTAAAATAACAGAAGATGCAGAGGTTTCAGAACAATAGGTTCTGGAACCTCTTTTTTTCTGTAGATTCTTTTGAAAGAATGACTTGTATTGTCTGCAGGAAGCAAGGTATAATGTGACTATGGAAAATCAGACATTTATTATTGAAGACGAACTTAAAAAACTTCCTGGGAAACCGGGAGTCTATCTGATGCATGGGGAAAAGGACGAGATCATTTATGTTGGAAAGGCGATCAGCCTGAAGAACCGTGTCAGACAGTATTTTCAGCCGAGCAGGAATCGGGGGGCCAAGATTGACCAGATGGTGACGCATATCACCCGGTTTGAGTATATCGTGACGGATTCGGAACTGGAAGCACTGGTTCTGGAATGCAATCTGATCAAGGAACACCGGCCAAAGTACAATACGATGCTGATGGATGATAAGAGTTATCCATTTATCAAAGTGACAACCGGCGAAGCATATCCAAGGATTATGATGGCAAGGCAGATGAAGAAGGACAAATCAAAGTATTTCGGCCCTTATACCAGTGTGACGGCGGTAAAAGATACGATCGAACTGATCCGGAAGCTTTACCGTCTGCGTAGCTGTAACCGCATCCTTCCGCGCGATATCGGGAAAGAAAGATGCTGTCTCTATCATCATATCAAGCAGTGCGATGCACCGTGTCAGGGGTATATTTCGCAGGAAAAATACAGAGAGTCGGTTGATGAAGTACTCAAATTCCTGGGAGGAAATTATGATAGAATCTTAAAGGATCTGGAGAAAAAGATGCAGGAGGCATCGGATGATCTGGAATTTGAGAAAGCAATTGAATACCGGGAGCTTCTGCACAGCGTGAAGCAGATTGCACAGAAGCAGAAGATTACCGATACAGGGGGCGAGGACCGGGATATTGTGGCTCTTGCAAGAGAGCATGAGGATGCGGTGGTACAGGTATTCTTTATCCGCAATGGTCGTCTGATCGGCAGAGATCATTTTTATCTGCGGATTGCCCAGGGAGATGAAAATGCAGAGATCCTCTCCAGCTTTATCAAGCAGTTTTATGCCGGAACGCCATATATTCCGGGCGAACTGATGCTTCCGGTGGAACCGGAAGAGCGGGAGATCCTGGAAGCATGGCTTGGAGAAAAACGTGGGCATAAGGTTCATTTCCGTATCCCGAAAAAAGGGGAAAAAGAAAAGCTTGTTGAGCTTGCGGCGAAGAATGCAAAGATGGTACTGGAAAAAGATAAGGAACGTATCAAGCGTGAAGAAGGAAGAACGATCGGTGCAGTAAAAGAAATAGAAAAGTTGCTTGGTCTTAATAACCTGGTGCGTATGGAGGCGTATGATATTTCCAATACCAATGGATTTGCCTCGGTAGGGTCGATGATCGTTTATGAGAGGGGCAAACCGAAACGAAACGATTATCGTAAGTTCCACATCAAGGGTGTGCAGGGGGCGGATGATTATGCAAGTATGCGTGAGGTCCTCACTAGAAGATTCCGGCATGGTCTGGAGGAACAGAAAAGCGGGAAAGAGCTGGGAAGTTTTAATGTTTTTCCGGATCTGATCATGATGGATGGTGGAAAAGGACAGGTTAATATAGCACTGGAAGTACTGGATGAACTTCATTTATCCATTCCGGTATGCGGTATGGTCAAAGATGACCACCATCGGACGAGAGGACTCTACTATCAGAATATCGAGATTCCGATCGACCGCAATTCCGAAGGGTTTCGGCTGATCACAAGAGTGCAGGATGAGGCACACAGATTTGCTATAGAATTTCACCGGAAACTGCGTAGTCAGGGACAAGTGCATTCGATCCTGGATGATATTCCGGGAATCGGACCTGCGAGAAGGAAAGCACTGATGCGGACATTTGCCAGCCTGGATGAGATTAAGAATGCAGAGGTGGAAGATTTGAAAAAAATTCCATCAATGGATGAAAAATCGGCAAAAAGCGTGTATAATTTTTTCAGAGGAAGCGAAAAGGAAGGTACAGAAGCTACTCTGATGGAAGAACAATAAAAGGAGACAGGACTATGGGAGTTACATTAACAAAAATCGTAGAGAAGATGGAACTTAGAAATCTTACTCCGGATGTCGATATGACACAGCGGGAAGTAAAAATTCCGGATATTAACCGTCCGGCACTTCAGCTCGCCGGATTTTTTGATCATTTTGATTGCGAACGGATTCAGCTTATCGGATATGTAGAGTACACTTATCTGCAGACACTGGAATATGAGCATAAGATGAAAATATATGATACACTGCTTGAGTATGGGATTCCATGCTTTATTTTCTGCAGAAATCTGCAGCCGGATCCGGAATTTCTGGAGAAAGCAGTGAAGAACAATATTCCGGTATTTATTACGGATAAACAGACTTCTTCCTTTTCAGCAGAACTGATCCGCTGGATGAAAGTGGAACTGGCACCGTGTATTTCAATTCACGGGGTACTGGTGGACTGCTATGGAGTCGGTGTTCTGATCATGGGAGACAGCGGTATCGGTAAAAGTGAGGCGGCACTGGAGCTGATCAAGCGAGGCCATCGTCTGGTAACAGATGATGTGGTGGAGATCCGGAAGGTCAGTGATGATACTCTTGTTGGTACAGCACCGGATATTACCCGCCATTTTATTGAACTTCGCGGAATTGGTATCATTGACGTAAAGACGCTGTTTGGTGTGCAGAGTGTAAGAGAGACACAAAATATTGATCTCGTCATTACGCTTGAGGACTGGAACAAGGATCGCGAGTACGACAGGCTTGGACTTACTGAGGAGTATACAGAATTTCTTGGTAATAAGGTTGTATGCCACAG
>UMIA01048346.1_pt1 | contig 14316 bp, 10 predicted proteins | sample 1965701 | NCBI WGS metagenome assembly UMIA01 (sample SAMEA4836113, study PRJEB28245) | human gut metagenome | biome: gut microbiome; material: fecal sample | place: Denmark | collected 2008 | reverse complement strand
CCATCAAAATGTTGAATATGATAGAAGAATAATAGTAAACAAAATAAATCATCAAAGAAAATGAATTTCAAAATAGCTGTATTAGCCGGCGACGGAATCGGACCGGAAATTTCCGTACAAGGTGTAGATGTTATGACTGCCGTATGTGAGAAGTTTGGTCATCAGGTAAGTTATAAGTATGCTCTTTGTGGAGCAGATGCTATTGATAAGGTGGGCGATCCGTTCCCAGAAGAAACGTATCAGATTTGTAAGGAAGCTGATGCAGTATTATTCTCGGCGGTAGGTGATCCGAAGTTCGATAACAATCCTACAGCCAAAGTGCGTCCGGAACAAGGACTTTTGGCTATGCGTAAGCGCTTGGGACTTTTCGCAAATATTCGTCCTGTGCAGACATTCAAATGCTTGTTGCATAAATCTCCGCTTCGCGCTGAACTGGTAGAAGGTGCCGATTTTCTGTGTATCCGCGAATTAACCGGAGGAATGTATTTCGGAGAGAAATATCAGGACAACGACAAGGCCTACGATACGAATATGTACACACGTCCGGAAATAGAAAGAATCTTGCGGGTTGGTTTTGAATATGCCATGAAGCGTCGTAAACATCTGACGGTTGTAGATAAGGCAAATGTATTGGCCTCCTCTCGTTTATGGAGACAAATTGCTCAGGAAATGGCTCCGAAATATCCGGAAGTGACTACCGATTATATGTATGTGGACAATGCCGCCATGCGTATGATTCAGGAACCGACTTTCTTTGATGTTATGGTGACTGAGAATACATTTGGAGATATCCTGACAGACGAAGGTTCTTGCATCAGTGGTTCAATGGGCTTGTTGCCATCTGCTTCTACGGGTGAAAGCACACCGGTATTTGAACCTATCCACGGTTCATGGCCACAGGCAAAAGGATTGAACATCGCTAATCCGTTGGCACAAATTCTCTCCGTTGCCATGTTGTTTGAATACTTCGATTTAAAGGCTGAAGGTGCACTGATTCGCGAAGCTGTAGATGCTTCATTGGATGCTTGTGTTCGTACACCAGAAATTCAGGTTGAAGGTGGAGCCAAATACGGTACTAAAGAAGTTGGTCAATGGATCGTTGAGTACATTAAAAAGAAATAATGAGTACTGATGTTTTTTGAGTTTATAAGTTTTGTATCCTTCGAGGAATGAAACTTATAAACTCAAAAACTGAAAAGTTTATACTTATTCGCACATTCGTAATAGTTCTTCCACGATCGCTTGATCATAGCCCATTTCCTGCGCTTTCAAGAAATCTTTCTTGGCCGATTCTTTTTCATATTGTGCCAATTTGACTTTTCCTCGCAAGATATATAAAGAAGCATTGGGCGTACTTTCTACGAAAATCCGATTAATATCGCTCATGGCACGGGCATTTTTCCCCATCAGGAAATAAAGATCAGCCCTTCCTTCATACAAGATCCAGTCACGAGGCATTTTATCAATCAGGTAATTATAGATCCGTTCGCTTTCATCATAATTTCCTCGTGTCTTTTCCAAGATGGCATATCCCATGCGGGCCAAAACCGACTTTTCGTTCAGTTGGAGAATCTTGTCGAAATCACCTTCTGCCGCTGCATATTTTTTCTGTGCCAGATAAAGCAGTCCGCGTGCATACAGTGATTCCTGATGTTCCGGATCTACAATCAGCAACGCATTATAATCGTTAATGGCTTTCTCTATTTCTCCCAATTCCGTATAAAGCGAAGCTCTGTTTTCCAATATGGTAACGCTTTTGGGGTGACGGCTTAACGCTGCTGTATAAGAAATGATTGCCTCTTGTTTTTTCCCTTGTCTCCGTTGGATTGTCCCTAAATTACAGAGTAAAGCAAAATTGGCCGGATTACCCGGCTCTTCGCGCATGGCGTTTTTGAGCGCTTCTTCAGCCGAAACTAAATCGTTTTTATCAAAATAATCACAGCTTTTCTGTATCCATTCTTCATAAGTCTGCGCAGAAAGAGATCCGAAGCCACAAGAAATAAAAAAAAACGAAAGAAATATAAATCTTTTTCCCATTTAATTTGTTTATTAAATAAGCACGTGCAAAACTACGGATTTATTTCGGCTATTTGTTCAAATATAAATTATTTATAGCTTTGTAAAACTTAATAAGACTTCGGCCGGAAGCGGAATAAGAAACGGATTCAATAACCAAATTAAATATACGTATTATGATTTTATTAGAAGTAGTCGAGACAGGTGCGCAATTGTCGCGCGCAATGGATTCCCTGATTGAGCAGGGTGCAGCTTTGGGCTGGACGTTGGTAAAAGCCTTGTTGGTTTTTGTTATCGGTCGCTTTTTGATCGGTTTAATCAATCAATTCGTGAAGCGGGTTTTGTTGAAGCGGAATATTGATCCTTCCATCAAAACCTTTGTCGGTAGTTTAATCCACATTATATTGATGATTCTGCTGGTTGTTTCGGTGGTGGGTGCTTTGGGTGTGCAGACGGCATCGTTTGCAGCTTTGTTGGCTTCTGCCGGTGTGGCAATTGGTATGGCCCTGAGTGGTAACCTGTCTAATTTTGCCGGAGGATTGATTATCTTGATCTTCAAGCCGTATAAAGTAGGCGATTTTATTGAGGCCCTGAATATGTCGGGGACGGTAAAGGAAATCCAGATCTTCCATACCGTGCTGACAACAGGGGATAATAAAGTAATTTATATCCCGAACGGCTCGTTGAGCAGCAATGCGGTGATCAACTATTCCAATCAGCAACAACGTCGTGTGGATTGGACGTTTGGTGTGGAATACGGAACAGATTATGCGAAGGTAAAGAGTGTTTTGGAAGATATCTTGGCCCAAGACGAACGCATCCTGCAAGAACCGGCTGCTCCGTTTGTTGCCATGAGCCAGTTGGCTGATAGTAGTGTAAATTATGTAGTACGTGTTTGGGTGAAGAGTGCCGATTATTGGGATGTTTATTTTGATATTACACGTATTGTATATGAGCGTTTCAATGCAGAGGGTATTGGTTTCCCATTCCCGCAGCTGACCATACATCAGGCTAAGGATTGAAGCCTTTTGTACAGAAAACAATCGGCTTTGTTCAGAAAACATACCGTTTAGAAAGATTCTTTTGATTCTGACTATTTTTCAAAAGGAATTATATATCTTTGTGGTGTAGAAAAGGAAACATACTCTTATTTTTGTTTAAAGCAAAAATAAATGATTATATCAATCTTTTATTACACTATTATTAATATTATCGTTAAGCCCGGATGTTATATGCCGGGCTTTTTTATTTATAAGAAATGTAGCTATGAAGTACTCTTTCTTGACCTTTCCAACCAATGTCCATGCGATATGTGTTTTAAAACTCCCGAGAATCGGGAATGATTCCAATTACTTTCGTTTTTAATATTCGTTACTTCTGTTTTGCCGGTGTAATAATGTTGTATCTGGTATTATAAATACGGGTTTTTGTACAATAAAATGTGGATTTGGCGCATAAACCGGACATGGATAGGACAAAGTCATGAACTTTTTCTATCTTTGCTAAGTTATTGATTAAAAAGGATCAGAATAAGAACAAATTAAAAACATATGAAGAAAAGATTTACATTGTTATCAACTGCTTTATTAATGGGGACTTCGCTTTCGGTGTTTGCAGAACAAGCTAGTTCGGTAGATAAGGCAGAATGGAAAGAAGGCTATTATTATCAATTAGAATCAAACGGCTATTATTTAGCTGTAGATGGAGTTGTATCAGACTCTGTTATAGTAAAAAAAACTATTGCAGAATCAAAGGCTTCGTTGGATTCAACATTGTGGCAAATAACAAAGCGTACAACTTCTGGAGGAATTGTTTATCAATTCCGAAATAAGGCGACCAATGCTTTGTTAGCTTTTGCTGCAAAAGAAAATGCAACAACTAAATTAGATCCAGCTGGTGTTTCAGAATGGGTATTTAGTGATGGTAATGCAATTAAAGGTTTTTTTGGAGATGGTAAATCGTATAGTTTATCACTAAGTAAAGATGGTGTTTTGTCATTAGCTACTACTAATTCTTCTAACTTTAATATAGTAGAAACAAAGCTATATACCCTTAAAGCGGATGAATTAGGTGATGGCATTTCTACTTTCTATATGGATTTAGGAGGAGAGTATGAAGGTGATATTTTCAGTGGCAAGGAATTGATTGCTAAAGAGACTGAAGATGGTTATTTGAAGCTCCAATATAAGGATGATCAGGAATTTCCTGATGGAAAAGCTAAATATTTAGGTGTTGATACGCTTTATACAGAGATTTCAGATGCACAAAATTCTTTCGGTTTTAAGTTTGTTGCTGATTCAACTTATGGTGGTAAGCATACTTGGGGAAATGAAGACTTCCAAAAGTTTAAGTTTACGATTGACTTGAAGAACGACTCTGTTGCCGTGTTTGTTAAGCAAGCACCGTCATTGAGTATAGATAATAAGTATAGCCCAGATGTCCAAGTAGTCTATGCTACGTTAGGCGATAAAAAAGTATTGACGGTTAGTGAAACAGAACCTCTGCAAGGCACAGCACCGTTTATTACAACCCGCCGCGGAACCCCAGTTACATTGGCGAACGGCTCAGGTGTTTATTTCCTGAAGAATGTAGGAAAGGCTGCGAATGCCGGCAAATACCTGTATGGAAATGAAATATATGCTTCTGAAACTCCTTCTGTTTATAATCCGGACGGACAATGGTATGTAAAGGAAGAAAATGGTAAATATAGTATTGTAGATCGTCTGAGTAATACTTCGTATGCTCCTAATTGTGAAATCTTTGCTGTTAATGGTGTAAGTGGTGCTTATACGGTAGCAGGAAGAACTGATACACTTTCATTTGAATATCAGCCGAAGGTGGATTTGACGGATAAATATCTGGGTTCTCTTTATTTTACAGAGGCTGAATTGAATGAAAAGGCGATCCAGTTAAATCTGCAGGCAGTTGATGGAGTTGTTGTTCCGATTTCGGTATCAGATTCTGTTTTATTTGCCGATACTGAAGAAGATGCTAAAATCTTTGGTTTGGAAGTTAAAGATAAAAAGGTTGTAGGTGGAGCCATGGCTTTGGGTGATACATTGTATGCTGTTTCTTACCATTTAAAAGACCAATTTGGTGATCGTTATTTGGTGAAAGACGAGGAATCCAAATCATTAATCGTATCAGCATATCAGCAGTCAATATTAGATGTAGTATTTGAGTCTACTAAATATGGTGATACTTATGAAATGAAGGTAGGAGATGAATATGTAACTTATAATACAAAATCAAACTTGTTATTATTAGGAACTTCTGAGGAAGCCTTTAAATTCAAGGTCGATATCATTGACGCTCCGCAATACGAGGCCGTGAAAAGTTCACACCTGCGTTTCGGTTCGAATGGGAAATTCCTGACGATGAATCCGCTTACTTTGTGGGCCGAAATGAAGAACGAAGGTCAGGAAATTACGAAAGCGGGTTATACGGCTGATAATTTCTCATTCAAGATTGAAAAGGCGGATACCGTTATCCCGGGTAAACCTGTCTATTTAATCTCTACTTGCATGATTGGTGCAGATGATGAGACTTCGGATGTCCGCTATTATCTGTCAGCTATTGATACAGTGCAGCATGAGGGAAAGAATCGTTTAGGATTTATTCCTTCAAATGATACAATCCGAACATCCAAGAATAGTCCGGCTTACTTCTCTTTGAGGAAGAATGAAGACGGTAGCTTGTGGTTGGAAAATATCAATGTAAAGGGTGGTGCATTCGTTTCACAGATTGCCAATACCTTGGTAATGTCGAATACGGGTATGAACTTCTCTGCAGAAAAGGCTTCTGCTCCAACAGCAAATGAAGAAATAGAAGCTCCGACATCAGTCGTTGTTGCTGGTGGTCATAATTCGGTAACCGTAATGAATGCCAGAGACAAGAAGATTGTCCTGACGGATATCTTAGGAAAGATTGTCGGTAACTATTTGGTAACAAGCGATCGCTTTACAGTTCCGGCTTCTCGTGGCTTGCTGATTGTCGCTATCGAAGGGGAAGTTGCTCAAAAGGTAATTGTGAAATAAGGTTTATACATAAATCGTCATAGTAACAGGAAACGGTGTAAGTCCATTACGGATTTATGCCGTTTCTTTTATGTGTAATCTTGAAATTGCCGATCCGATGTGACTGATAAATAAGAATAAGTCACATCCTGCTTAGTTTTGTGACTGATAAATAAGAATAAGTCACATCCGACGTAATTTTGTGACTGATAAATAAGAATAGGTCACATCCGATGTGATTTTGTGACCGATAAATAAGAATGAGTCACATCCGGCGTAGTTTTGTGACTGATAAATAAGAATGAGTCACATCCGGCGTAATTTTGTGACCGATAAATAAGAATGAGTCACATCCGGCGGTCGAATGTGACTTAAAATAAAAAAGAAGTCCTTCCCGGCCGTTGGGAAGGACTTTAAAAGCGTTTACATTCCGTTTTGCTCAAGTATTGAGGCGTTCTACATTCTTTACGCCTTTGACGGTCTTGAGTTTTTTAGTCAGTTGATTTAATGTCGTCGTATCTCTTACCTGAACGGTGAAGTTACCCTGGAATAATCCATCAACGGAATCAATATGTAAAGATCGTAAAGAGACATTGGTTTCCTTACCGATGACAGAGGTGATGTTGGTAACAATGGCAATGTCGTCGCGACCCACTACGCGCAAGGTAACGATATATCCGTTGTCGCCTTTGCCGCTCCATTTGGCACGGATGATCCGATAGCCGAAACGGCTGAACATTTCCTGGGCATTCGGACAATCCATGCGGTGTATTTTGATTCCTTGGGTAGAAACAAAGCCGAACACTTCATCTCCATAAATCGGATTACAACATTTGGCCAGCTTGTATTCGATACCGGTCAGGTTTTTGTCGATTACCAATACATCTTTGTTGGTTGCTATCTCTTCCGCTTCGGTCGTCGTAACGAACTCTTCCGCGCTTCTGGCAAGCAGATGTTCTTGCTGTTCGGTTTCTTTACGGATCAAATCCAAATACTCATCGATAATGACATTCGGGTCCAAACGCTCTTCGGCTATATCAACATAAAAGTCTGTTACGGTCTTATATCCTTTCTTCTTGATATAACGCATGAGTGAAGCCTCTTCCATGTCGATCTTTCTGTTCTTGAACCGTCGTTGCAACATCTCTTTGGCAAAATCGACCATCTTGGCCGTTTCTTCCCGCAGCGCCTGTTTGATTCGTACGCGGGCTTTTGAGGTAACGACGAAATTCAACCAGTCACGTTTGGGCGATTGAGTCGGCGAAGTAACAATGGAAACCGTATCTCCATTGTTTAATTCATATTTGATAGGAACATTTTTCCCATTAACTTTGGCTGATACACATTTACAGCCCAGCTGAGAGTGGATAGCGAAGGCAAAGTCCAGCACCGTTGCGCCTTTAGCCAGTTTGATCAGTTCTCCGGTTGGAGTAAAGACATAGATTTCATCTTTATACAAATCCATCCGGAAATCTTTCATCAGATCCAGCGGATTGGAATCTTTTGCTTCCAAAGCAGCCCGCACTGTATTCATGAATTCATCCAAGCCTTTTTCTGCCTTGACTCCTTTATAACGCCAGTGTGCCGCCAGACCCTTTTCGGCTATTTCATCCATTCGCTTGGTTCGGATCTGCACTTCTACCCATTTATTCTCCGGACCCATAACCGTAATATGTAGACTTTCGTATCCATTCGATTTCGGAATGGAAATCCAGTCTTTCAATCGTTTGGGATTTGGCTGGTACATATCCGTTACGATCGAATATACCTGCCAGCAATCGGAGCGTTCTTTTTCAAGAGGCGTATCCAAAACAACCCGGATGGCAAACAAATCATAGATATTCTCAAAATCCACCTTTTGCTTTTTCAGCTTGTTGTTGATGGAATGAATAGATTTGGTACGTCCTTTGATCTCAAACTTAAACCCTGCTTGTTCCAGCTTTTCTTTCAGTGGAGCAATGAATCGGGCTATATAAGCGTCGCGCGAACGTTTTGTTTCATTCAGCTTTTGCTTGATATAGTCGAACTGTTTTCGGTCGATATACTTAAGAGACAAATCTTCTAGTTCGCTTTTTATTTTATAAAGTCCCATTCGGTGTGACAATGGGGCATATAGATAGGCTGCTTCTGTTGCCAGTCGGATACGGTCGTCTTCTGACAGTTTCTTTCCGAGCCGCATCATACAAAGACGGTCGGCAATCATGATGAGGATGACACGCACATCTTCGGCAAATGAGAGTAACAGATGGTGGAAATTCTCCGAATTAACTGCCGTATTTCGAGCGTATAAGTCGGAAGTACGAAGCAAACGTTGAATCATGAGCGTGATGTCTTCCCCAAATAACTCTTTTACTTCCTCGTTGGTAATAACACCTTTGTAGACGGGACGGTAGAGTAACAGTGCCAGTACAGATGTCCTTTTCAGACCTATTTCAGTCGTTGCGATCAGTGCCGTATCAATATTTCTGAGCAGGCCATTGATTCCGTTCTTGTCTCTTCCATAGCATTCTTTGGCTACAACTTGCTTCATCAGGTTCTTCATCTTGGAAATATCGTCTTTTTCCAGGAACGAATACAAGTTACGTAACAGTAATCTGTATTTGGTGAAGAATTCTTTCTTTTCTTCTGGTGTAAAAAATGGTAATGTCTCCATAAGCTTTATGCTTTATTTTGCCCATTTGAGGACAAGTACGGTAAAACGTGTTGTAAAAGTATCTTTTTATTTTGAAATATCTATGATATTATTGTCGGTATTTTTATACATTTGCGTACTAAGGATGAAGAAAAAATATTTTATTCATAAAAATAGTGTACTATGTTAAACGCGAAAGACTTGGAGCAATTATCTGAAAAAGGTATTTCACAAGAGAAAATTGAGGAACAGTTATCCTGTTTTGAGAAAGGGTTTCCTTTCCTGGAAATAGAGGCATCGGCTTCTGTTGAAAAAGGAATAAAGGTGATTCCGGCAGAATCTCAGCCTGCTTATATGGCTGCCTGGGATGCTTATCTGACAAAGAACAAGCGTATTCTTAAGTTTGTCCCGGCGTCGGGTGCTGCCAGTCGTATGTTTAAGAATCTGTTTGGATTCCTTTCTGCCGACTACGATGTTCCTACAACAGACTTTGAAAAGAAGTTTTTTGCCGATATTCGTAAATTCGCATTTTATAAAGCATTGAATCAGAAATGCCAGGAAAATACGGGAAAGGATATTCCGGCTTTAGTAGCCTTGGGTGAATATAAGAAAGTCGTTTCAAACTTATTGGAAAAGGTCGGCTTGAATTATGGTTCTTTGCCTAAAGGTTTGTTGTTGTTCCATACTTACCCTGAAACTTTCCGTACTGCAATGGAAGAACATTTGGCTGAAGGTGCCATGTACGCCAAGAACAATGCGGGTGAGGTAAATATTCACTTTACAGTTTCTCCGGAACATCAGGCTTTGTTTGAACAGTTGGTTGCAGAGAAGAAAGATGCTTATGAAGATAAATTCTCTGTGAAATATGATATTTCATTCAGTGTTCAGAAGCCGAGTACGGATACAATTGCTGTCAATATGGATAATACTCCGTTCCGGGATAAAGATGGCAAGTTGTTGTTCCGTCCGGGTGGTCACGGTGCATTGATCGAAAACCTGAACGATGTAGATGCTGACGTTGTATTCATTAAGAACATTGATAATGTGGTTCCGGATAGTTTCAAATCAGCAACTATCATCTATAAGAAATTAATTGCAGGTGTTTTGGTCAGTCTGCAAGAAAAGATCTTCAAATATCTGGAATTGATTGATACCGGTAAATACACACATGATCAGATTGAAGAAATGATTCATTTCCTGCAAAACGATTTGTGTACCCGGAAATCAGATATCAAGTTGATGGAAGATGCCGAATTGGTTCTTTACATTAAGGATAAGCTGAACCGTCCATTGCGTGTTTGTGGTATGGTGAAGAATGTAGGAGAACCGGGTGGTGGTCCGTTCTTAGCCGTTAATCCGGATGATTCTGTTTCTTTACAAGTATTGGAAAGTTCACAGATTGACATGAATGATCCAGTCAAGAAAGCCTTGTTTGAGAAAGGAACTCACTTTAATCCTGTTGATCTGGTTTGTGCGATTAAGAACTATAAGGGCGAGAAGTTCAATTTGCCGGATTATGTAGATAAGAATACTGGTTTTATCTCTTATAAGAGTAAAGATGGTAAAGAATTGAAGGCTCTTGAGTTGCCAGGTCTTTGGAATGGTGCTATGAGCGACTGGAATACAGTCTTTGTAGAAGTTCCGATTGAAACATTTAATCCAGTGAAGACTGTAAACGATTTGCTTCGCCGTGAACATCAATAAGACGCGTTGCTGAAAGCAGGTTTTCCGGATGGTTTGATCCGGAGATACATATACAGATCTGGAAGTTATGCAATCTATACATATTTGCATTTGCTTTCAGATCTGCATTTTTTTTGTGTAGTGAATGTATTTATGAATTATAAAAGATAGAAAGAGAAGTATAGATGTTGATATTGGTTGTAACAATTTTCATTGTCGGATATTTAATGATAGCATTTGAACATCCGATAAAGATAAACAAGGCGGCTTCAGCCTTGTTGACGGGAACGATTTTATGGGTTGTGTATGTGATGAACGGTCCCGAATTTGAATCTTTGGTTTCCAGTGATGGATTTAAGGCTTTTGTTCAAGATCCACAAGTGGCTTCTTTGTCGTTGATGGAACAATGCCAGCAATATATCGTCAGTCATCAAATATTGGTAAGTATCGGTGAAATTTGTCAGACATTGATATTTCTGGTCGGTGCCATGATTATTGTGGAATTGATAGATGTGCATGGCGGTTTTGAGTTTATTACCAATCGGATCACAACGCGGAAGACCAAGCCTTTGTTGATTATGATTTCTATCCTGACATTCTTTATGTCGTCAGTATTGGATAATTTGACAACGTCTATCGTGATGATTATGCTTATTCGGAAGATCATAGCCGATCAGAAAACCCGTTGGTTCTTTGGAAGTATGATTGTGATTGCTGCAAATAGTGGTGGCGCTTGGTCTCCTATAGGCGATGTGACTACAATTATGTTGTGGGTCAAAGGAAACATATCGACCGGTGAAACTATTCCGCATCTGATCCTTCCCAGTCTGGTGTCGATGTTTGTTCCGATGTTGTTAATGGCCAGACAGATGAAGGGGAGTGTGACATCTCCTGAACAAACGACTCTTTCTTTAGAGAATGACGGTCAAGCGAATAGTCCGGAAGAGTTTTTTGCTTTAGCGCATCGGGAACGTTTGTATATCTTTGTTTTGGGCATACTTTGTCTGTTGTTTGTACCGGTCTTTAAAATGGTGACTCATTTACCTCCTTTTATGGGTGTAATGGTAGGCGTTAGTATTTTGTGGTTCTTTACTGAGTTTATTTATGGCAAGAAAGAATCATTGGAAGAAGATCGCAAGTTGCGTGTATCGAAGGTTGTACATCGGATTGATGGATCAACTCTTCTTTTCTTCTTAGGTATTTTATTGGCTGTTGAAGTACTGAGATATACAGGTTTTTTAGGCGCTTTTGCTTCATGGTTGGATACTTCTGTCGGAAATGTCTTTATTGTAAATATGGTCATTGGTACGCTTTCGGCAGTAGTCGATAATGTTCCTTTGGTGGCAGGTGCGATTGGAATGTATCCGGTAATGACGGAAGAAGCCGTAGCTGTCAGTGCAGATCCGGTTTATTGGATGAACTTTATACAAGATGGAACTTTCTGGCAATTCCTGGCTTATTGTGCCGGTGTAGGAGGAAGTATGTTGATCATCGGTTCAGCAGCAGGTGTTGTGGTTATGGGTTTGGAACAAATCAGCTTTGGCTGGTATTTGAAGAAGATTACCGGAATGGCTTTCTTGGGTTATTTAGCCGGAGCTTTGGTATATATTCTTCAATGTACGATTTTATAACGGAAAATGATTGCTATAGCAGATAGTGGTTCGACCAAGACGGAATGGTGCTTGGTTGATGAAACAGGTCAGATTCATTCCCGGTGTTTTACGCCGGGAATGAATCCTTATTTCCAGTCGGAAGAACAAATGACAGCCATGATTCAACAGGTTTTGTATCCGCAATGGACTGGATTGGTGATTGATGCCGTTTACTTCTATGGGGCAGGTTGTGCTTTTCCCGAGAAGAATGTTTTGGTAGAAAAGGCGATTCATTCCTGTTGGTCTGTTCCGGTGAAAGTGAACAGTGATCTGATGGCAGCCGCTCATGCCTTGTGTGGAACCGAAACAGGTATCGCTTGCATTTTGGGAACAGGTTCCAATTCTTGTCTGTATGATGGGAAAGAGGTAAAAGAACAGATTTCTCCTTTGGGATTTATTTTAGGTGATGAAGGCAGTGGTGCCGTTTTAGGGAAACTGTTAATCGGAGATTGTTTGAAGCGCCAGTTACCGGCTTCGCTATGTCAGGAATTTATGGAAACTTACCAACTGACGCCGGCTTCTATTTTGGAACATGTTTACAAGAAGCCTTTCCCGAATCGTTACCTGGCCAGCTTTGTTCCATTCTTGAAAGAGCATTTGGATGTAGAGCCGGTTTTCCAATTGGTTTATCGTAGTTTTGATGCCTTTATCCGGCGAAATGTAATGCAATATACGGGACATGACCGATATCCGGTTCATTTTGTAGGTTCGGTGGCTTTTTATTTTCAGTCGGTATTACGGCAAGTCCTCGAGAAATATGAACTGACGCCGGGAAAGATAGAGAAGGCTCCTATGGACGGTCTGATTTTATATTATAATAAGGTAAGGAAATGAGTTTTCAGAAAATAACGGAACAAGAATCGTTGTATCATGATTTGGAGAAGAAATCTGTACACGAACTATTGACGGAGATTAATCAGGAAGATCAGAAAGTGGCATTGGCTGTACAAAAGGTGATTCCACAGATCGAGAAATTGGTGACAGGCATTGTTGAACGGATGAAGCAAGGTGGACGACTGTTTTATTTAGGTGCCGGGACAAGCGGACGATTGGGCGTTTTGGATGCTTCCGAAATTCCACCGACTTATGGAATGCCTAATACGTATGTGATCGGATTGATAGCCGGTGGTGAGAAGGCTTTGCGGAATCCGGTGGAAGCAGCTGAAGACGATGCGTTGAAAGGTTGGCAGGAATTGTGTGAACATCATGTTTCTTCTCGGGATGTTGTGGTGGGCATTGCTGCTTCAGGCACGACGCCTTATGTGATCGGAGCTTTACATCAGGCGCGTCAGGAAGGGATTTTGACAGGCGCGATTGCTTGTAATCCGGATTCTCCGATAGCGGCTGAGGCTGATATTGCCATTGAACCGATTGTCGGTCCGGAATATGTTACGGGTAGTACACGGATGAAAAGCGGAACGGCCCAGAAGATGGTATTGAATATGATCAGTACGGCTACGATGATTCAATTGGGAAGAGTCAAGAACAACCGGATGGTGAATATGCAGCTGACTAACCAAAAGCTGGTCGATCGGGGAACGCGGATGATTATGGATGAGTTAGGTTTGGATTACGATACGGCGCATCATTTGTTGCAATTGCATGGTTCTGTTCGTGAAGCTGTTGATTCTTATCATCGAGAGTGGCGTTTGAATCAGTGATATTTTGTATATTTGCGCGTTAAATCATAATGAAATGAGTTTCTTATCAAAATTATTCAAGAAAAATACACCGGAAACAACTGAAGAAACGACGAAAGGTTCTGTTGAAGAGTTCGTTTCACTGATCCGGGTTTACTATCAGGCTGTCATGGCCGTTAACTTGGGAGTAACGAATCTGAATATGCTGGCTGATATGGCTTTATTCAAGCGTATGCTGAAGATTCCGACTCAGAATAATAAATTAGGTGTTGCTGAAAAGGCACGTGTCCGCAAAGTCCTGATGCAGGATTATGGATTAAACGAAACATTCTTCAAGGAAATAGATTCGTCGGTGAGGAGATGTTGTAAGACTCAGAACGATATCAAGACCTATTTCTTTATGTTCCAAGGTTTCTGCAATGATTTGTTCAGTCTGTTGGGTAATCTGATGCAATGGAAGTTCCGTTTGGCGCTGTTGTTGAAGAAGATGCTTTACGCACAGACCGTAAAGACGGTGCATGAAATCATGACACGTTCGGAATGGAACGATGTGAGTGTGCAGAAAGCCGCTTGGAGTGTTCGTAAGTATGCTCAGTCTTTGGGGTATTCAGAGCAATGGGTAACAGACTTTGTCTATAATGTGGTTCTTTTGGCTCGCGAAGATCAGAAGAAACAGG
>UMIA01012326.1_pt1 | contig 14362 bp, 10 predicted proteins | sample 1965701 | NCBI WGS metagenome assembly UMIA01 (sample SAMEA4836113, study PRJEB28245) | human gut metagenome | biome: gut microbiome; material: fecal sample | place: Denmark | collected 2008 | reverse complement strand
TGGCCGTATCGTGTGGTTGCACCGGGTGACCCGAATGACGGCAAGTGGGTGTTTGTGGAAGACTTCTTGTTCATGTCTCCGAATGCACGTTATTTCCGGATGCAGAATTATTACAACTTCCTCGATTTGGGCTGGGTTAACAATAATCCTAAGTTGGTAAAGAACCCGTATCAATAATTAAAAATGCATGAGTATGAAGATTATATCTAATATTTTTTCGGTAATTTTACTGCTGGTATTGTTTTCCGGCTGTGGAAAAGATAATTTTGATGCGCCGGAATCCAAACTGGTTGGTAGAGTTACTTATCAGGGACAGGCTTTGAACTTGCGTGGAACCGGCGAAGCAGTCCAGTTGCAGTTGTATCAGGATGGTTATGAGAAGAATGATCCGATTTCTGTTTTTGTAGGACAAGATGGTACTTTCTCCGCTCTTTTGTTTGATGGTGAATATCGTTTGACGACAAGAGACGGGAACGGACCGTGGGTGAATAATCATGAGTCCGTAACCGTGAATTTGAAAGGACATACGGAAGTGAATCTGGAAGTTACTCCGTATTTTATGATTTCGAACGAACAATTGTCTGTTACGGGATCGGCAATGAACGCGTCGTTTATGATTAACAGGATTGTGCCGGATGCGAAGATCAGTCGGGTGATGTTGTTATTAAGCAAGACGCAATTTGCGGATGATGTCAACAACTTGTACCGTCAGGACTTCTCGGATGTCGTTCCCGGTAGCGTGAATCTTTCTGCCGATATTAGCGGTAATACCGAAATAGTAAAGGCAAAAGCCCTTTACGCTCGTGTCGGTGTTTTGGCTAACGGAGCGGATCAGGCTATCTATTCGCCAGTGGTTCGGTTGAAGTGATAAGGTTATTGCCGGATAGGATGCTTGAAAAACGGTTATCCTATCCGGTTTTGCGTATCAAGCTGATTTCATGTAGTTTTGATTGATATTTGAAAGTAAATGATTGATAATTGAAAATGTGATAGAAGGCGAAAGAATACCTTTGCACATGATTTATTATCAAGTCAGTTTGTGTTTAATTATATATATATTTATTAGAAATGAAGAAGGCCTTTCTGATACTATTGATTTGTTGCCAAGGGATACTGCTGAACGTGTCCTGCGGTTCAGGGAGTTTGTTTGAGCCGGATAAAAGGAACGCATTGCGCGCTCCTTCTTATCCGCTTATTTCCGTAGATCCATATACCAGCGTTTGGTCGTTTGCAGATGAATTGAATGCTGATGTGACCCGCCATTGGACCGGCAAGGAACAGGCCTTGTTGGGGGTAGTGGATGTGGATGGTGTTTCTTATCGTTTCATGGGAAAGGAAACACCGGAAGAGGGAGCATCGGTTCGTTTTGCGACTGCTGCCCGACAGTTGTCTGTGAATGTCCTTCCCACGCAAACTTATTATACATTTGAATGTGGTCCGGTTTTGCTCGATGTCGTTTTTACGGCTCCGTTATTGCTGGATGATTTGGATCGGATGTCCATGCCGGTCAATTATATTTCTTGGCAGGTTCGTTCGGCAGATCAAAAGAAGCATGAGGTACGGGTGAGTGTCGAAGCTTTTTCATCTTTGGCCGTCAACACGGAGGATCAGGCGGTCATGGTTGAGAGGGAGGTGGAAAACGGTATTTCTTATTTGAAGACAGGAACGGCTGAGCAGGCTGTTTTGTTACGCAAAGGGGATGATGTCCGTATTGACTGGGGTTATTTCTATTTGGCGGCACAAGTGGAAAAGGAGACGGTGATGGAGGTTGGCGATCGGAAACAACTTGTCTACAGCCATATTTTGGAGGCAGTGTCTTCTTCTCCGAAGGCCGGGTTCCTGATGGTGGGCTATGACGACTTGTATGCCATCCAGTATTTCAAGGATAACCGGATGGCGTATTGGAAACATAACGGTAAGAAAAATATCCGGCAGGCATTTGAAGAATCAGCGAAGGAATATCGTTCGGTTATGGAGCGCTGCCGTCATTTCGACACTCGTCTGATGGAAGACGCGGAAAAAGCCGGTGGAAAAGAATATGCAGAACTTTGTGCCATTGCTTACCGCCAGGCGGTGGCGGCCCACAAACTTATAGAAGATAAAGACGGGAATCTGTTGTTTCTTTCCAAGGAGAATTTTAGCAATGGTTCGATCGGTACGGTTGATGTGACGTATCCGTCTGCCCCCTTGTTCTTACTTTATAATCCGGAATTATTGAAAGGAATGCTGAATCCGATTTTCCATTACAGCGAAAGCGGACGATGGAACAAGCCTTTTGCCGCCCATGATGTCGGAACCTATCCTCATGCCAACGGGCAGACATATCCTTTCGATATGCCGGTCGAAGAATGTGGGAATATGTTGATTCTGACAACTGCCATCGCTCTGCGCGAAGGTAATGCGGATTATGCTCGTGAACATTGGAAGACGTTGGGTGTTTGGGCTAATTATTTGCTGAAAGAGGGACTTGATCCGGAAAATCAGTTGTGTACGGATGATTTTGCCGGACACCTGGCCCATAATGCAAACCTTTCGATAAAGGCGATCATAGGGATTGCCGGATATGGAAAGTTGGCCGAGATGTTGGGAGATAAGGAACAGGCTGTCAGGTATGTTTCAGCCGCTCGCGAGATGGCAGAGAAATGGGAGCGGATGGCTGATGATGGAGATCATTACCGGCTGACATTCGACCGGGAAAATACTTGGAGCCAGAAGTATAATCTGGTTTGGGATAGAGTTTTGGGCTTGCATATCTTTCCGGACAGGATCGCCCGGAAGGAGGTCGCTTTCTATTTGAGTCGGCAACAGCCGTTCGGCCTTCCGCTTGACAGCCGCAAGACCTATACCAAGATTGATTGGATTTTATGGACAGCGTGCTTGGCAGATACGCAGGAGGATTTCTCCCGTTTGTTATCACCCGCCTATAAATATGTGAATGAAACCGAACCTCGCGTACCCCTGACCGACTGGTATGAGGCTACCGACGGCCGGTCCATCAACATGCGTGCCCGTTCGGTAGTGGGGGGCTTTTTTATGAAGATGCTGGAAAAGCAGATGTATAAACCCTCTTTTCGTCCTGAGCCGGCGGAAGAACCAGTGGTGGAAGCCAAGAGCACTTATCGGAATCCGGTGATCGATTACAGTTTGCCTGATCCGACCATCATCAAAGCGGATGATGGCTATTTCTACTTGTATGCAACCGAAGATATCCGCAATACGCCGATCCATCGTTCACGCAACTTGGTGGACTGGGAGGAGATCGGAACGGCTTTCACGGAAGAAACACGTCCGACCTTCGAGCCGAAAGGAGGCTTATGGGCACCGGATATCAATTATATTAACGGACAATATGTATTGTATTATTCCATGTCCGTCTGGGGAGGTGAGTGGACCTGTGGGATCGGAGTTGCTACATCCGACAAACCGGAAGGGCCGTTCATTGACAAGGGACCGTTGTTCCGAAGCAAGACAATTCAAGTTCAAAATTCTATAGACCAATTTTTCATGGAGGATAACGGGAAAAAATACCTGTTTTGGGGTAGTTTCCGCGGTATCTATGGGATAGAGTTGTCGGGAGACGGCCTATCTGTTCGGGACGGAGCCAAAAAGAAACAGGTTGCCGGAACCGCCTACGAAGGTACTTACATCCATAAAAGGGGCGATTATTATTATTTGTTTGCCTCGATAGGGAGTTGTTGTGAGGGATTGAAAAGTACCTATACTACAGTTGTAGGCCGTTCTGACAGCCTGTTCGGCCCGTACACCGACAAACAGGGACGACCGATGATGGAAAATCATCACGAAGTTCTGATTCATGGAAATGATGCTTTTGTCGGTACAGGGCATAACTCGGAAATCGTTACGGACGACCGTGGGAACGACTGGGTTCTCTATCATGCCGTGAGCCGTGAACATCCTACCGGACGAGTCCTGATGTTGGATCGGATCCGTTGGAGAGATGGCTGGCCGGAAGTTGAAGGGGCAAGTCCTTCTTTAGAAGCGGAAGCTCCGGAGTTTATTAATTGAAAATTATAATCATTCACAAATCATAAAGTATAAATCATGAAAAAGACCTTATTTGTATGTTGTGCATTGGCACTGGCCTTGGGTGCACAGGCTCAATGGAAACCGGTAGGAGATAAGATCAAGACACCGTGGTCGGAACAGGTAAATCCGGCGAATGTCCTTCCTGAATATCCCCGTCCTCAGTTGGAACGTGGCGATTGGCAAAATCTGAACGGGGAATGGGAATATGCCATCAAACCGGTTGGCGATGTAGAACCGGCAACATTCGATGGTAAGATTTTGGTTCCTTTTGCTGTCGAATCCTCTCTGTCTGGCGTACAGAAAGAAGTTGGCGAAAACAGCGAATTATGGTATAAGCGTACTTTTTCCGTTCCTTCAGCCTGGAAAAATAAGGACATCATGTTAAATTTCGGTGCGGTGGATTGGAAAGCGGACGTGTTTGTAAACGACATCCTGATCGGTTCTCATAAAGGCGGTTTCACTCCGTTCTCCTTCAACATCACTCCGTATCTGACAGGAAAGAACAACCAGAAGCTGGTTGTCCGTGTATGGGATCCTAGTGATAAGGGATATCAACCGCGCGGTAAACAAACTTCCCGTCCGGAAGGCATTTGGTACACACCAGTAACCGGTATCTGGCAGACAGTATGGTTGGAACCGGTAGCTGCTGCCCATGTGACTTCGGTAAAGTCTATTTCCAATATTGACAATAATACGTTGAATGTGACGGTCGGAACTTCCTGCGACTGCAATTCCGGTATCGTAACCGTGAAATTGTTGGACAAAGGCCAGGTTGTGGCTTCCGCAAAAGGCGTTCAAGGAAAGGAATTGCGTTTGTCCGTACAAAACCCGACACTTTGGAGCCCGTCCAATCCTTATTTGTATGATATGACGGTTTCTTTGTCGAAAGACGGAAAGGTGCTGGATGAAGTAAAATCATATACGGCTTTCCGTAAGATTTCTTCTAAACGCGATGCTGCCGGCATTATGCGCATGCAGTTGAATAATCAGGATTTATTCCAGTTCGGCCCGCTGGACCAGGGATGGTGGCCTGACGGACTTTATACGGCTCCGACAGATGAAGCATTGTTGTTCGACATCAAGAAAACAAAAGATTGGGGCTTCAATATGATCCGTAAGCACGTGAAAGTGGAACCGGCACGCTGGTATTATCATTGCGATAAGGAAGGTATCTTGGTATGGCAGGATATGCCGAGCGGCGATCATGGCTCTTATATTTGGGATCACCATGTATATAACGGTGGAAAAGACAATGAACGTACACCTGAATCCAAGGCCAACTATTATCGTGAATGGAAAGAGATCATGGACCTTTGCATATCCAATCCTTCCGTAGTCGTTTGGGTTCCTTTCAACGAAGCATGGGGACAGTTTGAAACGGAAAAAGCGGCTGAATGGACAAAGACTTACGATCCTTCCCGTCTGGTGAACCCGGCAAGCGGCGGCAACCATCGTCCTTGCGGTGATATCTTGGATCTGCATAACTATCCGGCTCCCGATATGTTCCTGTTCGATCCGAAACGTGTGAATGTGTTGGGTGAATACGGTGGAATCGGCCTTCCGGTAGAAAACCATTTGTGGTGGAACAAACGCAACTGGGGATATGTGCAGTTTAAGAACAGCGACGAAGTGACGGCTGAATATGTCAAATACGCCAATATCCTGAAAGATTATGTGAAACGTGGTTTCTCTGCCGCTGTCTATACGCAGACAACTGATGTGGAAGGTGAAGTGAACGGTCTGATGACATACGACCGCAAAGTGATCAAGATCGACGAAGCTGCTGTAAAGAAAGCCAATCAGTCAGTTATTAACGAATTAAAGTAAAAGCATGAAACGGATTAGCATAGCTTTTTTATCTCTTTTTCTGTGCGTGGCCTCTGTCTGGTCTATGCCTCGTCCCGAATATCCCCGTCCGCAGTTCGAGCGGGCGGGTTGGGTCAACCTGAATGGGGAATGGACCTGCTCGTTTGATTTCGGCGGTTCAGGAATGGAACGCGAGTTTTATAAATCGAAAGGTTTTGACAAGAAGATCACTGTTCCCTTCTGCCCGGAAAGTAAATTGTCCGGTATCGGATATATGGACTTTATCAATCATTTCTGGTATCAGCGTCCGATCACGATCCCGCAGGAATGGAACGGAAAGAACATTCTGCTTAATTTCGGTGCGGTCTACTATAAATCGGAAGTCTATATCGACGGAGTTTTGGCTAACCGCCATTTCGGTGGGACTTCCTCGTTTGCCGTGGATATTACTTCTCTGGTAAAGTCAGGCCAGACACATAGTCTGGTTGTTTATGTGGAGAGCGACGTCCGTGGGGCCAAACAAGCAGCCGGCAAACAGAATCTGCAATACGCCTCTTATGGCTGCAACTACACCCGTACGACCGGTATCTGGCAGACGGTCTGGATGGAAGCGGTCCATCCGGAAGGATTGCAATCGGTTCAGCTTCTGACGGATATCGACCAGCAGCAATTGGTGGTTCGTCCCCGTTTCTATAAGGAAGCAGGTGGAAAATTGCAGGTGACATTGAAAGACAACGGCAAGGTGGTTGCCAGCCGGACGGTTTCGGCAAGCTCTCTGTCTTCTGTGGTTCTTCCAGTCAAGAAAATGAAGACCTGGAGTCCGGAAAGTCCTTTCCTCTATGATTTGGAGTACAAAGTATTGGATAAGAATGGAAATATAATTGATGAGGTCAATGGTTATGCCGGTATGCGCAAAGTGCATATCGAAGGCAATAAGATTTATCTGAACAATAAGCCTTACTACCAGCGCCTGGTGCTCGACCAAGGTTTCTATCCCGACGGCATCTGGACGGCTCCGAGTGACGAGGCGTTGAAACGGGATATCGAACTCTCTATGGAGGCAGGTTTCAATGGGGCACGCCTGCATCAGAAGGTTTTCGAAGAACGTTTCTATTATTGGGCGGATAAGATGGGTTATCTGACTTGGGGGGAAGCTTCCAGCTGGGGGATGGATTGTAACGATACGGAAACGGCTCGTAATTTCATTACCGAATGGAGTGAGATTGTGCAGCGCGACCGTAACCATCCGTCACTCCTGATCTGGACGCCGACCAACGAGGAGTTCTGGCCCGACCGTGTGCAATATCCGCGTTTGATGCACGACCTCTACAACCTGACGAAAATGATCGATCCGACGCGTCCTTTCCATGGGGCAAGCGGTGGAACGCATATCGCAACCGATATCTGGACCGTTCATAATTACGAACAGGACCCCGCCAAGTTGAAGGAGAAACTGTATAACGGTGGCAAACTGATGGAAGCTCCGAAATGGGAAATCCATCTGATGCCGATGAATATCGGTTACAACGGCCTGAAATATACCGACCAGTATGCTTTCCCGGAATACAAGAAGGACATGCCTTACTTGGTGGATGAGTTTGGCGGTATCAAATGGAATCCGTCGCAGCAGATGGAGAGCGCCCAGAATACATCCTGGGGATATGGCGAACCGCCTCGTTCCCTGGAAGAGTTCTATGCTCGTCTGGAAGGCCAGGTGGATGCTGTGCTCTCTCTCTCAAATGATATTTGGGGCTATTGCTATACGCAGCTTACGGATGTGGAACAGGAGCAAAACGGTATTTATTATTACGACCGTACCCCTAAGTTCGACATGAAGCGTATCCACGCCATTTTCAGTAAGACACCAGATTCAAAATAATAACGGACTAAAAATCAATTAGGGGGCAGGGAATATCCTTGTCCCCTAATTTTTTTGTGCCTATTCGGAGCGTTGTTTCTCAAAGTGGTAAGGAAAATGCAAAATGATCCTATCCGGACTCTGCCCGTTCTCAAGAAGCAACTGATCCGGAACATACCATAAACTATCTCGGAAGTCATAGTAAACTAATTCAAGGCATATAGCATATTATTTATATGTAGTACTACTTGTCACGAATACGTAGTACTATCTATCATCAATTGGTAGTACTACATATGGGCAATTGGTGGTGACTGCCAATAGATACTTTGCTATATGTTATCATTTAGTTCTTGAGGTGTTTGGAGTTAGTTGATGGCATGAAACGAGTTAGTGTACCAGTTATCTGCAGACCGATGTCATTTTAGTCATTTGCCCAGCCATGTTTTGATACGTTTGTTCATTGGCTTTTCAAAATAGTAGTAGGAAAGCAAACATATTATAATCGGTTTTCTTTCTCCTTGGTTTTATAGGCTTTTCTTAACACTCTGCGGGGGAGGAGCCGTATTGTTTAAATCAATTATAATCTGTAACTTTGCCGGATAAACAGAATTTGTAATGAAATATAATACAGAAGAAAAGAAATTGGTTATGCCCGAATATGGACGCAATATACAGAATATGGTGGACTATTGCATTACCATTCAGGACAGGGAAGAACGTAAACGCTGTGCAGACACAATAATCAACATCATGGGAAACATGTTTCCCCATTTACGCGATGTAAACGATTTCAAACATATTCTCTGGGATCACCTGGCTATCATGGCCGACTTCAAATTGGATATCGATTATCCGTACGAGATCGTAAAGAAAGAAGACCTTTACTCACGTCCTCCGCGTATACCTTATAACAATTCGCGTATACGTTACCGTCATTACGGCAAGACGCTTGAGAAAATGATCCAGAAAGCAACCGAATTCGAACCGGGTGTGGAAAAGGACCAGTTGATTAAATTGCTGGCTACCCAAATGAAGAAATCGTTCCTTACCTGGAACAAGGAATCCGTAGACGATCGGAAGATATTCAAAGACCTCGACGAATTGTCGGAAGGTCAGATCATCTTGGATGAAGAGGTACATAAGCTGGCGGAAAGCCGTGATATACTCGCTCGCAACAATACGAACAACAAGAAAAACTATTCACGTAAAGGCCGATGAGTTCATTTGTCATAGAAGGCGGTTACCGGTTGTCCGGTGAGATTGTTCCGCAGGGCGCAAAGAATGAAGCCTTGCAGGTCATTTGTGCAACATTGCTTACGCCGGAAAAAGTGACAATCCATAATGTACCGGATATCCTGGATGTGAATAACCTGATACAACTCCTGCGCGACATGCAGGTGAAGGTGGAGCATCCGGCTGCCGATACCTATACATTTCAGGCCGATGCTGTCGACTTGAACTATCTGGAAACGGACGAGTTTTTGCGTAAAAGCGGTTCCTTGCGCGGTTCGGTGATGATAGTCGGTCCTCTGGTTGCCCGTTTTGGCAAGGCTTTGATCCCTAAGCCGGGAGGCGATAAGATCGGACGCCGTCGTCTGGATACTCACTTTGTCGGTATTCAGAAGCTGGGGGCTTGCTTCAGTTATGATCCTGACCGCCAGCTCTACGAAATAGAGGCGAAGAAGCTGAAAGGCGCCTATATGCTGCTTGATGAAGCTTCAGTGACCGGTACGGCCAATATCTTGATGGCGGCCGTGCTTGCAGAAGGAAAAACAACGATTTATAATGCCGCTTGCGAACCTTATCTGCAACAACTTTCTTCCATGCTGAATCGTATGGGAGCCCGTATTTCGGGTGTCGGCTCCAATTTGCTGACAATAGAAGGGGTTGAGGCGTTGGGTGGCACTACACATACGATCTTGCCGGATATGATCGAAGTAGGCAGTTTTATCGGAATGGCTGCTATGACCGGTTCCGACATCACGATCAAAAATACAGGCTATGATATGTTGGGGATTATTCCCGATTCATTCCGTCGTCTGGGAATTACGGTCGAACAAATCGGTGACGATATCCATGTCCCGACACACGATTCTTATCAGATCGAGACGTTTATCGACGGCTCTATTATGACGATTGCCGATGCTCCCTGGCCGGGACTGACGCCGGACTTGCTGAGTGTCTTCCTCGTTGTGGCGACGCAGGCTGTCGGCAGTGTGCTGATCCATCAGAAGATGTTCGAAAGCCGTCTCTTCTTTGTCGACAAACTGATCGACATGGGAGCGCAGATCATTCTTTGCGATCCGCACAGGGCGACTGTGATTGGGTTGGGCAATCGTTTCAAACTGCGTGGTTCCAATATGGTTTCTCCGGATATTCGTGCCGGCATTGCTTTGCTGATTGCGGCGATGAGTGCCGAAGGTACCAGCCATATCCATAATATCGACCAGATAGACCGTGGATATCAGAATATTGACAAACGGTTGAACGGCATCGGGGCGCGTATTACCCGACTTTAAACATTCTTGTCATGATTAAGAAAGAAGATGTTTTCAAGATAGGACAGTTTGCCAAACCTCACGGCATAAAGGGGGAGATCGCGCTGGTTACAAACAGCGATGTTTTTGACGATTCGGACGATCCGTATATTATATGTGAGATGGATGGGATCCTGGTCCCTTTTTTCATCGAGGAGTATCGCTATAAGACGGATACCGTTATCCTTCTGAAGTTGAAGAATGTGGACGATGAGAAAGCGGCCCGTGAATTTTCCAACCGCGAAGTCTTTTATTCGCTCGATGAAGTGGACAGGGATGACTTGGTGGGAGATATGACATGGGATAGCTTTATCGGTTATCGGGTCATAGACGAACATCATGGCGAAATTGGCGAGATTACTGATGTCGACGAGTCAACCATCAATGTCCTTTTGCAGATCGACCATAACGGTGAAGAACTGTTGTTGCCTGCCGCCGAGGAACTGATCTTGTCTGCCGATCATGAGAATAAGACGCTGGCCGTTTCCGTTCCGGAAGGTCTGTTGGATTTATGAAATTGACGAATACACATGGCACAAAAGCAAAGACGAACAAATAAGAAATCATTCTGGCACCGGATTAGGTTTAAATACAAACTGTCTTTCTTCAATGAAGGAACGCTGGAGGAAGTATGGTCTTTCCGGTTGTCACAGCTTTCCGCATTTGCGATGTTGGCCTTGTTTGCTTTCTTGCTGATCGCTTTTACTGCCTTTATCATTATTAAGACACCGATACGGAACTATCTGCCGGGTTATCTGGATGTGGAAGTTCGTAAGGAGATCATGCAGAATGCCTTGCGTGCCGATTCGTTGGAAAGGATGATCCAGATACAATCTCTTTATCTGAATAATGTGGCGGGTATTCTGTCGGGGACGATGCCGATCGATTCGATTCGAGAGATCGATTCGCTGGCACGAGTGAACCCTGACTATGAGATTCCTCAAACGAAGGAGGAAAAGAAGTTTGTAAAGGATTTTGAAGAGGCGGAGAAATACAACTTGGCTGTCCTGGACCCGAATCCGGTTCCTACTGACGGTGTCTTTTTCTACAAGCCTGTAGATGGAGTGGTTTCTTCTCATTATAATGCCAATATCCGGCATTATGGTGTCGACTTGGTTGCAGCCCCGAAGGAAAGCGTGCTGGCTACGTTGGATGGCACGGTGGTCTTTGCTGGCTTCGATCCGAACTCCGGGAATGTGATACAGGTGCAGCATAGGAATGGTTTTTTATCTATTTATAAACATAACGAATTATTGCTGAAAGAGGTGGGCGACCGCGTCATCGCGGGAGAGGCCATTGCTCTGGTAGGCAATACGGGGAAATTGTCGACCGGTCCCCATCTCCATTTCGAGTTGTGGTATAAAGGTGGCCCAGTCAATCCCGAAGAATATATAGCATTTTAATACGCATGAAAAGAAACTTGGCCATATTAGGTTCTACAGGTTCTATCGGAACGCAGGCTTTGGAAGTAGTCAGCGAACATCCTGACCTTTTTGAAGTATATGCTCTTACTGCCAATAATCAGGTGGATCTGCTGATTAATCAGGCACGTAAATATATGCCTGAAGTGGTGGTAATCGCCAACGAGCAGAAATATCCCGAACTGAAGGAGGCATTGGAAGACCTTCCCATCAAGGTATGGGCGGGTTCGGATGCCATTGCCCAGGTCGTCCAGTCGGAACCGATCGATATGGTGCTGACGGCAATGGTGGGATATGCAGGACTGAAACCGACGATCGCAGCGATCAAAGCCGGTAAGGCGATCGCATTGGCAAACAAAGAGACGCTGGTGGTGGCCGGCGAACTGATCACGGCTTTGGCTGTCGAACACAAAGTGCCGATCCTGCCTGTAGACTCTGAACATTCTGCCATTTTCCAGTGTTTAGCGGGAGAGTGGGAGAACCCAGTGGAAAAGATATTGCTGACGGCTTCCGGCGGTCCTTTCCGTACCAAGACAATGGAGGAACTGGCAGTTGTGACCAAGGTACAGGCGTTGAAGCATCCCAACTGGAGTATGGGGGCGAAAATCACGATCGACTCGGCGTCGATGATGAACAAGGGGTTCGAGATGATAGAGGCGAAGTGGCTGTTCGGGGTTACGCCGGAACAGATACAGGTCGTGGTGCATCCGCAGTCGGTGATCCATTCGATGGTTCAGTTTGAAGATGGTGCGGTGATCGCCCAGTTGGGGATTCCCGACATGAAACTTCCGATCAGCTATGCTTTCTCATATCCCAAGCGGTTGCACAGTAAAGCACCCCGTTTGGACTTCACTCAATATGCGACGCTTACTTTCGAGGAGCCGGATATGGAACGTTTCCGTAACTTGGCGTTTGCGTTCGATGCAGTCAGGAAAGGTGGTAATATGCCTTGTATCTTGAATGCTGCCAACGAAGTAGTGGTCGCTGCTTTCCTGCGTGACGAGATCGGCTTCTTGCAGATGAGCGACGTGATTGAAAAAACAATGGCGAAAGCCACTTTCATCTCTGTCCCTACCTACGAAGATTATGTGGCGACGGATGCGGAGGCGAGAAAAATTGCGGAGCAATTTTTTAATTGATAGTTAGGAGAGAAAATATTATAAAGAAAGATAATAGATAATAATTAAGAACAAGACGATTGAGGATGGACAAGGGACAAGAAGAAGTATGAAGGTATTTAATTGTCAATTGTTCATTGTCAATTGTCAAGAGACAAAGTATGGAGACATTTTTAGTTAAGGCTCTACAGCTCATTTTGAGTTTATCGATATTGGTGTTGGTCCACGAATTCGGACATTTTATCTTTGCCCGTATCTTTAAGGTTCGGGTGGAGAAATTTTACCTTTTCTTTGACCCGTGGTTCTCGATTTTCAAGTTTAAGCCTAAAAACAGTGATACGGAGTATGGTGTCGGTTGGCTTCCTTTGGGAGGTTATTGCAAGATATCCGGTATGATCGATGAGAGTATGGACAAGGAGGCGATGGCACAGCCGCCGAAACCTTATGAGTTCCGTTCTAAGCCTGCCGGACAACGGTTGATGATCATGGTTGCCGGTGTGTTGTTTAACTTTTTGTTGGCGCTGTTTATTTATTCGATGGTGTTGTTCACTTGGGGGGATACGTTCCTGCCGTTGAAAAATGTGAAGGCGGGTATGGATTATAGTGAGACTTTCCATAACGTTGGATTCCAGGATGGCGATATCTTGCTGAAAGCGGACGATACGGAGTTGGAGCGTTTCGGAGAGGATTGTTTCCGCCGTGTACTCAATGCACAGACCGTAACGGTTTTGCGTGGTGGTGTTGAAACGGTAATTCCCATCCCTGAAGATATGGCACAGCGCGTTATGCGGGATAAGAAAGGATTTGCCTCCTATCGTTTCCCGATGGTCGTGCGCGAATTGGGTAAGACGGAAAGTGGCGAATCACCTGCCGCAGTTGCCGGTTTGCAACCGGGAGACAGTATCGTTTCTATTAATGGCATCGTAACCCCTTCTTTCTATGAGGTTGGTGAAGTGCTTGCACAAAATAAGGATAAGGATGTATTGGTCGGTTTTTATCGTGCCGGTATCCCGCAGACATTGACGCTGCATACGGATACGGCTGGGAAAATGGGTATTTATTCTGTTTCGCCTTTTGATATGTATCAGACGGTGACTCGTAAATATGGTTTCTTCGAGTCTTTCCCTGCCGGTGTTATGTTAGGTGTGAACACACTGAAAGGGTATGTCAGCGACATGAAATATGTCTTTACGAAAGAAGGAGCTTCCAGCCTGGGAGGGTTCGGTACGATCGGCAGTCTGTTCCCGGCGGAATGGGATTGGCATTCGTTCTGGATGAAAACGGCTTTCCTTTCTATCATCCTCGCCTTTATGAATATTCTGCCGATTCCGGCTTTGGACGGCGGGCATGTGATGTTCCTGCTCTATGAAGTGATTGCACGCCGAAAGCCGAGTGACAAATTCCTCGAATATGCACAAGTTACCGGGATGTTCCTGTTGTTTGCTTTACTGATCTATGCGAACGGAAACGACATTTTCAGGTTCTTCTTCAAGTAGTGAAGTAAATGATATATGAATAAACAGCCGCTTATCATTCTTTTAACAGAGATGGATAAGCGGCTGTTTATTCATA
>UMIA01016032.1_pt1 | contig 14535 bp, 7 predicted proteins | sample 1965701 | NCBI WGS metagenome assembly UMIA01 (sample SAMEA4836113, study PRJEB28245) | human gut metagenome | biome: gut microbiome; material: fecal sample | place: Denmark | collected 2008 | reverse complement strand
CTCGATCTCGGCGCAGCCCCCGCGCTTTGCGCGCTGCTCGCCGCCGTCCTGACGGCGCTGCCGGCAGCCCCTGCGCTGCAGTGACGTCCGGCGCATAAAGTGCCCATAAATTTTTGGAAAACTCCTCCTGATTTTCCTTGCACATTGCGGCAGGATGTGTTATATTAAATTAAAGAAAAAATGAAGACGTCTACCCAGAATGCCGGACGGAGAGAACTCCTGCCCGGCGCGAAGCGTCCGCGAAAATCCAATGGCGCAGCCATTTTCAACATAGATAGTTTTCACTACAAGAAGCAAACAATAAAAAAGGAGGAGATCTGAAGTAATGAAGAAGAGATTAGTTGCTTTTTTATTAGTTCTGATTATGGTGCTCGGCATGTTGCCTGTGTCGGCCTTTGCGGCTGACGACGGTGTCAGTCCGCAGGCGCTGGAATCGAATGAAACACAAACAATCAAGTACCAGATTCTTTATGTCGGCGATGAGTTCAACATTGGCTATAACTATGGCGCGTCTGTTAATAAGACCTATACATGCCAATATAGCACAGGCCATTCTGGCTTCAATCATTCGATTCTGATCAGCGAGTTCAGAAATGTCGGCGTTCCTGCGCTGAAAGACCAGCTGGATTCTGGCTATGAATTCGTTGGCTGGGCGAAAGAGGCCAAAAAGAACCCCACAATTTATGACTTCAACACCGCCGGTACGACTGCTACGCAGACAACGTATACGATTTACTTGGTTGCGAAAAAAACCAACCCCACTCCGACCTACATGTACTTATCTGTATTATAAGTATAACGACGGCACGAACAGTACGTGGCGCACAGAACAGTCGGGTGAGCATGGCACGGCGGCGACTACCTTCACGTTTTATGTTAATACAGCGAAGCTGAAGGATCGCCGTGGCTATGAGCACATTGGCTGGGCGGACAAGGCGAATGCTGCGGCTGCGAAGTACACGGGCGGAGAGTCGATCACACTGACCAAGGACGATCCAACCAAGACCATCTACGCCGTCTGGATGCCATTCTTTGAACTGAAGTATGATGCGAATGGCGGCACCGGTGCGCCGGCTAGTCAGACGCGTACGGCATCGGCTCCAACGGTGAACCGGGTTACCTTTACCGTCCCCGGTACGATCCCGACCAAAGATGGCTGCACCTTCAAGGGCTGGGCTGACAGTGCGACTGCGACCACTGTGCAGTATCAGCCGGGCGGCACGGTTGACGTTAAACATGAAAACAGCCCCAAGACCGTCTACGCCGTTTGGGAAGGGAGCGATCCTATTCCTGTTCCCTCCTATGACGATCTGAAATCTGCTATCGGGCAGATTCAGGTAAAGGACGTCAGCACGCCCAGCTGCGGGACGGAAAACTACGACCTGATCGACAACACGCAGAGCGAGCCGTTCAACTGGACGAAAACGGCGAGATTGGATCAGCCGGGGAAATACGACGTGACCATCAAGACCGCGCCGTATGTCGCAAAGTACAACAGCGAAAAATCGAAGACGCATGAGCTCAACAATGCGAACCAGACAACGCTGAAGCTTGTAATCAGCTACGAGAATAACACGTGGAAGCTGGACGACGGCCTGCGTGTGATCGAGGTTAAGCACAGCGAGCAGACCCCGCCCACCGACAAGCCCGCCAAGCCCACGGAAAACGACGTGACCGGCGTTATTGTAGATATTGTCTGCGTTACGACAACCGGAACGCATGATACGGTACAGTATCCGCTCGGATTCGCGACCACCCCACAGCATACGATCGGCGAGGTCGCAAGCGATGGCGCGGGCGGATATATCTGCCCGGTGACTGTCCGGACGGCATGGTTCGTGCAGCAGGCCAGCAATCTGGTCTGGAAGGTGCAGCACACCCCGACCGCGCAGACCATCACGTTCAACCTCACCTATGATAAAAATAGTAAGACGTGGGTGAAACCGGCAGCGAACCCGCGGATCGAAGCCACGCATGAAGTGACCCCGCCCACAAAGCCGATCATTACCGGCCGGCAGGAGTATATTCGGGTAATATGCAAGAACGAGCCGAATAAAGAGCGGAATTACGTGCCGAAGTTTGGCCGCTACACAGAATCCGACCCAGCGGTTCAGAAGGTCAATGGCGTCTGGACGTATACCATTACGATCCTTCGGGATAAGCACGTAGAAGAATTTAACAAAGACTTTCCTGGCCACGAAGACACCGACCCCAACGCAGTCACCACGATGAGCTGGGTTTGGAAGGATGCAGAGTGGAAGCTTGTCCCGGTGAACGGCCTGCGGACGGTCGGCGCGATCATCGAGGTCACCTGCGAGCCCGAAGCCCCGACGGCTGACGAGCTGAAAAAGCTTGAAATGGCTGTTCAGGTCAAGTGCGTTGTAGATGCTGCGCAGCAGCATACGAGCGCCTACGGCCTGCTCGGCGAGTACGATAAAGACTACTTCGTCGGCGAGCCGAAGAAGGTCGGGGACGACTGGCTTTGCGACATCAGCTATGACCCCGACCCCTATGTGGCCGAGTTCAACAAGGCGTTCCCGACCCCGAAACATATCCAAAACGATGAGAAGATCGTTCCGGTCACGCTGATCTGGGTCGGGGGCAGCTGGCAGATCAAGACTCAGGGCCGCGTACATGTGACGGAGGTATACACCGTCACCTACACCGACGGCGTTGAGAACGAAGAAGTTTTCGCCGATCAGGTCTATTCTGACCTTAGGAAGGATTCCGCGACCCCCGCGTTCAACGGCACCCCGACCCGCACCGGCTACACCTTCGCAGGCTGGGAGCCCGAAGTTGCGGCAACGGTCACGCAGACTGTGACCTATGTTGCGAAGTGGGAAAAGAAGACCTACAAGGTCGTTGCCAAGCTGTATGTGAACGGCAAACCGGCTTACTATCAGAACGAGGATTTCTATACCTATAAAGTTTCCGGACTTTATGGTGAAAACATCGATTTCGACACCATCAAGGCAGAAGCAGTGGAGCAGGCGAAGCAGATCAAGAAGGCTTCCGCTTCCTACACCGCTGTGATCCTTGAGGATCACGAGCCGAACCCCGTCTGCACGACCTATGGCGAACATCAGCCCGGTCAGGCTACGCACTATGTCAAGGTCAATGTCAAGACCGAAGAGAATGTCGTGATCTTCCAGTCCTTTGAAGGCAAGACGGATCTTACGAAGCTCCACACCACGACTGCGCCCTATGGCACCAACGTTGTTGAGTTCCTGAACGGCCTCGGCCTCGATCTCGATGTCGCTGGCTATACGCTCGACACGGCCGAAGACGGCAATACCAACTGGTACAAGAAGGACAGCCCCAAGTGGACGTTCGGCGCGAACGATACGATCAACGGCTGGACGAATGTTCTGCTCAAGTACACCATCACCCCGCACAACATCTACGCATTCGCAAGACTGAACAGCGCGTTCGCTCCGCTGACGAGTGTAGAGTTCGGCGAGTTCGTCAAACTGAATGACGCAACGCTGACGCGTCTCGGCCTCGGCAGCTACAACGCCAACAACTACATCTCCATCGGTACGTTCAGCTTCAACAAGCTGCCTCTGATGGGTGATGACTTCATGTCGTACTACGGCGATGAAGAGTTTGACGCGGTCGTTGCAGAACTGGCGGATAACATCGTGCTCGAAACCGGCGTTTCCAAAGAAGTGGCTGAGAAGATCGCATGGACATATCTGTTCAAAGTGGACAACAGCGACTACATGACCGAAGCTGGCTACCCGACGGACGATGAGAACGGCTACCAGCTCTCCGGCAACCTGAACCTCGCGACTGTGATGTTCAAGGCCAACGGCGAAAACGTTACGGGCATGCCCGCTGTCAACTACACCTACGACAACATCCTTGAGATCCACGACTTCTATTTCGCTGGCGACACCTTCACCCTGCCCGCTGACCCGACCCGCGAAGGTTATAGCTTTGAGGGCTGGAGCGTTAAAGTCCTTCCGGATGAAAATGATGCCGACCACCTTGACGCTGACGGCGCAGACGATGCGGCCGATGAAACGCTCCTCAAGGCTGGCGACACCTACACCATCACCAAGGGCGGCGTGATCTTCACCGCACAGTGGGAGAAGAAGACGTTCACAGTCAAGTACTACCTCCCGGATGAAACCGGTGCGTGGGTAGAAAAGAAGATGGACACGGTTGACTCTGTTGACTATGCCACCTACAGCCTGTGGACTCCGAATGCAGAAGATGGTTACGAATTCAGCGGCTGGTATCAGAAAATAGCTGATATTGGCGTAAAAGCTAAGGTCGAAAAGCTGTACATGGCCAAGGAATGGAAGCTCTACGGCAAATTTACGCCCATTGAGTACACCATTCAGTATGTATACAACGACGGCAAGGCCACCAGCACCAACCCCACGACGTACACGGTTGAGAGCGATACCATCACGCTGGCCGATGCGACCGGCGCTGACTGGGGCAAGACGTTCCTTGAGTGGCACGACGAGAACGGCCAGAAGATCACCGAGATCCCCACTGGCTCGACTGGCGACCGCGTTATCACGGCATACTGGAACTGGCCTGTCCATCTCCACTACCTCGATAAGGACAACAACGAGATCGAAAGCGCTACGCTCTATGTCAGCGAGCTTGAACCCAGCGCATGCGTCCTGCCGACCGGCGAAAAGACCGGTTATGACTTCGACGGCTGGTATGAAGCCAAAAAGGATATCGGCACCGCCAGTCACAAGCTGAACGCTCTGTCCATAGCCAAGAAGTGGGAACTCTACGGGCGCTACACGGCAAAGACCGACGTGAGCTACACGGTCAAATACCTGCGTGAAGGCGACAATAAGGTTCTCGCGCCTGAAAAGGTCGTGACCGATCAGACGTTCGACACCGAAGTGACCGAGCAGGCCGCAGACGTGGTCGGCTACACGCCGGACGCACCCAGCAAGACGATGATCCTTGATGAATACAACAAGGTTCTCACGTTCTCCTATTCGGCCAACACCTACGACTACACCGTCCGCCACATCAAGCAGCTGCCCGACGGCTCCTATGACGAGGCAAACGCTGAGGTCGAAACGCTGAGCGGCAAGTTTGAAGCGCTCGCAGCCGTGACCGCGAAGGACTACGGCTCTCACTATCCGACCAACGACGCAGACACGAAGCAGAACATCAAGATCGAAAAGGGTCTGACGATCGATGTCAAGTATGATCTCGACGAGCATACCCTGACCTTCGAAACCAACGGCGGCTCCGCCATCAACCCGGTCACGGTCCGCCACGGCAATGCAGTTGCAAGACCCGCTGACCCGACCAAGGACAAGTACACGTTCATTGGCTGGTACGTCGATCCCGAATTCACCGCGAAGTACGACTTCGCAACGGTTCTGGAAGCAGACAAGACCATCTACGCCAAGTTTGAACTGACGTCCACCCCGATCGGCGACATTTATGTCCGCTACGACGTCCTGCACATCAAGCAGCTGCCCGACGGCACCTATGATCTGGCCAACGCTGAGGTCGAGCACCTGAGCGCCAAGAAGGACACCACCGTCACCGCGGTCATCAAGGATTACAGAGCAACGCATCACGTCAATGTCAACCGCACGCTGAGCAAGCTGACCGGCACGGCTATCCAGCCCTACATGGGCGTGGACGGCAAGCCTGTCTACACCATCCTGTCGGTCTACTACGATCTGGACTTCCATACCCTGACGTTCGACACCATGGGCGGCTCCAAGATCGCGCCGGAAACGGTTCGCCATGGCCTGACGGTTGCGAAGCCCAAGGATCCCGTCAACGGCGGCTACTGGTTCGACGGCTGGTACACCGACAAGACCTACAGGACCCCGTACAACTTCGCGACCCCGCTGACGCAGGATACGACGATCTATGCCAAGTGGTTCCTCATCGTCCTGCCCGGTGTCACCGACAAGAAGGCTACCCCGAAGCTCAACACCTCCGACCACTTCGCGTATGTCCAGGGTTATCCCAACGGCACTGTGAAGCCCGCAGGCAACATCACCCGCGCTGAGACGGCTGCGATCCTCTTCCGTCTCATGGATGATGCGTCCCGCAAGACCTATTACTCCACCAAGAGCGGCTTCCGCGATGTCGCCTCCGGCAGCTGGTACAACACCTACGTTGCGACTCTGAACAACGCCGGTGTCATCACCGACAGCTCCAACGGCTACTTCCGCCCGAATGAAGCCATCACCCGTGCAGAGCTTGCCGCCATGCTCGCCAAGTTCTCCGAGACGACCGGCGCTGCGAACTACTTCAATGACGTGTCCGCCAAGTACTGGGCGGCCAACGCCATCGCGATCTGCGCCAAGCTCGGCTGGATCACCGGCTATCCCGACGGCACCTTCCGTCCGGACAAAAACGTGACCCGTGCTGAACTCATGGCTATGATCAACCGTGCCACCGGCCGTGCACCCAAGTCCGCCGACGCATTCCTGCCCGGCATGAAGACCTGGATCGACAACACCTCCGATAAGTGGTACTACCTCGACGTGCAGGAAGCTACCAACAGCCATTCCTACACGGTCAAGGGTTCCGAAACCTGGACGGCTCTGACCTCTGACCCCAACTGGTCGCTGTACGAGTAAGCCTCTTCGGACGCAATTCCCCGGTATAATCCAAACAGCCCCTGCCGCCAATTCGGTGGCAGGGGCTGAAAAATTCCCCCGGCGGCGCAGTCCACGACGGACTGCCGCTGGGGGAAGCTGTTTATTTTTGGACGCTGCGCGTTATAACCGGCCCAGACGGAACTGCTCGATTATTTCACCGGTCAGACTGATGTGGGAGTAATCCTCCGGCAGCTCGCTGCGCAGGTGCCAGCTCGCCTCGGCCAGCTCGGATTCCTGCACGGTGATCCTGTCGCTGCCATCCAGCTCACAGACGAAGCCCATCAGGAGCGTGTCCGTGAACACCCACGGCTGGGATTTGTAAAAGCGGAGGTTTTTGACCCGGAGGCCAGCCTCCTCCATGACCTCGCGGTGCACCGTGTCCTCAATCGACTCACCGATCTCATTAAATCCCGCGATGAGGGCATATTTTTTGAACGGCCGACCGCGATAGCGCGTGAGCAGCAGCCGGTCGCCGTCGTGCACCGCGACGATCACAGCCGGGCAGATCTTCGGGTAGACCGTGTTTTTGCAATGCGGGCAGACCATGGCGCGCTCGACCGTGCTTTTCTCCATGCGCGCGCCGCATCTGCCGCAGAATTTCTGGGAATCATACCAGCGGTACAGGCTTTCGCCCGCAGCGGCGGCGAACAGCGCCAGACTCGTCCCGTCCGTCATGGCGCGGAGCGACGAAGAGGGAGCATAGCGGAACGTGTCTGTCTCGCCGGGGTGGGCGGAGACGAGATAATATGCCGTTTCGTCAATGGAAAAGGCGTACTGCGCCTCGCCGCCGTCCGGGATCTCGCACATCCGGGGCAGTGTGAGCGTTTCGCCGCTCAAATTACAGTAAACTGTATGATCCAGCTCAAAAATCAGCGCAATATCATCCGGCGACGGTGCTTTCCACGACATTTCATTGTGATACATATGCGGATACAGATCCTGAAGCATAGCTTTCCCTCCTCAGCGCCCGGCGAAGAACACTTCGATCTCCGCCCGGCCTGCCTGTACGCTGCCCTGCGCGAAAAACGGCTTTCCGCCGCCGCGTCCGTGCAGCTGCGCGTTCAGCTCCTTTACCAGCTGCCGCAGATCGCCGTCCTGTTCGCCGACGGCGTATTTATAGCCATCGGCGTCGCTGCCGGCAAAAACAGCCGCACGACCCCCGCAGGCCGACATGACCAGATCGGTTAGCCGCCGCAGGCTGTCTGGGTTCATCGCAGGCTCAAACAGCAGGACGTTTCCTGCCCCGGCAAGTACCTGCGCCTTCTGCGCAAACACAGCCACTTCCAGCCCGGCTGCGCGCTGCTTCTGCGCGGCCTCCGCGTCCAGAAGCCGACGCACGGCGGCAGCCGTCTCCAGCGGCTTCGCCGACAGCAGGCCTGACACGCGCCGGTTCTGCTCGGCAATTTCGCTCAAATAGGCAAGCGCACGTCTGCCGCACAGAATTTCCAGCCGCACGCCGTCATGGAATTTCACGCAGGAGAAAATTTTGATCAGCCCAATTTCCCCGGTGCTGCTTACGTGCGTTCCACAACAGGCGCAGATGTCCGCGCCGGGGATGGTCACGATGCGCACCTGACCGGTCAGCTCCTTCTTGCTGCGGTAGGGGATGGTCTTCAGCGCCTCGGCATCCGGGTATGTAATTTCGATCGGGACGTTTTTCCAGACCCACTCGTTGGCCTCGGCCTCGACGGCGGACAGGTCCTCCTGCGTCAGCATACCGGAAAAATCAATGGTCACAAAATCCGCACCCATATGAAAGCCGACGTTTTCATAGCCGAAGCGGCGGTGTATCACGCCGGAGAGAATATGCTCGCCGGAATGCAGCTGCATGAATTCGAACCGGCGCGTATAGTCGATCCGGCCCTCGACGCTCTGCCCTTCGGAAAGCGGCTGTTCACAGAAATGCACGATCTCGCCGCCGCGCTCGTGCGTGTCGGTCACGCGGACACCGGACAGAAAGCCGGTGTCGCCCGGCTGGCCGCCGCCCTCCGGATAAAAGCAGGTTCTGTCCAGCACGACATCATAGCCGTGCTTTCCCGGCTGACAGGATACAACGCGCGCTTCAAACGCTGCCTGATGCGCGTCCTGATAATAGAGCTTTTCTGTTGCCATATTGACACCTCTTGTCAGATTTTCAACTATCATAGCACACAATCCGTCAAAATTCCACTGGAATTCGTTCGGATTTTGGTTGACAAACCAGGGAAATCAACCTATTATATAAGTTAGGCGATTTCAAAAGCGCCCGATATTCTGAAACAAAAAGGGGGAAGAACAAATGGACGCAGGAAGTAGTAGCGGCACATCCGCAGGCCGAAGTCGGCCCGAGCACCAGCCGCCTTTGTGCGTCCGGTGCTTGCAGCCCCTGTCATTCTTCGATTGATGTGCCTGCGTTGTGTCTTTACCTTCCTATTCTTTACATTTAGGAGGAACAAGACATGGCAGAAAGCAATTTTTCCCTGCAAAAGACCCTGACCATGCTGCTCGACGAGAAGAAGTATCATTCTCTGCGCGACATCCTCAGCACCATGAATCCCGCAGACATCGCCGCCATTTTTGACGATCTCGATCAGGCGCGCCTGCCGCTTCTGTTCCGGCTTCTGCCGAAGGAGCTGGCCGCCGAAACGTTCGTCGAAATGGAGCCGGAGGCGCAGGAGCTTCTGATTCAGGGCTTCTCGGATTCCGAGCTGAAGGAGGTCATCGACGAGCTTTACGTCGACGACGCCGTCGATATCGTGGAGGAAATGCCCGCGAACGTCGTGCAGCGCATCCTGACCCAGGCCGAGCCGGATATGCGCAAGCAGATCAACGAGATCCTGCGCTACCCGGAGGATTCCGCCGGCTCGATCATGACCACCGAATATGTCTCCCTGCGCCCGAATATGACGGTCGAGGAAGCGATTTTGCGCATCCGGCGCACGGGCATCGACAAGGAGACGATCTACACCTGCTACGTGACGCGCGGCCATAAGCTCATCGGCCTCACAAGCGTCAAGGACCTGCTTCTGTGCGAGGACGACGATGCGACCATCGAGTCCATCATGCAGGAGCACGTCATCACCGTCGGCACGCTCGACGATAAAGAGCAGGTCGCCCAGATGTTCAGCAAGTACAACTTCCTCGCTCTGCCGGTCGTTGACACAGAAAACCGGCTGGTCGGCATCGTAACCTTCGACGACGCCATGGACGTCATGGAAGACGAGGCCACGGAGGACATGGAAAAGATGGCCGCTATGCTGCCGTCCGAACACCCGTATATGCGTTCGACCCCTGTCGAGATCTGGAAAAACCGTATCCCGTGGCTGCTGCTGCTGATGGTTTCGGCGACGCTGACGGGCATCGTCATCACAAGATTTGAAAACTCGCTGGCCGCCCTGCCGTGCCTCACGGCGTTCATCCCCATGCTGATGGACACCGGCGGCAACTCCGGCTCGCAGGCCTGCGTGTCCATCATCCGCGGCATCAGCCTGAATGAGATCGAATTCCGCGACCTGGGACGCGTGGTCTGGAAGGAGATCCGCGTGTCCGTCCTCTGCGGCGTGTGCCTGGCAATCGCCTGCTTCGCGAAGATCATCGTGGTCGATATGCTGCTGTTAAAGAGCGAGAGCGTGACGTATCTGGTAGCCTTTGTCGTCTGCGCGACGATGGCCGTGACGGTCTGCCTTGCCAAGATCGTCGGCTCAACGCTGCCGCTGCTGGCTAAAAAGCTCGGCTTCGACCCGGCTGTGATGGCCTCGCCGATCATCACGACGATCGTGGACTTCCTGTCCCTGCTTGTCTATTTCGCTTTTGCGACCGCAATGCTCGGCATCGGATAAAAAACCGCCCGCTGCACATAATGTGCAGCGGGTTTTTGTGCAAAAACGGCAAAAAACAGACGCAGTTGGTAGGGGCGGGGCTCTGCTCCGCCCGGCGGAAAACGCTGCGTTCGCGTGAGAACTTGCGGCAAATTCGTATGCAGTTACCCACTTGGTTGTAGGGGCCGACGACTCTGTCGGCCCTGAAAATGCTGCGAATTCGCCATGGATTTCCGTAAAAATGCTGCGTCCTGCGGGCGGACAGAGTCGTCCGCCCCTACACCGAAATGCGCAGATGCATACGAATTTGCCGAGGATTTCCGATGATTCGGTGCATTCTGCCGGGCGGAGCAGAGCCCCGCCCCTACCAAAATTGTGCGTATTTTTGGGGGTGCTCCGAAATCTGCTGCGGTCGAATCCGCTCAGCGCAAAACTGGGAACAGGAGCTTCTGGTTTTCCTGCGTGTACATATTTTCCCGCGTGATGAGGACGCAGGAAACCTCAACGAAATCGTCGGTCTGCTCGCCGTTTGCCACGCGAACGGCCTGCTGGACGGCCACGTAGCCCATGTTGAACGGCCGCTGCGTGACAATGGCCTGAATGATGTTCTGCTCTAAAAACTGGATCTGCCGCTGCGAATTGTCGCAGCCGACGACATAGACGCGCCCGCCCATGCCCAGCTCGACCAGCGCGTTTGCCGCGCCGACGTTGCAGACCTCGTTCGTGCACACAAAGCCCCGGATCTCCGGGTCGGCGGAAAGAAGCTCCGTCGTGATCGTCTGCGCCTGCTCGGTCGAGTTGTCGCAGCAGAAGCTGCCGAGGATCTCGATATTTCCTGCCTCGTTCAGTGCGTCCAGAACGCCGCGCGTGCGTTCAATGCCCGTTGTGGTCGTCAGCATATGCTGAATGACCGCGACCTTTCCGCCCTCCGGCAGATAGGATGCCATGGCGCGGCCCATCTCCAGCCCGATCTCATAGCTGTTGCTGCCGACAAAGCAGGCGCGGCCTGCGGCATTGACGTCCGTGTCGATCGCAACGACGCCGATCCCGGCAGCGATGGCTTCCTCCGTTGCTTCCGCGCAGCGGTCATAGTCCGCGGCAGAGAGGATCATGACGTCCGGCTTATCCGCTGTCACCTGCCGGATCAGCTCGATCTGCTTGTCAATGTCAATTTCGCGCGGCGAGGTCAGGACCTTCAGCTCGACGCCGTATTCCTCCGCCGCCTTTTCAACGCCGGACAGGAGCGTTCCCCAGAACTCAGCGACCTCTGTCACGGTTTTCAGAACCAGCGTCACCCGCAGCGGCTTCTGTGCTGCCGCGCAGCCCGCAAGATTCAGGAGCAGACAGAGCAGCAGGAGAAAAACGGTGCATTTTTTAATCCTCCGCATGGCTGTCCTCCTCCTTTCCACGTACAATGGGCAGCACGAGCATGACCATTGTGCGCACACCGGGCGTAGAATAATACTTCATAACGGCGTCCGGGCCGAAGAACAGCTGCAGCCGCTCGTTGACGTTATAAACGCCGATCTTGGTGCTCTCCGCGTCGGATTCCTTTTTGTCGAGAATGGTTTCCAGCTGCTCCGGCGTCATGCCCACGCCGTCGTCCTCGACGGTGATGAGCAGGCGGTCCTCCTCCAGCAGCGACTCAATGCGCACCGTGCCGCCCTGCTGCTTGACCTTGATGCCGTGATAGATCGCGTTTTCCACCAGCGGCTGCAAAATGAGCTTCGGCAGCAGGCAGTCCTCCGTCTGCGGGTCAAGGTCGATCTCGTAGCGGAGCTTTTCGTTGTAGCGCATCTTCTGGATGGTCAGATAGCTGCGCACATGGGCGATCTCCTTTTTGAGCGTGTTGGTGTCGGAGCCGTCGCCGATGGAAGAGCGCAGCAGCAGCGCCAGCGCGCTCGTCATCTCCACGACCTCCGCATTGCGCCCGGCGTGGCTCATCCAGATAATAGAGTCGAGCGTGTTGTAAAGAAAATGCGGCTGGATCTGCGCCTGCAGCGCCTTCCATTCGCTCTTGCGCTTCTGCTCCTCGCTGCGCAGCCGTTCGTCCATCAGTTTGGCAGTTTTGGCGATCATGTGGTCAAAGCTGTCGGACAGCTGGCCAAGCTCCGTGCGGGAGGATACTTGGCTGCGCACGTGCAGATCGCCGTCCTCCACGCGCCGCATCGTCTGCATCAGACGGCGGATGGGTCCTGCGATGGAGCGCGAGAGCTGAAGCGCGAACACCAGCGCAAGAATGAGCGCCGCCGCCGCGATGAGCAGATAGGTCTTGTAGATCCTGTCCTGACTGCGCAGCAGCTCCTGCGTGTAGGCAACGCCAACCGCCGTCCATCCGGTGGCCTCCGATGCGCAGGCTACATAGAGTCTGCGCATCCTGCCCTTGCCGGAGAGCGTGCGGCCGTCCGCCGCTGCCAGCACCTCCGCGACGTTTTCCTCCTTCAGTCCCGCATAGATCAGATCCTGCTGCGGGTGCCAGAGGATGCCGCCGCTCTGGTCGATCAGATAGATATAGCCCCGGCTGCCGAGCTGGATATCCGCGCAGAGCCGGTCGATGATCTGGTAGTTAAGGTCGATGAGCAGGACGCCCTGCATATTCCCTGCGCGGTCGAGCACGGCCTTGGAGAACGAAACGACCCAGTTGTACTGGCCCGCGATCAGGTTTTCCACGCGCGAGGACGACACCTGCACCTCGTTCGGCTCCTGCAGCGCGGCCTGGTACCAGGCTGCGTCCCGGTAATTGGAGTAGGTGTTGAGCGACGCACCCTCGCTTCCGAACAGCGCGCCGCCGGATTCCGGGATCAGGGCGATGGCCGTGATCTCCGAGCGGATCTTCTGTGCGGCGGCCAGCTGCTCCTGCGCTTCGCGGCAGGCCGCGTCCGTCAGCCGGTGCTCGTTGGCCGCGCGCAGATAGGCCGCGACCGCGCCGTTGTCGACAATAAAATCGGAAATATCCTTCATGTACTCCACGTACATATCAAGCTCGGCGTTGACGCGGCGGATCAGCTGCTCGGTGTACTCCGTCGAGCTGTCCAGCAGCTCGTTCGTCAAGACGCTGATCGACACATAGGTCATGGCTGCCGTAATGACGAGGATCAGCAGCATGAACAGCGCCGCGATCCGCGTGCCGATGGAGTGCCGGGAAAAAAGTCGTGCTTCGGTCATGTTTCGCTCTCCGCCTCCCTGTACTGCCGGGGCGTCATGCCGGTTCTGCGGCGGAAGGTGAGCGAGAAATAATGCGGGTCGGCAAAGCCGATGCGCTCGGCGATCTCATAGGTGCACAGCCCCGTTTCACGCAGATATTCCTTGGCCTTCTCCATACGCAGGTTTGTCAGATATTCCACGAACGACTGGCCGGTCTTTTCCTTGAATACCGTTGAAAAATAGCTGCGGCTGACGCCGAGATGCTCCAGCACGTCCGGCAGCTTGAGATCGCAGTCGGCATAGTGCTCGTTAATATACGCGACGGCCAGACGGCCGCATCGGGCGGCAGGCGTGTCGTTCTGCTGGGCCTGACATTGCAGAATATAGCCCTCAAGCCGCTCGACGGACAGCCGTACCTCCTCCAGCGCATAGCCCTGCTGCGGAAGGAGCATGGCGGGCGCGCGCAGCAGCTGCTCGCGCGTCAGATGCGAGGCCACGAGGATCTGCAGGCGCTGCAGAACGGGGCGGCACTCGCTCTCATGCACCCTGCGGCGGCGCATACAGGTAAAAAGCGTCCCGGTCAGCTCCAATGCACGGCTGCCGCTGCCGGATTGGAGCGTGCTTGCGATCTGCGCCGCAGTCGGACAGTCGTCCGTCTGCAAAGAGCCGGAGGATTTGCGCAGCTCCGGGTCAAACAACAGTGTCTCGCCTGTGGAAAACGCGTAGCCCAGCGCGTGCTGCGCCTCCTGCGCGGACTGCCGCAGGCCGTCAAGCCCGGCATAGGCCCCGCCGATCCCGATTGGGGCGGTGATCTCCGCCTCCTGCATCACCGCGCGCAGATGGCGCGCTCCGGCGGCGGTGCGCGCCATGAGTTCCGCCGTTTCATCGCCGCTGACGATGAGCATAACGTGCTGGTCGCCGAGCAGCCGGAGCTGCGCGGGCGCACAGCCCTGCGCCACCCGATGTCCCTGCGCATCAAAGCC
>UMIA01038974.1_pt1 | contig 14786 bp, 13 predicted proteins | sample 1965701 | NCBI WGS metagenome assembly UMIA01 (sample SAMEA4836113, study PRJEB28245) | human gut metagenome | biome: gut microbiome; material: fecal sample | place: Denmark | collected 2008 | reverse complement strand
CGTCAGCTTCAGACTGACAATATCCGTCTGAAGAAAGAACTGAAAGCATTGAAAGAAAAACTCGCGAAAGAAAAAATAATCGAGGAAGCATAGAAAAAAGAAGGAGTAGCTTTATGAAAGTATTTAACACACTTACGAAAAAGAAAGAAGAATTCGTTCCTCTGGAAGAAGGAAAGGTAAGAATGTATGTCTGCGGACCGACCGTATACAATTATATCCATATCGGTAATGCAAGACCGATGATCGTATTTGATACCGTCCGCCGTTATTTTGAATACAAAGGATACGATGTCAATTATGTATCGAACTTCACAGATGTGGATGACAAGATCATCAAAAAGGCAATTGAAGAACAGGTATCCGCGCAGGAAATTTCACAGCGCTATATCGCAGAATGCAAAAAAGATATGGCAGGAATGAATGTAAAGCCTGCAACCAAGCATCCGCTTGCTACAGAGGAGATCTGCGGTATGGTAGAGATGATCTCTGAACTGATCGACAAGGGTTATGCTTATGAAAAGAACGGAACCGTTTATTTCAGCACAAGAAAATTTAAAGACTATGGAAAATTATCCCACAAGAATCTGGATGATCTCCGTTCCGGTGGACGTTCTCTTCTGGTAAGCGGTGAGGATGAAAAAGAAGATCCGCTGGATTTCGTACTCTGGAAGCCGAAAAAAGAAGGAGAACCTTTCTGGAAGTCACCATGGTCAGACGGACGTCCGGGATGGCATATTGAGTGTTCTGTGATGTCGAGGAAATATCTTGGCGAACAGATTGATATCCATGCAGGTGGAGAAGATCTGATATTCCCACATCATGAAAATGAAATCGCACAGAGTGAAGCCGCTAACGGTAAAGAATTTGCAAGATACTGGATGCACAATGCATTCCTGAACATTGACAACCGCAAGATGTCAAAATCACTCGGAAACTTCCGTACGGTAAGAGAGATCAGCGAGCAGTATGACCTCCAGGTGCTTCGTTTCTTCATGCTGAGTGCACATTACAGAAGCCCGCTGAACTTCAGTGCAGAGCTGATGGAAGCATCCAAGAACGGTCTGGAGAGAATTCTCAATGCAACCGATAATCTGAAACATCTTATCGCTTCAGTGGCAGCAGAAGAGATGAGTGCCGAAGAAAAAGAAGCATTTTCAAAAACTGATGCATATGTAGAAGAATTTGAAAAAGCAATGGATGATGATTTCAATACAGCAGACGCAATCGCAGCAATCTTTGAACTTGTAAAATATGCAAATACCACTGCGACAGCAGAAAGCTCAAAGGAATATCTCCGGGGATTACTGGACAGAATCGTAAAACTCGGTGATGTCCTGGGACTGATCCTGGATAAGAAGGAAGAACTTCTGGATGCAGATATTGAGAAACTGATCGAAGAGCGTCAGGCAGCAAGAAAAGCAAAAGATTTTGCAAGAGCCGATGCAATCCGTGACGAGCTTCTGGAAAAGGGAATTATCCTGAAGGATACCAGAGAAGGAGTACAATGGAAAAAAGCGTAGAATTTGAAATTGCTGACTATATAAAAGAAGTGCTTGAGATGAAAGAGGTGGAGCCGGAAGGCTATTCACCTCTTACCCTGGCTTATATAGGGGACAGCATTTATGATCTGATCATCAAGACAAAGGTGATCAGCGAAGGAAATAAACAGGTAAAAAAATTACATCAGGAGACAAGCAGTATGGTGCAGGCGTCTGCCCAGTCAGAGATGATGCGTGCCCTTCAGCCATTGCTTACTGAAGAAGAGCATGCTGTTTACAGAAGAGGCCGAAATGCTAAATCAGTATCGCCGGCAAAGAACCAGTCACTGACCGATTACCGACGTGCAACCGGATTTGAAGCGTTGATGGGATGGCTTTACCTGAAAAGAGAATGGAAAAGAATGGCAGATCTGATCAAGATCGGTCTGGATCACTTAAGCGAATGCGAAGAAGAAAAGAAGCAGGAGAAATAGAATGGAAGAAAAAAAGATGAACAGTCAGCAGATCGAGGGAAGAAATGCAGTAATGGAAGCATTTCGCTCCGGGAAACCGATTGACAAAGTATATATTCTTGACGGATGTCAGGACGGACCGATCAGAAGTATCGTAAGAGAAGCAAAAAAGCATGATACGATCCTGAATTTTGTAACCAAAGAACGTCTGAACCAGATTTCAGAGACCGGAAGACATCAGGGGGTCATTGCACAGGCAGCGGCTTACGAGTATGCACAGGTGGAAGATATGCTGGAGCTTGCAAAACAGAAAGGGGAAGATCCTTTCCTGATCCTTCTGGACAATATTGAGGATCCACATAATCTCGGCGCGATCATCCGTACTGCCAATCTTGCAGGTGCGCATGGTGTGATCATTCCGAAGCACCGCGCAGCAGGTCTTACTGCAACCGTTGCAAAGACATCAGCAGGTGCGCTGAATTACACACCGGTAGCAAAAGTCACCAATCTGGTGAAAACCATGGAAGAACTGAAAGAAAAGGGACTCTGGTTCGTCTGTGCAGATATGGATGGGGATGTGATGTACCGCGTGAATCTGAAAGGACCGATTGGTCTGGTGATCGGAAACGAAGGCGAAGGTGTTGGACGTCTGGTAAAAGAAACCTGTGATATGACTGCAGCCATTCCGATGAAGGGAGATATTGACTCCCTGAATGCGTCTGTGGCAGCAGGTGTCCTTGCCTATGAGATCGTGCGTCAGCGCATGAGTTAGGAAAATCGGAGAATGAAAATGGATCTGGGGAAAATGACGGATGAGCAGCTGATTGAACTGCTTCGGGAAGGTAAGACCGAGATCACGGATTATCTGATGGAAAAATACAAAGACATGGTACGCAAACAAGCGCGTGCCATGTATCTGTGGGGCGGAGAAAATGATGATCTGATCCAGGAGGGGATGATCGGTCTTTTTAAAGCGGTGCAGGATTATGATCCGAAAGAAGGTGCAAGCTTTTCAAGTTTTGCCGGACTTTGTGTGTCACGCCAGATGTATACGGCGATTAAGGCTTCACAGCGGAAAAAACATCTGCCGCTCAATTCCTATGTGTCGATTTACGCGTCTGCCAGTGACAATCCGGAGGAGAACGGGCTTTCCATAGTAGATACGATCGAAGCAGGGAAAGAGAGTAATCCGGAGCTGATGATTCTTGGAGAAGAGTATACGAATGCATTTGAAGAGGAACTGAAAGAAAAATTAAGTAAGCTGGAGCGAAAGGTGCTGTATCTTCATCTACAGGGAATGGAGTATCTGAAGATTGCAGAATTTATGGACAAAAGTCCGAAGACGATCGACAATGCCCTGCAGCGGATCAAAGCGAAAGCACGCCAGCTTCTGGAAGAAAAGCGCCGGTCTGAAAAAAAGTAAAAATATAGTTTTAAAATTGTTGACAAGCAAAGCAGTGATATGCTATATTAAATGAGTCGCGAAAATGCGCAGGCTGCCTTGGCTCAGTCGGTAGAGCGTCGCCTTGGTAAGGCGGAGGTCGGCGGTTCGATTCCGCTAGGCAGCTTATATATTTAAGAAGCAGAGTTGTATTTCCGGTTGGAAGGTACAATGTCTGCTTTTTTTTCACTTGTCCGTGTGTAGAAAGTGTGATAAACTAAAGGACATGAATCAAAACTGTCCACAGGACAATGATTGAGATGCATGACAAGAAAAAGACTGCCATATAATGGCAGATTATGAAGTAATAGAGAGATGCGAGGAGGAACTTCAATGGCAGAAGAAGCTGTATCAAAGAATTTTATAGAACAGGAAATTGAAAAAGATCTTGCAGAAGGCGTATACGATCATGTATGTACCCGTTTCCCACCGGAACCGAACGGATACCTTCACATCGGACATGCAAAGTCTATCCTTTTAAACTACGGACTTGCACAGAAATATAACGGAACATTCCATATGCGTTTTGATGATACCAACCCGACAAAGGAAAAGACTGAGTTCGTTGAGTCTATCAAAGCGGATATCAAGTGGCTGGGTGCTGACTGGGGAGATCACCTTTACTTTGCATCTGATTATTTTGATCAGATGTATGAGTATGCGATCAAACTGATCAAGAAAGGAAAAGCTTATGTCTGTGACCTGACAGCGGATCAGATCCGTGAGTACAGAGGAACTTTGACAGAGCCGGGAAAAGACAGCCCGTACCGTGACAGAAGTGTGGAAGAGAACCTGGAGCTTTTTGAAAATATGCGTGCAGGCAAGTATGCAGACGGAGAGAAGGTTCTCCGTGCGAAGATAGATATGGCATCACCGAATATCAATATGAGAGATCCGATCCTCTACCGTGTAGCCCGTATGACACATCATAATACCGGTGATAAGTGGTGCATCTACCCGATGTATGACTTTGCACATCCGATCGAGGATGCAATCGAAGGAATCACTCATTCTATCTGTACACTGGAATTTGAAGATCACAGACCGCTTTATGACTGGGTAGTAAGAGAATGTGAATTTGCAAATCCACCGCGTCAGATCGAATTTGCAAAATTATACCTGACGAACGTAGTTACAGGAAAGCGTTACATCAAGAAACTTGTAGAAGATAAGATCGTAGACGGATGGGATGATCCGAGACTGGTTTCTATCGCAGCACTTCGTCGCCGTGGATTCACACCGGAATCTATCAAGATGTTCGTTGACCTGTGCGGAGTTTCCAAAGCACAGAGCTCTGTAGATTATGCAATGCTCGAGTACTGCATCCGTGAGGATCTGAAGCTTAAGAGAGCACGTATGATGGCAGTCCTTGATCCGATCAAGCTTGTGATCGATAACTATCCGGAAGGACAGATTGAATATCTGGATGCACCGAATAATCTTGAGAATGAAGAACTTGGAAGCCGTCAGCTTCCATTTGGAAGAGAGCTTTATATTGAGAGAGAAGACTTTATGGAAGAGCCTCCGAAGAAATATTTCCGTCTGTTCCCAGGCAACGAAGTACGTCTGATGAATGCTTACTTTGTAACTTGTACAGGATTTGAAAAGGATGAAGATGGTAATGTAACTGTTGTACATTGTACTTATGATCCGGAGACAAAGAGCGGTTCCGGATTCACAGGAAGAAAAGTAAAAGGAACGATCCACTGGGTAGAGGCAAGTACAGCACTTCCGGCAACCGTAAGACTGTATGAGAATCTGATCGACGAAGAAAAGGGTGTCTACAATAAAGAAGACGGTTCCCTGAACCTGAATCCGAATTCTCTTACAGAGAAAGAAATCTTTGTAGAATCAAACTTTGCAGATGCAAAAGCATATGAAAGCTTCCAGTTTGTACGTCAGGGATATTTCTGCGTGGATTCTCATGATTCGTCTAAAGAACATCTGGTATTTAACAGAATCGTTTCGCTGAAGAGTTCATTCAAGCTGCCAAAATAAAGAAAGCAGTCTTGCTCAGAATTTAATTGCAAATAATGTGTTAGTCGACAGTTTTTGAAAAGAAATGGCAATGAAAAACCCGGTAAGAATGAAAAATTCTTCCGGGTTTTGGTTTTATGCAGAAAATGATAAGCTGTAAGAAAAGTTCTTTCTTAAACTTCTTCTGAAGCCGGATCGGATTCTTCGGAATCAGTTTCCGGTGTCTGGGAAGCGGCTTCTGGTCCGGCTTCTGCATCGTCAGTTTTTTCTTCAGACTCTTCAGAGGTTTCTTCCTTTGCAGAAGATGGAGTAAGAGTTGTGTAACCACGCTCAGGCACTTCGCCAAGATCATCATCCAGTTCAAAATCATCCTCTTCAAAAGAGTCATCGAACTCGTCTTCCGGTTCTTCATTATGTCGGTTCTTTAACCAGTAATATGCACCGGCACCAGCTGCGCCTGCGGCAGTCAGTCCGAGCAGGATTTTACCAAAATTTTTAGCCATGTTGCTGCTCCTTTCTTGATCTCGTCCTGTCAGATATGGCAGATGAGATAGTTCGTCATGAAATATAGTATACATGAATAATTTTATTGTAATACTTTTATTTGAAAAGGGAAAGTAAAATATTTATAAAAGAACCAGAAAAACAACAAAAATAAGGAAGTGTTGTACGATTATAAGCAGCTGGAATGTTGTGAAAGAATAAAAATTGTGTTACGATATAGAATAGTATCTAAAGAGAGGAAGACCGCGCATGAGAGAATTTACAAAATACCATGATACCAGCAAGTCAGTCAAAGAACGTGCCAAGACAAAAGTATTTGGTGCAGTGTACAGCCATACCGCGATTATTCTTCTGCTGATTCTTCTTCAGATTGGTATTATGGTTCTCACTTTTACATATCTGGGAAATTACAGTACCTATATGAACGGAGTGATATCGCTTCTTTCTTTTATCACAGCGATTTATATTTTCAATGAAAAAGGGAATCCGGCGTTTAAGATGACGTGGATCCTGTTTGTGTTCCTTGTCCCGGTGGTCGGAGTTGGATTTTATCTGTTTACAAAAGCAGGAATCGGAACCAAATATCTGGGTGCCAGACTGGAGAAGCTTCGAGTGGAGACTGAACCTTATATGCAGCAGAATGAATATGTCGTCCATGCGATGAAAGGTGGAAGGGTTGCGAATGCCAATCTGTCACATTTTCTTTATAATCAGGTGGGATTTCCGACTTATGGGAACTCACAGGCACAGTATTTTCCGCTGGGAGATGACAAATTTCCGGTTCTGATCGAAGAACTGAATAAGGCAGAAAAATTTATTTTCATGGAATATTTTATTATCGGGGAAGGATATGTGTGGGACACTGTCCTGGAGGTCCTGCGCAAAAAGGTGAAAGAGGGTGTGGAAGTACGCCTGATGTATGACGGAACCTGCAGCATCAGCCTTTTGCCGTATGAGTATCCGAAGCAGCTCCGGGAATATGGAATCCAGTGCAAGGAATTTGGACCGATCGTACCCATTCTTTCTACCAGCCAGAATAATCGGGATCACCGGAAAATCTGTGTGATTGACGGAAAGGTTGCATTTACCGGAGGTGTCAATCTGGCAGATGAATATATCAACAAGAAAGTCCGGTTCGGACACTGGAAAGATACAGCGATCAAAATCGAAGGTGATGCCGTGCAGAGTTTTACCATGATGTTCCTGCAGATGTGGAATATTACGGAGAGACAGCCGGAGGATTATGCAAAGTATCTGACAGAAAAGCAGCCGGGATTCAGCCGCAAAGATGGTTATATCATTCCATACGGAGACAGTCCGTTCGATCATGAAAATGTAGGAGAAGAAGTGTATTTCCACATTCTGAATCATGCGAAGAAGTATGTGCATATTATGACACCGTATCTGATCCTGGACAATGAGATGATTGATGCGCTGACAAGAGCTGCAAAAGGTGGAATAGAAGTGCAGATTATTATGCCACATATTCCGGATAAGCCGTATGCATTTTATCTTGCGAAGACTTATTATGAGGAACTGATCGCAGGTGGGGTAGAAATCTATGAATATACGCCTGGATTTGTTCATGCAAAAGTATTTACTTCAGACGATGATACGGCGACAGTAGGCAGTATCAATCTGGATTACCGCAGTCTTTATCTGCATTTTGAATGCGGTGTTTTCATTTACCGCAATCCGGTGGTGCGTGATATTGAAAAAGATTTCCAGGAGACCCTTGCAAAATGTCAGAAAATAACGATGACAGAGGTCAGAAACCGGAGCACTTTTGTGAAAATATATGGTCAGGTTTTAAGACTTGTGGCACCGCTGATGTAGGAAAACACTCAGAGAGCAGTAAAATCAAGAAAAATGCGGAATTTTCGGGAAGTAGCTGAAAATAAGAGTGTACTTTTTAGCTGAAATGTAGTATAATTCAATCGGTGTCTTTATAAGGGACATTGATTATATTTATAAGTAGGAGTTATCCCGATGAAAAAAGAGGGATGACACTGTGGATATATTTCACAGATAGCCAAGAACACGCAGGAGGATTTATTATGGTTAAAGCAGTAGTAGGTGCGAACTGGGGAGACGAAGGAAAAGGTAAGATCACAGATATGCTTGCCGAGAAAGCTGATATCATCATTCGTTTCCAGGGTGGAGCAAATGCCGGACATACAATTATCAATGATTACGGCAAATTCGCTCTTCATACATTACCGTCAGGAGTTTTCTACGGACATACAACCAGTATCATCGGCAATGGTGTCGCTGTAGATATCCCGGTTCTTTTCAAGGAAATCCAGTCAATCATTGACAGAGATGTTCCGATGCCGAAGATTCTGGTGTCAGACCGTGCACAGATGGTGATGTCTTATCACAAGAATTTTGATGCATATGAGGAAGAGAGACTGGGCGGAAAGTCGTTCGGATCTACAAAGTCTGGTATTGCACCGTTCTATTCAGACAAGTATGCAAAGATCGGTTTCCAGATCAGCGAGCTTTTTGAAGACGAAGCTGAACTTAGAGAAAAGGTAAACCGTGTAGCAGAGCAGAAGAACGTCATGTTGGAACATCTGTATCACAAACCGTTAATCAATCCTGATGATTTATATAATGAACTGATGGAATACAAAGAAATGGTAGCACCGTATGTATGTAACGTTTCTCTGTATCTTAACGAAGCACTCAAGGAAGGTAAAGAAATTCTTCTTGAAGGACAGCTGGGAACATTAAAGGATCCGGATCATGGAATTTACCCAATGGTAACTTCTTCTTCTACACTGGCAGCTTACGGTGCAATCGGTGCCGGAATCCCGCCGTATGAGATCAAACAGATCGTTACAGTATGTAAAGCCTACTCAAGTGCAGTAGGAGCAGGTGCCTTTGTAAGTGAGATCTTTGGCGAAGAAGCAGATGAACTCAGAAGACGTGGTGGAGACGGCGGAGAATTCGGCGCAACAACAGGTCGTCCGAGACGTATGGGATGGTTTGACTGTGTAGCATCCAAATATGGATGCCGTATGCAGGGAGCTACAGATGTAGCATTTACTGTTGTTGATGTACTTGGATACCTGGATGAAATTCCGGTATGTGTAGGATACGAGATCGACGGAGAAGTTACAACAGAATTCCCGACAACACATCTTCTTGAGAAAGCAAAACCAGTACTCAAGACACTTCCGGGATGGAAATGCGACATCAGAGGAATCAAGAAATACGAAGATCTTCCGGAGAACTGCAGAAACTACATTGAGTTTATCGAAAAAGAAATCGGATATCCGATCACAATGGTTTCTAATGGACCGGGAAGACATGATATCATCTTCAGAAATAAATAGGAATATAAAAAAGGGCAGGGCTTTTTTAAGTCCTGCCTCATTTTTATGGTAAATTATCAAATTGTGATAATGGTTGGTTATGTATTACAGTAAGTACACTCCGCGGGATGCGGCTTCTTCGAGGACGTCGTCCGGCCAGATGGAGGACTGGACTTCTCCGATGTGGGCTTTGCGGAGATAGAACATACAGATTCGGGACTGTCCGATTCCGCCTCCGACTGTGTACGGAAGTTTTCCGTTCAGTAACGCTTTCTGGAAATCCATCTCGGCGCGTTCTTCGCAGCCGGCTTCCTTTAACTGACGGCGGAGTGCATCTTCATCGACACGGATACCCATGGAAGAAAGCTCCAGTGCGATATCGAGTACCGGATAGTAGACGATGATATCACCGTTCAGTTCCCAGTCATCGTAGTCAGGTGCACGTCCGTCATGACGCTGTCCGGAGGCAAGGGTCTTACCGATCTGTTTGATGAATACGGCACCTTTGGCTTTGGCAAAGTGGTATTCACGTTCCTTTGGTGTCTTGTCCGGATACATGGTTTCCAGTTCCTGGGATGTGATGAAGCTGATTTCATCCGGAAGGAATTCTTCAATATAATTGTAACGGCGTGCCATGTAGGCTTCGGTTTCTTTGAGTGCACTGTATACTTTTCCTACAGTGTATTCCAGTGTCTCCATGTTGCGTTCTTCTTTGGAAATTACTTTTTCCCAGTCCCACTGGTCAACATAGATGGAATGGATGTTGTCAGTATCTTCATCTCGGCGGATAGCGCTCATATCAGTATAAAGTCCTTCTCCTGAATGAAAGCCGTAGCGCTTTAAGGCGTAACGTTTCCATTTTGCAAGAGAGTGGACGATCTCAACTTCGCGGTCTTCCTGTTCTTTGATGCCAAATGCAACCGGGCGTTCTACTCCGTTCAGGTTATCGTTCAGTCCGGATTCCGGGCGGACGAAAAGAGGAGCGGATACACGCGTCAGATGCAGAGATTTGGCAAGTGCGCGTTCAAAGTGGTCTTTTACTTCTTTGATAGCCACTTCAGTCTCGCGGATCGTAAGTGGAGAATGGTAATTCTCCGGTATCTGCAAATTGTTCATGATGTTCTTCCTTTCTTACTACTCACTATGTCTAGTTTAGTGAATTGACGTGGTGTTGTCAATCATATTTTCTTAAGAAACAACTTATGATTTTTTTAGAGAATCTCCATAGTAAGGTCACAGAACACGGCTATACTCTTAAAATAAAAAGATGATGAATGTTTTTGAGGATTGCGAGAGTGTAAAGCACGTAGCAATCTGGTATCATCATAAAAAAGAAAAAGTCATAAATCAGAAAATAAGAACATATATTAAAGATGTCGGGGAAATGCCGGATGAGGCTTATACCAGAAGGCAGACAGACGAAAAAACTGTAGACAGGAGGTAACAAGATATGCAGAAAGAGAAGAATATCAGCACACAGGAAGTCATTTCCATGGAAGAATATCTAAATAAGAGACAGAAGATTAGAGAACAGGAGAAAAAACGATTCGGTGGCAGATTCGGCGAAGAGAAAAGCCCTGCCTGGATGATGGCAGAGCTTTATGTATGAGATGTTAATATTCACTGTGAAAGTCGTCATCATTCCTGTGAATCAGACGATAAACCAGGATGTAGGCGTAACTCATAACCGGCACAAGAATCGTGCAGGCAACAGATGCTTTCAGAAGTCCTAATGATCTGGATTTGTCGATAAATGCAAATACCAGAGTGCTGACGTACATCAGGAACAGAAGAATTGCACAGATAAGAGCCGCAAAACGCTTGAATTTTTTCATAACAACCACCTTCGTACTGTACTTTATCTCTATTATATAGATAAAAAACAATTTCTACAAGAAAATGTTTTGCAAACAGTCGAAAAATGCTGTATGATATATGAAGTGATAAAGAACAAAAAGGAGAATTTACAGTATGAGTACATTATTAGAACAGTGGAGAGATACCGCTTACTCGAAAGAGATGGATAAAGCTTCTCTGCAGAAGTTCTGGGGAACCTATTTCCAGACTGAAAAAGAGATCTATGAAAAGCTGCTTGAGAATCCGGACGAAGAAGTAAAAGGAACTGTAAAGGAACTTGCTGAAAAATATGGCATTAATGTATTTACAATGACAGGATTCCTTGATGGAATCAATGACAGCCTGAAAGTGGCTAATCCAATTGAAACAATGGATGAGGACACTGAGGTAAGTCTTGCTTTTGATAAAGAACTGCTTTACAAGAACATGGTAGATGCAAAAGCTGACTGGCTGTATGAACTGCCACAGTGGGATAAGATTTTTACAGAAGAAAAGAAAAAAGTCCTTTACAAAGAACAGAAAAACGCACGTACAATCCACGTAGAAAAGAAAGTTTATCCAAACGATCCATGTCCGTGCGGAAGCGGTAAAAAATATAAAAAATGCTGTGGTAAGAACAAATAAGTTCTGATAGAAATTTTCAATACATTTTTTTGAACGTGTTGACAAATGAAAATCCCATGGTATAATGTTAGCAAATGCGATGAAGAGAAGAGTAGAACGCAGAAAAATCCCAGAGAGAGAGGTCTTAGGCTGAGAGCCTCTTATTACAGAAGCGTTTGAAGACCACCTCCGAGCGGCTGTAAAACAGTCCGGCTGGATACCGTTATCATCCACAAAGAGGTCCTGGAAATCAGGACAAGCGGGGTGGAACCGCGGGTATACAAAGTAACTCGTCCTCTGCAGCAGATATTTCTGTTGCAGAGGTTTTTTATTTACGCGAGCAACGAGCCAAAGTCCGTGCTTGCACGAGATCTTGGCGACTGCCGCGATAACTTGAGAAACTCGCGGAGCGTGTTTCTCATAGTTTACAGAAAGGATGATCTAATGGAAAGTATTTACGATTGTTTCAAGCTGAACAATGATATGAAAATCCCATGCGTTGGTTTTGGAACTTACAAAGCAGCAGAAGGGAATAACGTAGAGGTTTTAAAGACTGCCATAGAAGCAGGATATCGCTATTTTGATACTGCATCCTTTTATCAGACCGAAGATTTTTTAGGGCAGGCGATCCGTGAAAGCAATCTTCCAAGAGAGGATTTTTTCCTTGTATCCAAGATGTGGAAAGATGAAATGGGATATCAGCAGACAAAGGATGCATTAGAAAAGAGTCTGAAAAGACTTGGTACCGATTATCTGGACATCTATCTGATCCACTGGCCAAGACCGTCGGCTGACTGTGAGAACTGGAAAGAACTGGATCTTGAGACCTGGAGGGCGATGGAAGAACTTCAGAAAGAAGGAAAAATCCGGGGACTTGGACTCAGCAATTTTCTTCCGCACCATATTAAGAACATTCTGGAGAATGGAACAGTAAAACCAGTTGTCAACCAGCTGGAACTGCATCCGGGTTATATGCAGCAGGCTGCTGTGCAGTATTGTAAAGAGCATGGTATTCAGATGCAGGCATGGAGCCCGATCGGAAGACGGCGGATTCTGGAAGATGGACTGATCCTTGAACTTGCCGGAAAGTATCAGGTTTCACCGGCGCAGCTGTGTCTGAGATTCCTGCTTCAGAATGATATCATTCCGCTTCCGAAATCATCTTCGATGGAGCGGATGAAACAGAATATGGATCTGTTCCATTTTGAGATCAGCGAAGAGGATGTATCGAGACTGGCAACTATGCCACAGGCAGGATGGTCAGGAGAACATCCGGATCCGGAGCTTGCACAGAAAAATGTTGTATAATCAGAAATTATAAAATAAAGAGAGGAACAAAAAGACTATGAAAATCACATTAAAAGATGGATCAAGCAAAGAATATGCACAGAGCATGTCTGTAATTGATATTGCAAAAGATATCAGTGAAGGACTTGCAAGGGTTGCAACAGCAGGAGAAGTTGACGGAGAAGTTGTTGATTTAAGAACTGTGATCGACAAAGACTGTGAGCTGAACATTCTTACATTCAATGATGAAAAAGGAAAAGGTGCATTCCGTCACACAACATCTCACATTATGGCACAGGCAATCAAGAGACTGTATCCGGATACAAAACTTGCGATCGGACCTTCAATTGAAGATGGATTCTATTATGATATTGACCGTGAGACTCCGCTTGTAGCAGAAGACCTGGAAAAGATCGAAGCTGAGATGAAGAAAATCGTTAAAGAAGATCTTCCAATTAAACAGTATACAATGCCAAGAGCGGAAGCAATCGCATATTTTAAAGAAAAAGATGAACCATATAAAGTGGAACTGATCGAAGACCTTCCGGAAGATTCCGTAATCAGCTTCTATTCACAGGGAGAATTTACAGATCTTTGTGCAGGACCTCACCTGATGAGCACAAAACCGGTAAAAGCATTCAAACTTACAAGCCTTGCAGGAGCTTACTGGCGCGGAAGTGAAAAGAATAAGATGCTTCAGAGAGTTTATGGTACTTCCTATCCGAAGAAAGCAGAGCTTGAAGAATATCTGCATATGATGGAAGAAGCAAAGAAGCGTGACCATAGAAAACTTGGAAAAGAACTTGGACTTTTCATGATGAGAGAAGAAGGACCGGGATTTCCATTCTTCCTTCCAAAAGGAATGGAACTGAAGAACCAGCTGCTTGATTACTGGAGAGAGATCCACAAAAAAGCCGGCTATGTTGAAATTTCAACACCGATTATGTTGAGCCGCCATCTCTGGGAAACATCAGGACACTGGGATCACTACAAAGACAATATGTATACAACTGTGATCGATGATGAAGATTTCGCTATCAAACCAATGAACTGCCCAGGAGGAATTCTTGTATATGAATCTGAACCACGTTCATACCGTGACCTTCCGCTTCGTATGGGAGAACTTGGACTGGTTCACCGTCATGAAAAATCAGGACAGCTTCATGGACTGATGCGTGTAAGATGCTTTACACAGGATGATGCACATATCTTCATGACACCAGAGCAGGTACGTGATGAGATCAAAGGCGTTGTAAAACTGATCAATGAAGTTTACAGTCTGTTTGGATTTAAATACCATGTGGAGCTTTCTACAAGACCGGAGGACAGCATGGGAAGTGATGAAGATTGGGATATGGCTACTGAAGCCCTTCGTGGCGCATTGGACGATCTGGGACTTCCATATGTAGTAAATGAAGGAGATGGAGCGTTCTACGGACCGAAGATCGACTTCCATCTGGAAGATTCTATCGGAAGAACATGGCAGTGTGGAACCATCCAGCTTGATTTCCAGCTTCCGCTCAGATTTAACCTTGAATACACAGGAGCAGATGGTGAGAAACATCGTCCGATCATGATCCACCGTGTAATCTTCGGATCGATCGAAAGATTTATCGGTATCCTGATCGAGCATTTTGCAGGGGCATTCCCGACATGGCTTGCACCGGTACAGGTTAAGGTGCTTCCGATTTCGGACAAATACATGGATTATGCACAGAAGGTTCTGGATGAACTGAACAATTCAGGTGTTCGTGCAGAAATTGATACACGTGCAGAGAAGATCGGATACAAGATACGTGAAGCACAGATGAAGAAGATCCCGTATATGCTGGTTGTCGGAGCAAAA
>UMIA01056859.1_pt1 | contig 14832 bp, 8 predicted proteins | sample 1965701 | NCBI WGS metagenome assembly UMIA01 (sample SAMEA4836113, study PRJEB28245) | human gut metagenome | biome: gut microbiome; material: fecal sample | place: Denmark | collected 2008 | reverse complement strand
CAGTAATGTTTTTGTCTCGGACAACAGCATTGACGGCAGCTTCCACGGCAGTGAAGTCCTTGTACTCGTCCGTGTTCAGTGCATTTGCCTTAGCAATGGCTTCGTCAACCTTAGTGTAGTCGGCAGGTAAATAAGTCATTGCAATCGTCTGCGTATGCGTTGCCGCATCGGCGGTGATCGTTATATTGCCGGTGTATGCTTTGCAGTTATCGGCTGTTACTTCAACAGGGTAAGTTCCTGCTTCCAAACTGACAGTGCCGGTAACCTCCTGACCATTCACTTTAACAACAACATTGGTCAGACCGTCCGGCGTTACAACGAAAGAAACCGGATAGACAGCCTTTGTGATAAAATGAACATTTTTATAAAGTGCAAAGTACTGAGTACCGCTGGAAAGCAGGTCAATTTCTGTTCCTTCCGAGTCTACGGCTTTTGCATAGTTCAGATGATAGCCATCGGCAATCACAGGCACACTTTCATCGAAAATTGCAGGGATATTATTCTCATTCGTATTCTTTGCATCAATCTCTGCTTCTTCTACGGTGAAAGATCCGTTACCGCCCATGGGGTATTCACTGTAAGTGGTTACTTTGGCGCCGCCCTTGATCAGAATATCGCCTCTTGTCCATATTGCGCCGTCCGCAGTAGAGGTGCATTTTACCTCGCCGCCGTTAACCGTCAGATCGCCTTCGGTAAACAAAGCGGGATAATAGCTTGTTGCTTCCACCTTGGAGTTGATAATTTCAATTTTGCCCGCGCCGTTTTCATCGCCCATATACACTGCGTTAAATTGATCCGCGCTTGCGATCAAAACAACCTCACTGTTGTTTTTGATTTCCAGTTCCCTGGCGCTTGCAGCAGTGTAATAGGAAGAAACCGCAACCTTTGCGCCGTCAATGGAAAGTATTCCTTTATTATAAGAAGTAATTCCGCAGCCCTGGGCAGAAGTTATATCAAGCTTTGCACCTTCGGATATGCTGATGTTGCCATTAAGCGTATAGAGTGCATCCCATTTTACATTGATTGTAAGCTTACCGTCACCGATAATATTGTAATTATCACTGCTACCGTCTGCAAAAATTCCGCCGCCGTTATCTAAAGTAATGCTGTTTGTGCCGGAAAGCTTGATCGTTAAATCGGTGTCTCCGACTACTCTGATACCGTACTTAGGACTTTCATCGCTTTTGCCGCCGTTTGTAATTGTGGCATTGTTAAGCGTAAGGGTCTTTGTATTCGGGTCGTAGCTTGCGGTTCCCTCTCCACAGGTGATGGAAAGCTTTTCACTTGTAAATTGCTCGCCGTTTACATACAAATCGTAGTTTTCCGCAGCAAAGGCTACGGTCGGTAGCAATCCAACTACCATTACAATGCTGAGTAGGATTGCAAATAGTTTTTTCTTCATTTTCATTCCTCCCAAATAATTCTATCCGCTATTTTTACTTTCTCCGACAGCGGACACGCCGGAGAAGACAGGAGGTTTAACCGGAAAAGATAGATTTGCCGGTCGTGGTTAGGACTTCAATATCAAACCACCACCCTTCCGGCAAACGCAAAAGCCGAAGCCAAGGCACAATGCGCCCTGTCTCCGGCAACTGGTTCGTTATAAATTGTATGAAATAAGACTTGACACGCTGAAAAAACGGCGCTATGCTCCTGCCGAGCCGAGCCGATAATAATCGGCGCATTTCCATTTGCCATAGTCAAGTCCTCCTTCCATGATTTCTAAGGCAAAAAGGATATAAATTCCCCTACCCCATAGATATACAACAGCATTATAGCAGATTTTTCCCGAAATCTCAAGTAGTTTTTAGAATATTACTCTCTTTTTTCTCAAAGTATTGCCTTCTTCCATTACTCACGGAACTTTATGACTTCTTGAATACTTCCCGAAAAAGAAAAGCCGCCGTCTGCGACAGCAGCCTTTCCGATAGCTTGTTATGCGTAAATCAAATCGTTTGAAACAACCTCCATAGCGGCGCTGCGGATGCTGTTCATTTTCTGCACCCACAGCATTTGGTTTTCCGCTTTGAGTGCTTCCGTTACGCCTTCCTTTTCGGCAAGTTGTTTTACCAGCCGAGAGAACAGTTCCTCTGCCTGCTCGTTTAGGTCGGCAAGGTAATCGTTCAGCTTGCCGCTTGTCAGCAGAATGTAGTAACATACCCTGTGATACTAGATGCCGCAAATGCCGCTGTCCCCATACGCCGATATACGCCGTTCTTTCTTCGGGCAGTTTCAGGCAGGGAAGATAGTAATTGCCCTGCACTTCATACCAAAGCCCGTTTTTCTCGTTATAAATGTACTTGTCCATTTTGTAATCCTTCAATATGATTGATTTTACCTACGATCCAATCATTCCGGCCGATTACAAAAGCCAAAGGGAGAGGACTTCCTTACGAAGCCTCTCCCTTGGGACAGTCCTTGCTTTTTATGTAAACTCTCGCTTACTTGTTGCTCAGATACTCGTCGATGGACTTGGCGCCCAGCTTACCGGCACCCATAGCCAGAATGACGGTGGCAGCACCGGTAACGGCATCGCCGCCGGCATACACGCCCTGACGGGAGGTGAGACCATCCTCGTTGACGATGATACCGCCCTTCTTGTTGACCTCCAGGCCCTTGGTGGTGGACTTGATCAGGGGGTTGGGGGTGGTACCCAGAGACATGATGACAGCGTCCACATCCAGCTCGAACTCGCTGCCCTTCTTCTCCACGGGACGACGGCGGCCGGAGGCATCGGGCTCACCCAGCTCCATCTCCACGCAGGTCATGGACTTGACGCAGTCCTGCTCGTCGCCGTTGATCTGAACGGGGTTATTGAGGGTCTTGAAGATCACGCCCTCCTCGATGGCGTGCTCCACCTCCTCGTGACGGGCGGGCAGCTCCTCCATACCACGGCGGTACACCACGTACACATCAGCACCCAGACGCTTGGAGCAGCGGGCGGCGTCCATAGCCACGTTGCCGCCGCCTACCACGGCCACCTTCTTGCCCTTCAGATCCATGATGGGGGTATCGGAGTCCTCACGATAGGCCTTCATCAGGTTGATACGGGTCAGGAATTCGTTGGCGGAATACACACCCTTCAGGTTCTCACCGGGAATGTGCATGAACATGGGCAGACCGGCGCCGGAGCCAACGAACACGGCCTCGAAGCCGTTCTCCTCCATCAACTCGTCGATGGTGATGGTGCGGCCTACCACGATGTTGGTCTCCACCTTCACACCCATGGCCTTCAGGCCATCCACTTCCTTCTGCACGATGCTCTTGGGCAGACGGAACTCGGGGATGCCGTACACCAGCACGCCGCCGGCCAGATGCAGAGCCTCATACACGGTGACCTCATAGCCTTTCTTGGCCAGATCGCCGGCGCAGGTCAGGCCCGCAGGGCCGGAGCCAACCACGGCCACCTTGTGACCGTTGGACTGGGGCTTTTCAGGAGCCTCGGTGCTGTGGGCGTTGTGCCAGTCGGCCACAAAGCGCTCCAGACGGCCGATACCCACGGGATCGCCCTTCTTGCCACGGACGCAGTGCATCTCGCACTGGCTCTCCTGCGGACAGACACGGCCGCAGACAGCGGGAAGGGAACTGGTCTGATGGATCACCTGATAGGCGCCCTCATAGTCCCGCTCCACGATCTTGGCGATGAACTCCGGGATGCGGACGTTGACGGGGCAGCCGTTGACGCAGGGATGGTTCTTGCAGTTCAGGCAGCGGGCCGCCTCGTCCAGAGCCTGCTCCTCGGTGTAGCCCAGAGCCACCTCGAGGAAATTCTTATTCCGGACATTGGGGTCCTGAGAGGGCATTTCGTTCTTATCCAAACGCATATTGATCTTTGCAGCCATCTTACTTTACCTCCTGCTTGAACAGATTGCAGACTTCCTCGTGCTTATGCACCTCGAAATCATGATACATCTGGTTGCGCTTGACAGCCAGATCCCAGTCCACCAGCTGACCGTCGAAGTCGGGGCCATCCACGCAGGCGAACTTGGTCTCGCCGCCCACGGTCAGACGGCAGCCGCCGCACATACCGGTACCGTCGATCATGATGGGGCTCATGGAGACGGTGGTGGGTACGCCGTAGGGGGCCGTGGTCTTGCAGACGAACTTCATCATGACCATGGGGCCGATGGCAAAGATCTCATCATACTGATTGCCGGCGTCCAGCAGCTCCTTCAGTGCCTCGGTCACAAGACCCTTCTGGCCATAGGAGCCGTCGTCGGTGCAGACCTTCATCACGGAGGATACGGCCTTGAACTTATCCTCCAAGATCACCACGTCCTTGCTCTTGAAGCCCACTACCGCGTGGACCTCAGCGCCGCAGTCGTGGAACTTCTTCAGAACGGGGTAGGCAATGGCGCAGCCCACGCCGCCGCCGACAACGCAGACCTTTTTCTTACCCTCGGTCTCGGTGGGCTTGCCCAGAGGACCCACAAAGTCATGCAGATAATCGCCCTGCTGCTTGTGGCTCAGCTTCTCGGTGGTTGCGCCCACGGTCTGCACGATGATGGTGACGGTCCCCTTCTCACGGTCATAGTCGTGGATCGTGATGGGGATACGCTCGCCGTTCTCGTCCACACGCAGAATGATGAACTGACCGGGCTGGGCCTTCTTGGCCACCATGGGTGCCTCGATCTCGTACAGGATCACAGTGGGCTTCAGCGCTTCCTTCGTTACGATACGATACATGGATGTTCCTTCTTTCCTCAAAAGTCATGGCTTGCTACGTTCCATGGGCACACACGGAACTCCTCACCCGTGTGTGCTCACCTTATCTTATCACATCCGCCCATGGTTCGTCAAATATTTCCTTGCACTTTCCCTTTTTCATGCAAGGGCATGGTGCAGCGTCACCTGTCCCCGGTCGATATCCACCAGATGCTCCTCCTTCATTTTCCGCAGCTCCCGCATCATGGCACTGCGGTCGGCGGAGATATAGTCCGCCAGAGCACTGAGGGTAAAGGGCAGATGAAAGCTGCCGCAGTCGTCGCCGCCGGTCTGAAGGCCGAAGTAGCACAGCAGTTTCTCCCGGATGCTGCGGCGGCTCAGAACCTCCACCCGCTCGGAGAGGGCAGCAGCCTTATCGGTCATGATATGGAACATATTCTCCACCAGTCGGCTGTGATGGGTGCAGGCCTTTTCGCATCGCCGGGTCAGATGCTCGGCGCTCATGAACCACACCCGGCACGACTCCGCCGCCACCACCGTGATGCTGTCCCCGGCCACATTTTCGAACATCAGCATCTCTCCGAACACGCTGCCTGTGGGCAGATGCTCCAGAATGGTGCGTCCCCCCTGCCGGTCGATGCGCTGGATGACGGCGCTGCCGGCGGTCAGAAGCCCCAGCTCTCCCCGGCCCTCGCTGATGTCATAAATCACGGTGTCGGCCCGGAAGCGCTCCTCCCGGACGCCGAAGCACACCCGCATCTGCTCTACCTCATCGGGGCTGATGCCCTCAAGGATCGGTATGTTCTCCACAGGGGACCTCCTTTCCCGCTGCCGCCATGCGGCGATCCCGCCGCCCGCCGATGATCGTATAGATGATGACATAGGCGATGGCGCCCACCACCAAGGCCGCCACCACATCGATGAAGGCGTGCTGCTTGACAAAGAGTGTGGAGCAGATGATGATGACGCCCCATATGTCTGCGAAAGTGCGCCATCCGGTGCGCCGCAGTCCCGGCGTCCGGTGAACGGCATAGAGGGCGTCCAGCACCCCCAGCACATGAACGCTGGGCAGCACATTGGTGTTGGTGTCCAGATTGTAGGTGTTCTGGAGGAGCCACGTGCAGAAGTTGTGGTGCTCCATCACCGCCGGGCGCAGGTCCTGTCCGTTGGGTACCAGCGCACAGAAGATGGTGGCAAACCCGAAGGTCAGCATGATGCTCCACATATACCGCCGGAAGCCCTCGGCATCCTTGACGATCAGGTAAAGGCCCAGCGCCAGCAGAAGAAAGCTCCACGAGTCATAGGGAATGACAAAGTACTCGCAGAAGGGGATGTAGTCGTCGATGAAGGTCTGGGTGGCCCAATAGTTGTCGGTGATGAGGTGCTCAATAAGGAAAAAGCCCCCCAGATACACCGGCAGATACAGGCCCCACCACATATGGGGGTGGTCCTTGATGAAGGTCTTGATGGTCTGCATGAGAATCCTCCTGATTTCAACAATTTTCCGTGAGGGGCATTATAGCATAGCCCCGCCCAAAAAGAAAGTGCTCCTGTGATATAAGTCACAATTATTTTACAAATCCATTTCCCGGTTGCGGCGGCGGCAGATTTCGAGTATAATAGATATGTTATAAATGAAAAGATATGGAGGAATCCCCATGATCCTGCAAAAGAAAGAGGAGCTGGCCAACCGCCAGCTGCGCCTGACCATCACCGTGGAGCGTGATGCGTGGGAGAAGGCCCTGAACGACGCCTATCAGGAGGTCAAGGCCCTGTACCCGGTGGAGGGCTACGCCGTGGGCAAGGCTCCCCGTGAGGCGCTGGAAAAGGCATACAGCCACGATCTGTTCTATCAGGAGGCGGTGAACGAGACCTTCCCCGCCGCACTGGTGGAGGCCATCGCCTCCGAGGACATCCAGATCGCCGCCCCTCCCGCCCTGAACGTGGAGACCATCGGCCCAGACGGCTACACCTTCACCGCCCTCATCGACCTGTACCCGGAGGTGAAGCTGGGTCAGTACAAGGTCCTGTCCGCCCCGTGGGAGAATGTCGAGCTCTCCGACGACGACACCAACGAGGCCGTCCAGCGTTTCCTGACGGAGCATCTGGTGGAGCAGGAGCAGGACCGGGCCGCCATGGGCGACGAAGTCACGCTGGACTTCGAGGGCTTCGTGGACGGCGTACCCTTCGAAGGCGGCAAGGGCGAAGGCTATCCCCTGCTGCTGGGCAGCGGGATGTTTATCCCCGGCTTCGAGGAGCAGGTAGCGGGCATCCGCCCGGAGGAGGAGCGGGATGTCCACGTCACCTTCCCCACCCAGTATGTGCCGGAGTTGGCGGGCAAGGATGCCACCTTCCACGTCAAGGCCCACCGCATCGTCCGGCGGAGCCTGCCCCAGCTGACGGATGCCTTTGCACAGGAGCAGGGCTTCGAGGATGTGCCCCATCTGCGCCGCAGCATCATGGAGCAGGCCATCCTGCAAAAGCAGCAGGCCGCCTCCAATGCCTTTGCCGAGGCCCTGATGCAGCAGGTGGTGGCGGGCATGGAGGTACAGCTGCCCGACTCCATGGTGGAGAGTCAGCTCACCGGCATCCTTCAGGAGCTTCAGCAGCATCTGGAGAGTCAGGGCGCTTCCCTGTCCGATTACCTGCAAGCAGCGCAGCTGACCATGGACGACCTGCGGGACCACGCCCGTGAAAACGCCGTGGCTGCCGCCCGGTATGAGCTGGCTATGACGGAGATCGCCCGTCAGGAGGGCATCACTATCACCGAGGAGGAGCTGGAGGAGAAGTACCGGGAGATGGCCGCCCTCTACGGCATGACCGTTCCCCAACTGCGGGAGCAGGTGCCTCCCGCCCGGCTCCAGCACGATCTGAAGCTGGCCAAGGCCCGTGCCGTTGTGGTGGACTCCGCCCTGCGGAAGTAACCCCCCTGCAAAGCCTTCTCCCGCAGAAGCCCTCATAGAGTAAAAAAGCACTCCCGGAGGATGCAAATGCGTCCTCCGGGAGTGCTTTTTTCAGTTCCGGTGCTTACTTCTTATACGGTACGTGCCAGATGGTATCGGCATAGTCCGCCACCGACCGGTCGGCGGAGAAGATACCGCTGCGGGCGATGTTGTGCAGACTCATGCGGTTCCATTTCTCCCGATCCCGGTAGGTGTCCGTCACCCGCTGGGATGCGGCGCAGTAGGAGGCGAAGTCCGCCAGCAGCAGATACTGATCCGCCGGGCAGTCCACACCGAACAGCAGCCGCTGGTACAGATCCTCATAGCTGACGCCGTCCCGGAACCCGGCCTTCAGCTGATCCAGCACCCGGCGCAGCACCGGGTCACGTGTATACAGCAGATACGGGTCGTAGCCCCGGCTCATGTGGGCGGCCTCCTCCGCCGTCAGGCCAAAGAGGAACATATTCTCGTCCCCCAGCACCTCGTGCATCTCCACGTTGGCACCGTCCAGCGTGCCGATGGTCAGTGCGCCGTTCATCATGAACTTCATGTTGCCGGTGCCGCTGGCCTCCTTGCCGGCGGTGGAGATCTGCTGACTCACCTCGCTGGCGGGCATCAGCATCTCCGCCATGGAGACCCGGTAATTCTCCAGAAATACCACCTGCAGCTTCCCCTTGCAGATGGGGTCGTTGTTCACCTGATCCGCCAGAGAGTTGATGAGACGGATGATGCGCTTGGCTACGGCATAGCCGGGCGCAGCCTTGGCGCCAAACAGGAAGGTCTGGGGCGGGAAGTCCATGTCCGGGTCGTCCTGCAGCTGCTGGTACAGGGCGATGATGTGCAGTACGTTCAGCAGCTGCCGTTTATACTCATGAAGCCGCTTCACCTGCACGTTGAAGATAGCGTCCGTGTTCAGCTGCACCCCTTGCTGTCGGTGGGCCCACCGGGCAAAGGTCTCCTTGTTGCAGCGCTTGATCTCCTCCAGCCGGGCCAGCACCGCCCCATCCTCAGCATAGGGGTCCAGTTCCTGCAAATGGCCCGCATGGGTCAGATAACCGTCCCCGATGAGCTCCCGGATCAACCCGTCCAGACCAGGGTTGATCTGGCTGAGCCAGCGGCGATGATCCACGCCGTTGGTGACGTTCTTGAACTTCTCCGGCTCCATTCGGCAGGCGTCCCGGAACACATCATGGCGCAGGATATCCGAGTGCAGAGCGGACACGCCGTTGATGGCCATACCGCCGGCGATGCAGAGGTTGGCCATCCGCACCACGCCGTCCCAGATGACCGCCATCTTGGCAGTCTTTTCGGGGTCGTGATAGAAGCTCTCCACCTTCTCCTGCCAGCGGCGGGCGATCTCCTGCAAAATCTGCCAGACACGGGGCAGCAGCGTCTCAAACAACTGCTGGGGCCAGCACTCCAGCGCCTCCGCCAGCACCGTGTGGTTGGTGTAGGCCACGGAGCAGGTGGTAATGTGCCACGCCTCGTCCCAGGAAAGGCCCGCATCGTCCACCAGAATACGCATCAGCTCCGGGATCACCAGCGCCGGATGGGTGTCGTTGATCTGGATGACGTTCTTCTCGTGGAAGTTTTTCAGGGTGCCGTAGGTCTGGATGTGCTGCCGGGTGATGGACTGCATGGTGGCCGAAACGAAGAAATACTGCTGCTTCAGCCGCAGGGACTTGCCCTCATAGTGGTTGTCCTCCGGATACAGCACCTTGGAGATGACGTCCGCCATGGCCCGCTCCTCCCCGGCCCGCAGGTACTGCCCCTCGCTGAACAGCTTCATGTCGATGGGCTTGGGACTCTTGGCGTCCCACAGCCGCAGGGTGTTCACCTGCTGGGTATCGTACCCGGCGATCTCCATGTCGCACGGCACCGCCAGCACACGGGTATAGTCCTCATGCACCACCATCAGGTGGCCGTTATCCCATCGGGTGCGGACCTTGCCGCCGAAGTGGACCTCCTCCGTCTCCTGCGGCTTGGGCATGAGCCACGCATCGCCCAGATTCTTCCAGTCGTCGGGCAGCTCCACCTGCTGGCCGTCCACGATCTTTTGCTTGAAGATACCCAGCTCGTAGCAGATGGAGTAGCCGGTGGCGGGGATCTCCAGCGTGGTCATGCTGTCCAGATAGCAGGCCGCCAGACGGCCCAGACCGCCGTTGCCGAGACCGGCATCCGGCTCCATGTCGAAGATGTCCGCCGCCTTGAAGCCCAGCGCCTCCACGGCCCCTGTCAGCGGCTCCAGCAGCTCCAGATTGTAGGCGTTCTTCATCAGGCTGCGTCCCATGAGAAACTCCATGGACATATAGTGGACCTTCCGCTTCTCCTGACTGTCCACCTCCTCACGGGTACGCACCCCCCGCTCGGCCATGATATCCCGCAGCACCAGAGCGCAGGCCTTCATGATCTCTCCGTCGGTGGCCTGCTTCTCCGTGCAGCCGTAGTTCAGCCGCAGCTTCCGCACGATGGCCTCCTGCAATGTTTCCTTCGTATAAGTCATAAATATCCTCCTGTATTGCATCCGGGACTTACCGCCCCAGCAGCTTTCCATAAATATTCCGGTAGGCCCCGGCGCTGCGATCCCAGCTGAAATCGCCCTCCATGCCCCGCCGCCGCACCATGCGGAAGCCCTCTGCATCGCCGTGGTACAGACCCACCGCCTGCCCGATGGTGTCCAGCATGGCCCCGGCGTCGTAGGCGGCAAAGACATAGCCGTTGCCGTCGGGCTGCCCCACCTGACAGGACCGGACGGTGTCGTTGAGACCTCCGGTCTGCCGGACGATGGGTACAGCACCATAGCGCATGGCGATCATCTGCGACAGGCCGCAAGGCTCGCTCTTAGAGGGCATCAGAAACAGGTCGCTGCCGGCATAGATGCGGCGGGACAGGCCTTCGTTGTAGCCGATCCAGGCACACAGCCGTCCCGGATAGCGGTTCTGAGCGTGGCGGAAGAAATTCTCATATCCACCGTCACCGCTGCCCAGCACCACCAGCTGACAGCCGGTGGCCATGATGCCATCCAGCGCCTGACACACCAGATCCACGCCCTTGTGTCCCACCAGCCGGGTCACCATAGAGAGGACCGGTGTCCCCTCCTCCTGAGCAAGGCCCAACTCCTGCTGAAGCGCCGCCTTGCATAAGGTCTTCCCCTCCGGCTCCGCCGCCGTGTATCGGGCGGGCAGATCGGGGTCGCACTCCGGGTCATAGCTCACCATATCGATGCCGTTGAGCACACCGGAGAATTTCCACTGGATGCTGCGCACCACGCTGTCCAGTCCGGCGGCATAGGCGCTCTCCCGCAGCTGGGCGGCGTAGGTGGGGCTGACGGTGGTCACGGCGTCCGCCGTCACCATGGCCCCCTTCATGAGGTTCACGCACCCATCCATCTGTAAAACGCCGCTCTCGTACCAGTCTCCCCGGTTCAGGCCGAAAAGATCCTCCACCGTGTCGGCGCCGTACTTGCCCTGATACTCGATGTTGTGAATGGTGAACACGGTGGAAACGTTTTCAGCCACAGTTTTCAAGTAAATCGGCACCAGTGCAGTCTGCCAGTCGTTGCAGTGGATCACCTCCGGCCGCCACTCCAGCATGGGAAGCACCGACACCACCGCCTTGGAAAAGAAGGCAAACCGCTCTCCGTCGTCCATCTGGCCATACAGCGCCCCACGGCGGAAGTACCGCTCGTTATCCAGAAAATACCAGACGACGCCCCGATACTCCAGCGAGAACAGGCCGCAATACTCATGCCGCCACGCCAGGTCCACATAGGTATAGCCGTGCCAGCGCATTTTCTCTCTCCATGCGTCCGAAACTTGCCCGTACAGCGGCAGGATCACCGCCGCACGATCCCCACCGGCAGCCACCGCCGGTGGGAGACTTCCCAGCACATCCGCAAGACCTCCGGTCTTGCAGAAGGGAGCCGCCTCGCTGGTCACATATAAGATATCCATGCCGTTACCTCCTTGCACCCCCTCCCCGCAGCCTGCGGGGAGGGACGTGATTCGTTTATACGGTGGCGTTGCGGGCCACCACCACAGGATAGCTCTCGTCTCCGATGAGGGTGCGTCCCTCCCGGATGGTCACAGCCTTGTCGGCAATGACGCAGCGCAGGGTGGCATCCTTTTTCACCACCGTGCCCTTAAAGAGCACGCAGTTCTCCACCTGCGCTCCCTTCTCTACCCGGACACCCCGAAACAGGATGCAGTTTTTCACGCTGCCCTGAATATCGCAGCCATCGGCAATGAGGGAATTCTCGCACACCCCGGCGGGATCCAGATACGTCGGGGGCGCATCGTTCTCCTTGGCCAGAATGGGCCGTTGGGGGTCGAACAGCAGCCGCCGCTGAGCCGGATCCAGCAGCTCCATGCTGCGGCGGTAGTAGGTCTGTACCGTATCGATGCGGGCGGCATACCCCTGCCACACATAGGCGTGCAGATGCAGCCGATCCTTCTGATCCTGTAAAATGTGGTGGCGGAAGCTGTACCGGTTGTGGGCCATGCACTCCTCCACCAGCTGCACCAGCAGCTCCCGCCGCAGGATGCACACGTTCAGGCAGCGGTAACCCGCCGGGGTGTGGACGTCGTAGGCCACATCCACGATGCGGCCCTGTTCATCCATCTCCAGATAGGTATCGCTGGGATTGCCGGGCTCCGCCGTACAAACCTCCGTCAGGTCGGCCCCGGAGGCGATGTGCTCCTGCAATACCTGCTCCAGCGGCAGATTGATGACCAGATCGCTGTCCGCCAGCACCACATACTCCTGCCTGATCTCCCGTAGGTACTCCAGCACGCAGCCCAGCGCCTCCACCTTCCCCCGGAAGCGTCCGGCGGAGGTGCGGCTCTCGGCATAGGCGAAGGCCGGCAGCAGCGTCAGCCCGCCCCGATTGCGGCTCAAATCCCAGCTGCGGCCGTTGCCCAGATGATCCAGCATACTCTGGCACTTGCCGTGCATGATGACGCCCACATCGTGGATCCCGGCGTTGACCATGCTGGAGAGCATAAAGTCCACCACCCGGTAGTTGCCGCCGAAGGGCATGGAGCCGGGGATGCGGTGGGCGATCAGATCCCCCAGCCCCGTGGGCTTTCCGTAAGAAAAGATGATGCCGTGCATGGTGTGGTTCATGCCTTCACCTCCCCGTGATGCCGGTCCAGCAGAGTCTTGGCGGAGACGATCTCTCCGTCCCCTATCACGGTACCGGGTCCCAGCACCGCCACGCCCCAGTCATCCGGATCCTGTGCCGTCTCCGGCGGAGCGCCCACCTGAGCGTCCCTGCCGATGCGGCAGCTCTCACCCACGATGGCGTACTGCACCACGGCTCCCGACTCCACCACGGCGCCGGGCATCAGCACGGAGTAAGAGACGACGGCCCCCTCCCCCACCTGGGTGTTGTAGCCGAGGACGCTGTTCTTCACCTCGCCCAGCACCTCGCAGCCCTTGGCCACGACGCTGTTGCCGATGTCCGCCTTGGCTCCCACATAGGCCGGGGGGCAGGAGGGCGTGCGGCTGTAAATAGGCCACCGGCGATCCAGCAGGTTCAGTCCGGAGCCGGGACTCAGCATATCCATGTTGGCGTCCCACAGGGACACCAGCGTCCCCACGTCCTTCCAGTAGCCGTCAAAGCGCCATGCGGTCATCCGCTCCCCCGCCGCCAGCATGGCGGGGATGATGTTCTTGCCGAAGTCGTTTTCCGAGGTGGGATCCGCCTCGTCGGCCACCAGATACTCCCGCAGCTTGCTCCATGTGAAGATATAAATACCCATCGACGCCAGATTGCTCTTGGGTTCCTTGGGCTTTTCGGCAAACTCTGTGATGCGGTCCTCCCCGTCCACCGACATGATACCGAAGCGGCTGGCCTCCGCCCACGGCACCTCCATCACGGCGATGGTGCAGGCAGCCCCGGTCTCCTTGTGGCGGCGCAGCATCACGGCATAGTCCATCTTATAGATGTGGTCGCCGGAGAGCACCGCCACATACTCCGGATCGTACAGATCCACGAAGCCGATGTTCTGATAGATGGCGTTGGCCGTCCCCTTGTACCAGCTGGCGCCGGTGGCGCTCTGGTAGGGCGGCAGAATGTGAACGCCGCCGTCCAGCCGGTCCAGCTCCCACGGCTGACCGTTGCCGATGTAGCTGTTGAGCTCCAGCGGCCGGTACTGGGTCAGCACGCCCACGGTGTCGATACCGGAGTTGGCGCAGTTGGACAGGGGAAAATCAATGATGCGGAACTTCCCGCCAAAGGGTACCGCAGGCTTTGCCATGTCGCCGGTAAGCACATACAGCCGGCTCCCCTGTCCGCCGGCCAGAAGCATGGCGACACATTCTTTTTTCATCTCCGTCCCTCCGTTCCGTTTTTCGATTCTGCGGGCCGCCTGGACCGGCCCTTGAGGATCACCCCGCCCAGCGGCGGGATCCTGATCCTCAGGGACCTTTCCCGCCCGTGGGAGGGAACGTCCTCCACGGTCAGCAGCCCCTCATTGCACACACCGGAGCCGCCCCACTGGAGGCTGTCGGTGTTGAACACCTCTTCATAATACCGCTTGCCCCCCGGCACGCCGAAGCGGTAGTCCTCCCACGCCTCCGGGGAGAAATTCACCGCACAGACCAGCTCATGGCCCGCCCGATCCCGCCGCAGGAACACGATGACGTTGCTGTGGTTGTCATCGGCCACCAGCCACTCGAAGCCATTCCAGTCGCTGTCGTTCTCCCACAGGGGCCGGTTTTTCCGATAAAAGCGGTTCAGCTCCCGGATACATTCATGAGTCCGGCGGCAGTCCTCCTGCTCCAGCAGATACCAGTCCAGCTGTCCGGCAAAATCCCACTCGTGCCATTGGGCCAGTTCCGTTCCCATGAAGGTCAGCTTCTTGCCGGGGTGTGCCAGCAGGTACAGGTAAAAGCCCCGCACCCCCGCCAGCTGCCGCCAGTCGTCGCCGGGCATCTTCCCCCGGAGGGAGCCCTTCATGTGGACCACCTCGTCGTGGGACACCGGCAGCACGAACCGCTCCGAGAAGGCGTACACCATGGAGAAGGTCACATCCTTGTGGTGGTACTGGCGGAACCACGGATCCATTTTCAGATAGTGGCAGATGTCGTTCATCCACCCCATGTTCCACTTGAGGTCGAAGCCCAGACCTCTCTCCTCTACGGGCCATGTGACCTTGGGCCACGCCGTGGACTCCTCCGCCGCCGTCAGGGCCGGCGGATCCATGGCGGCGGCCATCCGGTT
>UMIA01078661.1_pt1 | contig 14835 bp, 9 predicted proteins | sample 1965701 | NCBI WGS metagenome assembly UMIA01 (sample SAMEA4836113, study PRJEB28245) | human gut metagenome | biome: gut microbiome; material: fecal sample | place: Denmark | collected 2008 | reverse complement strand
CTTAATGTGCTTTCCGTCTTGCGCAGGACTGTAGAGCAGGAAAGTTCATATGCGCCGCCCGGCTCCCGCGGCCCTCAGGGGCATCTCTCATGCAAAAACTTTTGTCGGGTAAAGTCCGAGGTCAGTGGCGTTTTATACCGAGAAATTCAAAAAAGTTGAAAATTCATTACATATTTGCGTTGACTTTAGGTAACTAAAGTTTCATACTCCTTTTCAACCACTGGGGGATGTGAACACGCACGGATCGTTCACATCATGATTGAAGAGGATTTCTTAGACATGTTCACGCATCAGCTAAACATTATCAGCGTAGTAATTATCTGATGCGGGTTAGCACATACAGCTAGCCCGTACGATAACGGGCGGCTGATAAAGATGAGGGCCGTCGAGCGCAACCGACGGCCCTCATTTTTTATGTCTGAGTAGTTCTTTTTAGAGGAGGAAATGTAATGAACGGAGTTTTGCTCATGGTTGTGGCTGCGGCGGTGCTCGCCTGCGGCTATCTGGGCTACGGCCGCTGGTTGGCCAATAAGTGGGGCGTTGACAAAGAGGCCCTCACGCCGGCCAAGCGCATGAAGGACGGCAACAGCTTCTCGCCCGTCTCCGCCTTCACCGCGTTCTCGCACCAGTTCAGCTCGATCTGCGGTGCTGGCCCTGTTACGGGTACGATCGTCGCTATGGCCTTCGGCTGGCTTCCCGTCGTGCTCTGGGTCCTCGTCGGTGGCATCTTCTTTGGCGCCGTCCACGACTTTGGCGCCCTGTACGCCTCGATGAAGAACAACGGCAAGTCCCTGGCCCAGCTCATCGAGAAGTACATCGGCAAGACCGGCCGTCGCCTGTTCCTGCTGTTCTGCTGGCTGTTCTGCATCATCGTCATCGCCGCTTTCACCGACATGGTCTGCAAGACGTTCATGTTCACCCCGGCCGTTGACGCTTCTGGTGCTGCTACCGGTGCCATCGACTTCACCAAGTCCTATGCCGCTGGCTGCGCTGGCACCATCTCCATCCTGTTCACCTTCGTCGCCATGGCCTTTGGTTGGGCCCAGAAGAAGTTCAACCTCACCGGCGCTGCCGAGTTCGTCACCGGCGTGGTGCTCATGGTCCTTATGTTTGCCGTCGGTATGCAGTTCCCGGTCTACCTGGATAAGTTCCAGTGGTTCGCCGTCGTCATGGTCTACCTGGTCTTCGCTGGCGCTATGCCCATCCAGATGCTCAAGACCCCGCGTGACTACCTCACTTCCATCATGATGATCGTCATGATCGTCTGCGCTGTCCTCGGTATCGTCGTCCTGGGCGCTAACGGCCAGGCCACCATCACCGCTCCGGTCTTCACCGGCTTTAGCAACGCCTCGGGCATGATGTTCCCGGTCCTGTTTGTCTCCGTTGCCTGCGGTGCTCTCTCCGGTTTCCACAGCCTCGTTTCTTCTGGTACCTCCTCCAAGCAGGTCGAGAAGGAGCAGGACGCCGTTAAGGTCGGTTACGGCGCCATGATCGTCGAGTCCTTCGTCGGCATCCTTGCCATCATCGTCGCCGGCATCATGTTCTCCGACATGAACACCGCCGGTACCGGCGCCCTTAACGCCGGCGTCGCTTCCACCCCGTTCCAGATCTTCGCAGCTGGCATCTCCCGCGGTATGCAGGCCTTCGGCGTTGACGGCACGCTCGCAACCGTCTTTATGACCATGAACGTTTCCGCTCTGGCCCTGACCTCGCTCGATGCCGTCGCCCGCATCGTTCGCACCTCGTTCTCCGAGTTCTTTGCCCAGACCAACGACGCCCTGGCCATCGAGTCCAAGGCCGGCTACATGAAGGTCCTCGGCAACCCCTGGTTCGCCACGGTCGTTACCCTGCTTCCTGGCCTCGCCCTCGCCTTTGGTGGCTATGCCAACATCTGGCCGCTCTTCGGTGCTTCTAACCAGCTGCTCGGCGGTATGACCATGATCACCCTCGCCGTGTTCTGCAAGTGCACCGGCCGCAAGGGTTGGATGCTCTACGTGCCCGTCGCCGTCCTGCTCTGCTGCACCTTCACTTCGCTGGTCCAGAGCGCCATAGGCTGCATGACCGCCGTCCAGGCCTACGGTTTCTTCGGCACCATCCCGGCTACCGCCACCACGGCTGCCGTTTCCGTCGCCGCTACCAAGGGCCTGCAGCTCGTCTTCGCCGTCCTGCTGATGGTCCTGGGCCTCATCGTTGCCGTCAACTGCCTCAAGGAGTTCTTCGGCAAGGAGGCCGGTTCCATGCCCGACGAGGAGCCCGAGTGGTCCGAGATGGGCAAAGTCGAGTATGGCCGCGCCGCTGCCGCCGAGGCTCCCGCCGACGCCGAGGCTGCCAAGGCGTAATCGACCTGACGAGTTGAACGTCACATCTATACAACTCGATAAGACCGGGTCCGCGGCTGCGCGGGCTCGGTCTTTTTTCATGCAAAAGCGGGCGATGCCCGAGTGTTCTCGCAGATGTTTTGCGTGGATAAGGGCGCGCGTTGTACCATATAGACGTATATGTGTACATATGAAAGGGGCCCCGTGGCCAAGACGGTATATTCCGATAACCAAAATAATGTCGATGCCCTGGCTGAGCGTCTGAGCAGCCAGACGTCGCTTTCTGCCGAGCGTGCCAAGCTAGTTGCCTACGACCTGCTCTGCCGCAAGGCACTCAAGATCAAGTCTAGCGCGCTGGCGCAGATTTTCCGCTCCGTCGATAAGGAATGCGACACCAAGGCGATGCGCGACGAACTCATCGCGGCAAAGATCGTTACCAAGATCGAGGGCAGCGGCATTAACGGACGTCCGGCGTTCTATACCATTCATGCCGAGATAAGTGATGCTCAGGAGCAGCTTGCCGAGGCTGTCGAAGAGGCCGTCGAGGACGTTGTCGAGGTGCCCGCTTCGGTGGAAACGGCCCCGCGCGAGCATGTCGATACCGACGAGCTGCTCGATGAGAACGTCGTTCGCGCCTTTACGGCCAAGGCCGGCCGCGGCGGTTTTGGTGGGGGCGGCAAGCGCGATGCTCAGCGCCGTGCCCAGCAGGAGCGCTTCCGTCGTGCCGTGGCTCAAAAGGATGAACTCGATACCGAGACTGTTGTGACCGAGGTTGCCGCTGAGTCGCAGAAGCCCGCGAAGGAGCAAAAGCCCGTGGAGGCCCAAGAGCCCAAGCGTCGTCGCGGTGCTCACTTTAAGGCTGTGCAGCAGGATGTCGCGCATGAAGCTGAAGAGCCTTCCGAGGTTGCGGACGATGTTGAGGAGTCTGCCAAGAGGGCTCCGGGTTCGTGTCGTCCCGGCCGCGGTTTTGCGGGACGCGCGTATCCCGTAAAGCATCAGGAGAAGGGCGAGCCGGCTTCGACCGCTCAGGCCGATAAGGCCGAACAAACTGAGAAAACCGTTGAGCCGGTGGCTTGCGAGCAGCAACCTTCCGAGTCGCAGCCTGCGGCCGACGCCGAGGTCAAAGCTCAGCAGTCCGCTGATAAGCAGACGGGGGAGAGCGCTTCGAGCAAGCCCCGCCGTCGTCGTCACCGTGGCGGTCGTGGCTCAAATGCCGAGGCCCCGGCCGAGAAGGCGGCGACGCAAAGCAAGGATGTGAAGGCTGAGGCCCCGGTGGAGCAACCCAAGCGCCAGCCGGCGAAGGGGGACAAGCCCGAGCGCTCGCAAAAGGGTCCGTCCGCGCCAAAGCAAGAGCGTAAAGCTCAGGCAGATTCCAAGCGCAAATCCCAGGCGCAGTCCAAACCGACTGCAAACGATGTGGCCCCCCAGCAGCCTGAGCCGCTCGCTCATGGCGAGGTTTCGGCGTTTGCTCTGGCCCGTGTCCTGGGCAGGCAGCTGCTCAAGGTCGTTCCCACGCCTACGGCGCTCTCCAAGATTAAGGAGCAGCAGACTCAAATTGTTAAGGTCGAGGGCAAGGACGGCAAAAAGGCTCCGCAGCGCACTCAGCACAACGAGATGTCCAACCGCAAGATTGCCGAGGAGATTGCGATCATCCAGGCTTGGATAGAGCAGAATCGCGGCGCCGACACGCCGGTCGCTTCGCGTCGCCAGCGCGCCTACCAGATTTTTAACGATGAGAAGGCCTTTGACGGCAAGCATGGCGAGCGTCTGATTCGGCGTATGACCGAAAAGGGCATCAGCATGCAGGCAATCAAGGTTGCTCCCAACCGTTCTGTGCACTTTACGGGCTTCTTTACGCTGGGCGCCGACAAGCCGTTCATTATGGTCGAGAACCTGGACACCTATGACGAGATCGTCAAGCTCCTGCGCGGCCGCAAGCACGCTAAGCTTTTTGGCACCAAGGTGGGTGGCGTGATCTTTGGCGGTGGCTGCAAGGCGAGCGTTTCGCACGCACTGGATGATTATCTGGCCGAGATCGGCTATCGCTTTAACTATGTCTACTACGTGGGCGATATCGACCGAGAGGGTGCGCGCATTGTCGAGCAGACCCGTAATGCCAATGTTGTTGAGATTCGCCTGCATGCCGGTATGTATCGCGCCATGCTCGCCGAGCACAAGCGCCGCGTGAAGGCCGGCGGTGAGTGCGAGCCCGCGGCTGCCAACCAGGGCGTGCCGCAGAACCTAGCGGCGACGATCAAAGATTTGCCTATGGTCACGCGCGTGCAGTTCCGCAACGTGCTGCGCGAGGGCGGACGCATTCCGCAGGAGATTCTGATGACCGCCGACTATCGGGATGGCGACTCGGGAAGCTTCGACCGCATGCTGAACAACTAAATTTCGCCGGCCCCGGGAGAGCGTGGACACCGGCTTAGGTTTCCTGCTCTACAGTCCTGCTCACGACGGAGGCCACATTAAGTGGCCCTACTTTGCGTGCGGAACTCGCGACAAACTTAATGCCCGGCCCGCCGGGGCCACGCGCCATTTTGTAGATGGCGCCTCGCTTTTCGGAACTGGGCTGATATTTTCTAGATGTAAGGCGCTCTTGGTCCTTTCGGGCTTGGGGCGTCTGTCTTATATAGGTAGATTCCTTGCGGGTTCGAATCCCTCCGCTTGGCGGCGTTGGCTCGATTTTCTTAACGCGAGGAGCTCTCGGTCGACGTGGGACGGAGGGATTCCGCGTCCGCCTGCCGGCGGCCGCGCCCCGCTGCGTCGCTTCGCTCCTTGCGTGCTGCGCTGGAAAACGCTTCGCGTTTCCTCAGCTCCGCACCCTTGCGGGTTCGAATCCCTCCGCATGCCCACGAAAAAGCGCTCCAGGTTCATAAGAGCCTGGAGCGCTATGTTCTTTGGGGCTGGGACGGAGGGATTCGAACCCCCAACAGCCGGCACCAAAAACCGGAGTTCTACCGTTGAACTACGTCCCAATGTGTGGTGTTGCCCAAAAGCAACCCGTTTAGTTTACCTAATCTGCGAGGGCATCGCAAACGCCATCGAGCAGGCGTACGGCGAGTGTCTGCGCATCACTTGCGGTGAAGGTTCCGTTGTAGCGCGTCATGCCCGTGAGCTCAATGCGGATGCGCGCGGGCTTTTGCTGCGCGGCGACATTGGCGGTGCGGATGCGCTGTGCAAGGTTGTGACACTCGGCAAGGGCGATCGTGGCGCGCGGCGCAGCATCTGCGGGCAGCTCATCGCTTGCAATCTCGAGCACCAGATCCACGTCGGTCGGAACCTCGGAATCGCAAAGCATCATGCCGCTGCTGTCGGTCGTCGCCGTGGCGATGTTCCACATGCGCGATGCAACGCTGCGTGCGATGGGGTCCTCACCGATGACGGCAATCTGGAAGCGCTCGAGCACGTTGGCGGCGCGGGCAAAACCGATGCGCGACTCGGCCTCGGTAACCGAGGGCTTGCCCTCCCACACGTGATGCAGGCGGTTGATATAGGCGTAGGTATCCTGGAACGCCATACCGTCGGCAAACAGGCCAACATTTTCCTGGAACTGCTGCAGAGCGGCCTCGGTGTGCGGGCCAAAATAGCCGTCGTCCTCACCGCAGGCAAAGCCCAAAACGTTGAGCGCGCGCTGCAGGGCCTGAACGTCGGCGCCATGGAAATTGGGCATGCGCAGATAGAGTGTGCGGTCGCCCAGCTTATACGAGGCGTCTACCAGGGCGCTCCAACAGGGGATATCGACGGCACAGCCAGCGGCAAGGCCGCTATCGAGCCTAAAGGTGCCAACAGCCTGCTCGGTGGTGGTGCCAAAGCGCTTGTCGGAGACCTCGGCGTCATCGATTGTATAGCCGAGCTGCAGAAGGCGGGACTGCACGTCCTCGACGGCTGCTCCCTGCATGCCCGTTGTAATAGGTTCCATGAACGAACCCCTTTCGGCGTATCATTCGTACTATTTGAGCGCCTGTCGGATAGACGACGCAAAGAGATGCATAAACATGCACTCAACAGTGTAGCAAGTTGTACCCAAATACGCTGCTGACAGGTTTTATAACCCCCGCTAGTTGAGTCGCTCCACAAAGAAATCTGCCATGGAGAGGAACAACTCGCGTGCGTGCTGATCAAGCTCAACGTTCTCGATGGCCGCTTTGGCCTTGGCGGTCAGGTCGAGCGCGTAAGTGTGGGCGTAATCGATGGAGCCGATCTCCTGGAAGATCTCCACGGCGCGTGCAAGTTGTGCGGGATCATCGGTGCCCGAGGAAAGAATCGCCTCGACCTCGTCGTGATAACGCTTGTCTGACAGGGCGTGCACGGCGACGAGGGTGCGCTTGCCCTCTGTGATATCGGTGCGGAAGTCCTTGTTGGCGGCCTCCTTAGTGCCGACAAGGTTGAGCAGGTCATCTTGGATCTGGAAGGCAAGGCCCGTGTGCAGGCCAAAGGCGCGCAGCGCCTCAATCTGCTCCTCGCTGCCGCCGCCGATAATGGCTCCGGCGGCAAGTGGCGTGGCTCCGCTGTAGTACGCGGTCTTGTGCGTCGCCATGTCCAGATAATCGTCGACCGAGATGTCAAAGCGCCCATCGCGGACCCAGCCCAAGTCGAGAGCCTGGCCCTCGATGGTGCGAACGATCATCTCGGTGAGCTCGTGGAGCACACGGAGTTTCACGCCTGCCTCGAGCGTGGGGTCGTCGAGAACCGTCTTGGTGACCATGGTGAGCGCCAGATCGCCGCAGTTGATGGCAAGGCCCGTGCCCTCGGTAAGGTGCATGCAAGGCTTGCCGCGACGCAGCTGGCCGTTGTCGGCTATGTCGTCATGGATAAGCGCTCCCGACTGAAAGTGCTCGATAGCTGCCGCCGCGCTGCGGGCGCTCTCAAAGTTACCGCCCACTGCGGTTGCGGCGAGCATGCAGATAAGCGGGCGGTGGCGCTTGCCGGCGTTGGCCGTAAAAGCCGAGAGCGGGGTATACAGGTAGCGCTCGATATCGGCAGAGGTCGCCTGTCCGTCAAAGAACGTGGCCAGATAGTCGTTGATCTGGTCAAAGTGCTGGGCTAAAAAGCTGGTAAACGGACTGGACACGGGTTCTCGCATTCTTTCTTAGTTTGCATCGTTGCGGTGTGCAGATACCATATTGCCACATTGGAGTTGCCGGCGCGTCTGTTTTGGCGATTTGGGGAAACGGGACGCGTGCGCGTGCCGGCTGCTTATATAAGCCTAAAGTGCTCGAGCGCCTTGACGACGCCATCTTTGTCGACCGAGTCGGTGATGTAGTCGGCGCGCTTTTTAAGATAGTCCGGCGCATTGCCCATGGCGATACCGACATCGACGGCATTCATCAGCGAGACGTCATTGCTGGCGTCGCCAATGCCGTATACGGTTCCGTGGTGGGGGTCGAGGGCGTCGAGTACAGACTGGATACCCCCGCGCTTCGTGCATTCGCGGGGCGAGATTTCGGTTACATCGAGTTCGAGCTCGTTAAAGCACAGCAGCGGCTCAAGTGCCTTATCTTGAGCGATGTGGTTGGCGAGCGATGTAGACATCAAGATCTTGTAGACACTGTAATGTTGCAGCTGCGTGACTGCGTCGCCCAGGGTGCGCGCGTATCCGGGAGCATCGGGGGCATCGGCACTCATGCGCACGACGCCGTTGAGGCCCTCAAAGCGGATGACCTCGCCCGATTGCTCAAGGTAGGGGGCAAGACGCTGCAGCATACTGGGCGTCATCGGCAGATCGCGAATTGCGTTTCCGTTGATCTCGGCGTAACCGCCCGCAAGACAGACGATGCCGGTCCAGGGCAGCTCAAGAAGTTTGGGGTGGATGCAGCTGAGGGTGCGTCCTGTGCAGATGAAGGCCATGTTGCCGTTTGCAACGAAATCGCGGATGGCCTGCGAGACCGCCTCGTTGGGATAGGGGGAGAGGTCCCGCTCGTCTTCGGGAAGCTCTTGTGCCACTCGAGGGTCTTGCCAGGCGAGCGTTCCGTCTATATCGAAGAAGCAGATATCGCCGTGCTTATGGGCTGCGCTGGCGACAGGGGAGGCCGAGGGGGTGGGCACAAATCCCGGCTCGAGGCCCATGATCTGGTCAAAATGCTCTTTAACGCGGGGAACGGAGATGCCGATGATCACCTGGGCGGTCTTGCCCGTAATGATGAGGCCCTTGGCGCCCACCGCGACAAACGACGCGTTATCTGCAACGATAGAAGGGTCTGCGACTTCGACGCGCAGGCGCGTGGCGCAGTTGGTTGCGCCCACGATATTGCCAACGCCACCTAAAAGCTGAATTACCCGCTCAGCGAGGACGTGATCTTGATCGGATTGACTATTGACCTCGTCATTGGCAGATTGCTCTTTGGCAAAGCCGCTTTCCGTCAAACGATCGATTGCCGCGCGATTGGCGACATGATCCTCGCGGCCCGGCGTCTTAAGGTCATAGACCAAGATGAGTGCTCGAAAACTAACAAAAAAGATGAGGCTAAAGGCAAGGCCGATACCGAGCGCCAAAAGATAGGCACCGGCATGCGTGCGCATGAGCGGAATAAAGTTGAAGGCTGCCATCTCCATGAGGCCGCCCGAGAAGATGCCGACGATGCCAAAGAGATTCATGGTTGTGGCAAGGCAAGACGATAAGACGGCATAGAGAAAAAAGAGCCCGGGGTGGGTGAACATAAAGAGAAACTCGAGTGGCTCGGTAACGCCGCAAACCACCGAGGCGATGATGGCGGGAACAAGGATGACCCTGAGGCCGGCGCGGCGCTCTGGTTTTGCGGTGGAGTAGAACGCGGCTGCGATGGCGGGAAGGCCAAAGAGCTTGACCCAGCCGGTGGCGGTAAAACCGGCCCACGGCGCAAGTTCATTAAGGGGGCGCGTGCTATGGGAGAGGATGGGGAGCAAGCTGCTCCACGTGGCGTAGATGCCGTCGTTAATGACCAGGTTGTCGTAGTAGATCGGCATGTAGAGCAGGTGGTGCAGCCCCATGGGCTCGAGCGCTCGCTCCAAAAACACAAAGATGCCCACGCCAAAGGGGCCGACGCTCGTAAGTGCATGGCGCAGCGTTTCGGTCATTGCGTATACGGAGGGCACGATGGCGGCCGAGATAGCGGCAAGGGCAAACACGGCAAAAAAGCTGATGAGGTAGACCAGCGAGGAGCCCGAGAAGGTGCCGAGCCAATCGGGAACCTTGGCATCGTAGAAGCGGTCATGGATGGCGACGACGGTTGCCGATACCACCAGCGGGCCGATAATGCCGGTGTCGAGCGTCTTGATGCCGTCGATGACGGTGATACCGTTGGCGGGGGTCAAAGATGACGGGTACTTAAGCCCAAGGTTGTCTCCGCTCAGCTTAATGATCTCGCTCAAAAAGAAGCAATAGGCAAAATAGGCCACGAGTGCCTCGAGGCAGCAGCGTGCCGGTTGCTTTTGGGCAAGACCGATGGGCAGCGCTACGGCAAAAAGGAGCGGGAGGCGTTTAAAGACCGTCCATGAGCCGCGCTGGATGATGGCCCAAAAAACGTACCAAGGGGTTCCGTATACGGCTAGATCGCCGACGATGTCCGCAGTCGTTGCGAGAGCGGAGACGCCGACCATGAGGCCCGATATAGAAAACAGCATGGCGGGAGCGAACATTGCCCCGCCAAAGCGTTGGATTTTTTGCAGCATGTTCTGCCTTCCGAATATCGAGGCGCGTTGCGCGTGGGGAAACGTTTAAACAATGGATTCATTGTAGAGGACCAGACGATTGTCGTGCTGGCAGTTTTGAGCGAAACCGATTTGGGCACGACAGAAACCGTCAACGGCTAAATCCTGTCGCTTTACCGATATTCGGTTTAAACAACTTTAAGAAATGCTATCGTGCCTAGCCGGAAATAAATAATGTAGAGGTGAAACAATGCCAAAAGCGATATACGAAGGAATCTACCGAGAAATACGCTCGCGCATCATTAATGGGACCTATGCGTTTCAGGAGATGCTGCCAACCGAAGCCGAGCTGACCGCGGAGTTCGGATGTACTCGCAATACCGTCCGTCGCGCCTTGCGTATGCTGGCCGACGGGATGTTTGTGCAGCCCATACACGGCAAGGGCGTGCGCGTTATTTGGCTTAAGGGCGAAACCGACATGTTGGGCGCACTCGAGGAAGTTGAGTCGTTTGGCGAATTTGCAAAGCGCAACAATGCCGTTGCATCGACGGACGTTAAGTCTTTTGAGCATTTGATTTGCACCGAGCAGCTCTCTCGTCGCCTGGGCTTTAAGGTGGGCGAGGAGTTGATTCGCGTGGTGCGCGTCCGAAGCCTTAACGGCAATGCGCGCCAAGTAGACCATGGTTACTTTTTGGAGTCGATCGCCAAAGGCCTGACGCCCGAGATCGCCGCAAGGTCAATTTACGACTATCTGGAGCACAAACGCGGCGTCAAGGTGATGGCGAGTCGCCGTACGGTGAGCGTCGAGCTTGCCAACGATGAGGATTGCAGTTATCTTGACCTCGGCAAATACAACTGTGTCGCCGTCATGGAGAGCCAGTCGTACACCTCGGACGGCATCTTGTTCGAGGTCACGCATGCCCGCACGCATCCCGAGATCTTCCATTACCGCGTCAACTCCAAGCGATAGCCGGCTAGCTCGCAGCCTGACGAGACTCATGCCCTCAAAGCGAAAACGCCCGGTCAAACCGACGATGCATCGGCTTGACCGGGCGTTTTCTCTGCATTTAATAACAAATAATTGTTTATACAAAACTTGTCAAGTATCAAGTTGAAATTACCGTTCACCGAAGTTTTTCTACCGCTCTAGTAATACTTGTTCAAACAAGTAGCCAAATAGCGTATCGTACAAATCAGCAAAAGGGGCAAAGTCCCCGAGCCAATCTCCGAAGGCGGCGGCAAAGGGTGCCGCCACGGTGTGAAAGGGTGGATTGTAATGAAGAACGAAATGAGCAGAAGGCAGTTCCTGGGCTTTGCTGGTTCCGCGGCTGCGGTTCTTGGTCTGGGTCTCGTGGGCTGCGGTGGCTCCGCCGGCTCCGGCTCCTCTGCTTCTGGTGACGCTGCCGAGGTCTACTTCCTCCAATTCAAGCCCGAGGTCGACAAGGAGTGGAAGGAGATCGCCAAGGCCTATAAGAAGGAGAAGGGCGTCGAGGTCAAGATCGTGACCGCCGCCTCCAACACCTACGAGGAGAAGCTCAAGTCCGAGATGTCCAAGAGCTCCGCTCCGACCCTGTTCCAGGTCAACGGCCCCACCGGTCTTAAGAACTGGAAGGATTACTGCGCCGACCTGTCCGATACCAAGCTCCGCGGTGAGCTCATTGACGACTCCCTGGCTCTGCAGTCCGACGGCAAGGATGTGTGCATCGACTGGGTTCAGGAGAGCTTCGGCATTATTTACAACAAGCAGCTGCTCGAGAAGGCTGGCTACAAGGCCGAGGACATCAACTCCTTCGACAAGCTGAAGGCTTGTGCCGACGACATCCAGGCCCGCAAGGACGAGCTTGGTGTTGAGGGTGCCTTCACTTCCGCCGGCATGGACGACTCCTCCAGCTGGCGCTACACCACCCACCTTGCCAACATGCCGCTCTACTACGAGTTTGAGAAGGAGCACAACCAGGAGGACGACGAGATCAAGGGTGAGTTCCTCGACAACTACAAGCAGATCTTCGACCTGTACATCACCGACTCCACCTGCGATCCTTCGCAGCTTGCTTCCAAGACCGGCGACGACGCCACCAACGAGTTCGCAACCGGCAAGGCCGTCTTCTACCAGAACGGCTCTTGGGCCTACTCTGACCTCGTCAAGGCCGGCATGACCGACGATCAGATTGGCATGATGCCCATCTACATCGGTGTTGACGGCGAGGAGAACCAGGGCCTGTGCTCCGGCGGCGAGAACTACTGGTGTGTCAGTTCCCAGGCTTCCGAGGATGCCCAGAAGGCCACCGAGGACTTCATGTATTGGTGCGTCACCGCTGACACCCCGACCAGCATCATCGCCGACAAGATGGGTCTGACCGCTCCGTTCAAGAGCGCCAAGGAGACCACCAACGTCTTCTCGCAGCAGGCCGTTGCCATGGCCAAGGACGGCAAGAAGACCGTCGCTTGGGACTTCGTCTACATTCCCTCCGAGGAGTGGAAGAAGAACCTCAAGCAGGCTCTGATTGCCTACGCTGCCGATAACAGCAAGTGGGACGGCGTCAAGAACGCCTTCGTCGATGGCTGGAAGACCGAGAAGGCTGCTTCCGAGTAAGCAGTTGCTGCCCGAGCTATCTGATTAGCGACAGGGGGGGGCGGGCAGACGTAGGTTTGCCCGCCCCCCTACATATTGAAAGGACCCTTTTATGGGCAAAGCACTCAAGCGCTGGTGGCCGCTCTTTATGTTGCCCACGTGCCTGGCGTTTATGATCGGGTTCGTGATTCCCTTTATTCAGGGCTTCTATCTCTCGTTCTGCCAGTTTATTATCATTAGTAACGCGCATTTTGTCGGTATCGAGAACTACGTGCGCGCGCTGTCCGATCCGCAGTTCTCCACGTCGTTCTTCTTTACCGTGGCGTTTGCCTTCCTGTCGACGGTGCTCATCAACGTGATCGCCCTGGCCATTGCGCAGGCGCTCACCCGCAAGGCGCTCAAAGGCACCAACATCTTCCGTACGATCTTCTTTATGCCTAACCTGATCGGCGGCATCGTGCTGGGCTACATTTGGCAGATTCTGATCAACTGCCTGCTCTCCAACGTGGGCGCCCAGCTCATCGCCCTTAACTCTGCTGCTGGCTTCTGGGGCCTTATCATCCTGACCCTGTGGCAGCAGGTCGGCTACATGATGATCATCTACATCGCTGGTCTGCAGTCCATTCCGTCCGACTACATCGAGGCCGCCAAGGTCGACGGTGCCACGGCATGGCAGACGTTTTGGAAGGTTAAGATCCCTAACCTGATGCCGACCATCACCATCTGCCTGTTCCTGTCCATCACCAACGGCTTTAAGCTGTTCGACCAGAACCTCGCCCTTACCGGCGGCGCCCCCGCGCACTCCACCGAGATGCTCGCCCTGAACATCTACAACACGTTCTATTCGCGTGCCGGTATCGCATGGCAGGGTATCGGTCAGGCCAAGGCGGTTATCTTCTGCATCCTGGTCGTGGCCATCTCCATGATTCAGCTTAAGGCCACGAGGTCCAAGGAGGTGCAGCAGTAATGAAACGCGATAAGGTTATCAACCGCGCGCTCTCGATTTTCTTTACGATCCTGTCGCTCGCGTGGATCTACCCCGTGTTTATGATTGCGCTTAATTCCTTTAAGAAAGCGACCGCAATCAGCACCACCACGGCATTCGATCTGCTCACGCCCGAGACGTTCAACGGCCTCGCAAACTACATGCACGCCCTTAACGAGCAGGGCTTTGCCTCGGCATTTATGTACTCGCTCATCATCACGGTCACGTCGGTCGTGCTGATTCTGGTGTGCTGCTCCATGTGCGCTTGGTACGTGGTGCGCGTCAACAGCAAGATCTCGAACTTCTTCTATTACCTGTTCGTGTTCTCGATGGTCGTGCCCTTCCAGATGCTCATGTTCACGCTGTCCAATTTGGCGGACCGCATCGGCTTCAACACGCCGTTCAACATCTGCTTTATCTACCTCGGCTTTGGCGCGGGCCTGGCGGTCTTTATGTTCGCCGGCTTTGTAAAGAACATCCCGCTCGAGATCGAGGAGGCGGCCATGATCGACGGCTGCAACCCGGTCCAGGTGTTCTTTAAGATCGTCCTTCCCATCATGAAGCCCACCTATCTTTCGGTCGGCATTCTCGAGACCATGTGGGTCTGGAACGACTACCTGCTGCCCTACCTCACCCTCGACTCCACCAAGTACAAGACCATTCCTATCTTGATCCAGTACTTCCGCGGCGGCTATGGCCACGTCGAGCTCGGCCCCATGATGGCCTGCATCATGATGGTCGTTATCCCCATCGTCATCATGTACATCCTCTGCCAGAAGTACATCATCGACGGCGTGGTGGCAGGTGCCGTCAAGGGCTGATGCCGTAACTGTTTTGCAAGTTTCTGCGGCGCCCCTCAGCGCGGCGCCGCACATCGAAAGGTAAAGACATGGCCGAGATCGTTCTCAAACATGTTCAGAAGGTGTATCCCAACACCGAGTCCAAAAAGAAGGGCTTCTTTGGCAAAAAGAAGAAGACCGAGGAGAAGAAGCATAACCTTAAGGTTACCGAGGATGGCGTGCTCGCTGTAGAGGACTTCAACCTCACCGTTCACGACCAGGAGTTCGTCGTTCTCGTTGGTCCCTCTGGCTGCGGTAAGTCCACGACGATGCGCATGGTTGCCGGCCTGGAGGACATTACCTCGGGCGATGTGCTCATCGACGGCAAGCGCGTCAACGACGTGGCGCCCAAGGACCGCGACATCGCCATGGTGTTCCAGAGCTACGCTCTGTACCCCAACATGACGGTGTACGAGAACATGGCATTTACGCTCGAGCTCAAGAAGGTTCCCAAGGACGAGATCGACCGCAAGGTTCGCTCTGCTGCCG
>UMIA01049851.1_pt1 | contig 15289 bp, 10 predicted proteins | sample 1965701 | NCBI WGS metagenome assembly UMIA01 (sample SAMEA4836113, study PRJEB28245) | human gut metagenome | biome: gut microbiome; material: fecal sample | place: Denmark | collected 2008 | reverse complement strand
GGGCGTCCCCGGCCGCTTTTTTCCGGGGAACCGGAACCACAGAAAGGAGAATCCTGTCATGAGTATGAACATCCGTTTTGACAACAAGGTGGCCGTCGTCACCGGCGGTACCGCCGGCATCGGCTTGGCCTGCGCCCAGCTGTTCGGCCAGTTGGGGGCCAAGGTGGCCATCTGCGGTACCAATCCTGCGAAGCTGGCTGCTGCGCTGGAGGAGCTGAAGGCGCAGGGCATCACCGCCTTCGGCGAGACCTGCGACGTGTCCGACGGAGAGTCCCTGAAGGGCTTTGCCCGCCACGCCGAGGAAGCGCTGGGCGGGCTGGACATCTGGGTCAGCAACGCCGGTGTCTATCCCCAGTACAGCATCATCGACACCCCGGAGAACGTCTGGGACAAGACGGTGGACACCAACATGAAGTCGGTGTATCTGGGCGCACGCATTGCGTATGAGGCCATGAAGGATAAGGGCGGCGTCATGCTGCTGGCCTCCTCCTTTGCGGCGGTGTTCCCCTCTGTGGGCAGCGGTGTGTATGCCGCCACCAAGTCCGCCGTAAAGTCCATGGTGAACACGCTGGCAGCGGAGCTGGCCCCCTACGGCATCCGAGTCAACGGGTATATCCCCGGCGTCATCGATACGGACATGACCCACGCACTTACCGTCAGCAACGGCGAGGCCATGAAGAGCGCCATCGCCATGCAGACCTTCGGAGAGCCCATGGATGTGGCGTGGGCGCTGGCGTTTCTGGCATCGGACTATGCCCGCTATATCACCGGCACCACGCTGGAGATCAGCGGCGGCAAGATGGGCGTGCAGAACCCCGCCAAGGCGTGGAAGGATAAGGAAGCCAGAGCGTAACGCATGAAAGGGAGGGATTTAACACGAACGTACAGAATAAGGTCATCGTTATCACCGGCGGTGCAGGCGGCATCGGCTCGGCACAGGCGAAGCTGCTGGCCCAGAATGGGGCCGAGGTCTGGATCCTGGATCTGGTGCAGGAGAAGATCGACCAGCTGGTGGAGGAGCCGAAGCGTCAGGGCGGCAAGGCCCACGGCGCCGTGGCGGATGTCACCAGCGAGGAGGAGTGGAAGACCATCGTAGAGCGCATCGTCTCCGAGAGCGGACGGCTGGATGTGGTGGTGAACAACGCCGGCATCAACATCCGCAAGCCCATCGAGGAAATGGTGAAGGACGAGTGGATGAAGATGATGGAGGTCAATACCGCCAGCGTCTTTCTGGCCACCAAGTATGTTCTGCCGGTGATGCGGAAGCAGGGGGGCGGCGCCATCATCAACACCTCCTCCATCTGCGGCCTCATCGGCCACATGAACACTCCGGAGGCCTACACGGCCACCAAGGGCGCTATCACCCTGCTGACCAAGTCTGTGGCAGCCCGGTATGGCAAGGACAACATCCGCTGCAACTCCATCCATCCCGCCACCGTGGACACGCCCTTTGTGGCGGCTCTGATGGCGGACCCGGTGAAGAAGCAGGCCCGGCTCAACGAGATCCCGCTGGGCCGCCTGACCTCCGTGGAGGATGTGGCCAATGCGGTGCTGTATCTGGCCAGCGACGAGGCGTCCTTCCTCAACGGCGTGAACCTGCCCATCGACGGCGGCGTGACGTGCTATTAAAAAATTGCGGAAGGAGTGAATGGATCCTTCCGTGTGAGATTTGCCGTCTGCTGTGCGGCACTGAGGCAAAAGAAAGCGGAGGGGGAAACCATGTTTCCCCTCCGCTTTGTGAGACGATCGGTATACAGTTGGATCGCAGGACCCGTTACAGGAGGTCACCGGCGGGCTGATAGCCGTAAAGACTGCGGGAGATGTCGGCGGAGGCCTGCCTCAGATCATCCAGCAGTCCACCCCGCAGGGCGGTGCGGACACGGGGGGTCATGCCGGAGATGCTGATGGAGCAGGAGACTTGCCCCGGTGCGGAGAACACCGGCACTGCCACGCAGGACAGACCCACCTCCACCTCCTCGTTGTCCATGGCGTAGCCGTCGGCCCGGATGTGCCGCAGCTCCGCCTGAAGCTGACGGGGGTCCACGATGGTGTTGAAGGTCAGAGCCTTCAGGGGTCCGGCGAGGATGTGCTGCTGCTCATCCTCCGGCATATAGGCCAGAATACACTTGCCCACGCCGGTGCAGTGGAGGTAGTTTTTGGTGCCGATCTGGGTGTTGATAGACAGCGACCGGCTGGACTCCACCTTGTCCACATAGATGACGCTGTCCCCTTGAGCCACGCCGCAGTGGGCGATCTCACCGTATTTCAGGCTGATCTGCTCCAGATAGGGGTGGACGGTGCGGATGATGCTGTTCTGGACCTTGATGGTGTTGGAGAAGCTCAGCAGCTTCAGGCTCAGCACATACTTCTGGTTATCTGCGTTCTGCTGCAGGTAGCCCAGCGTGGTCAGGGTGTTGATGAGACCGAAGGCGGTACTCTTGTTCAGCTCCAGTGCATCAGCGATCTCCTTGACGCTGCGCTCTCCGCCGCCGCACTGTTGAAGGTATTCCAGAATGGAGAAGGCCCGCTCCACCGACTGGATGGTTTTTGTGGTTGCCATATCTTTTCCTTCCTTGTTCGTTCTGTATCATAGAACATTGCGAACCAATCTAATCCAGACCATTATAGACCTTCTCACAGATAAAGTCAACTAATACCGGAAAACAGTCAAGTTTTTTAGAAAAGCAGAAGATATCCTATTGACAAAAGGCACCATGGATTTTATAATATTTTCAGAACGGTAAACGGTATTATAGAATAATCGCCAAACCAAGCCGCAGCCTGCGGCCAGTAACATAAGAAAAAGAGATATGTCATATTTGAAGGAGGAAACACAATGGAAAACCGTAGTAAGGCGATCCTTGGCATGGAGGACAGCGCATTTGCCCGCTCCCTGTTCAAGTCCATGGGCTACACGGACAGCGAACTGAAGGAGGGCAAGCCCCTGATCGGCATTGCCAACACCTGGAACACGCTGGTTCCCGGCCACTACAATCTGGACAAGGTGGCTGAGTATGTGAAAAACGGCATCTATGCCGCCGGCGGCACCGCTGTGGAGTTCGGCACCATCGCTGCCTGCGATGGCGTGGCACAGGGCCATGAGGGTATGCACTACATTCTGCCCTCCCGTGAGATCATCTGCGACTCCGTGGAGATCATGGCACAGGCCCACCGGCTGGACGGTCTGGTGCTGCTGGCCTCCTGCGATAAGATCGTGCCTGCCATGCTGATGGCGGCGGCTCGTCTGGATATCCCCTGCATTGTCTGCGTGGGCGGTCCCATGCTGGGCGGCATCGAGTTCGACGGCCGTAAGTCCGACCTGACCTCCATCTCCGAGGCCCTGGGTATGCTGAAGGCCGGTAAGATCACCGAGTGCGAGTACAACTCTCTGGAGAACACCGCCTGTCCCGGCTGCGGCTCCTGTTCCTTCCTTGGCACCGCCAACACCATGTGCTGCGTGTCCGAGGCACTGGGCATGACCCTGCCCGGCGGCGCTCTGATCCCCGCTGCTTACGCCGGCCGTCTGCGCCACTCCTTCGAGTCCGGCCGTGCCATTGTGGAGCTGTGCAAGAAGGGCATCACCGCCCGCCAGATCCTCACCAAGGAGGCCATCCGCAACGCCATCAAGGTGACCATGGCCATCTGCGGCTCCACCAACGCCGTGCTGCATCTGCCCGCCATTGCCAACGAGGCGGAGCTGGATATGAACGTGCTGGAGGAGTTCGAGGCCCTCACCAAGACCACGCCCCAGATCGCCAAGGTCAATCCCGCTGCCAAGCCGGAGATGGAGGCCTTCTACCGGGCCGGCGGTATCCCCCGTGTCATGCAGCATCTGGGCGGCCTGCTGGATACCTCCGTCATGACCGTCAGCGGCAAGACGCTGGCCGAGAATCTGGCCGGCTACGTCTACGAGTACCCGGAGGATCCCACCATCATCAAGACGGTGGAGGAGCCCTTCTCCAAGACCGGCGGCGTGGCCGTGCTGCATGGCAACCTCTGCCCCCGTACCGCCGTGTCCAAGCCCGGTGCCATCGATCCCTCCATGCACCGCTTTGTGGGTAAGGCCAAGTGCTACAACAGCGAGGAGGAGGCCGAGGAGGCCATCCTGGGCGGCAAGATCCAGGCCGGCGACGTGGTGGTCATCCGCTACGAGGGCCCCAAGGGCGGCCCCGGTATGCGTGAGATGTTCAAGGCCATGAAGTATATGTACGGCGTGGGCCTGAGCAAGTCCGCTGCCCTGATCACCGACGGTCGGTTCTCCGGCACCAACAACGGCTGCTTCGTGGGACATATCTCTCCGGAGGCTGCCGAGGGCGGTCCTCTGGCCATCGTTCACGACGGCGACGAGATCCTCATCGACGTGGATGAGGGCGTTCTGGAGCTGCACGTCTCCGACGAGGAGATCGCTGAGCGCTACAAGACGCTGAAGCTGCCCAAGAAGAACATCCCCAACGGCTATCTGCGGCTGTATGCCAAGGTGGCTGCCTCTGCCGACGAGGGCGCTATCATCAAGGCGTAACTCAGCATCCGACAGATAGAAAAATGCCGCACCGGTTGCTGCCGGGCGACGGATACGTTAGGAGGCAATGTAATGTCCGATAAGAAAATCATGAAAACCATGGACGGTAACGAGGCCTGTGCCACCGTTGCCTACCATTTCACCGATGTAGCCGGTATCTACCCCATCACCCCCTCCTCTCCCATGAGCGAGAAGGTGGATGAGTGGTCTGCCGCCGGTAAGAAGAATATGTTCGGCCAGCCTGTGCGGCTGGTGGAGATGCAGTCCGAGGCGGGCGCTGCCGGCGCCCTCCACGGCGTGGCGGAGGCCGGTGCGCTGGCCACCACCTTCACCTCCTCGCAGGGTCTGCTGCTGATGATCCCCAACCTGTACATCATGGCCGGTCACCGGATGCCCGCCGTGTTCCACGTGGCGGCCCGTTCCGTGGCCCAGCACGCCAACAACATCTTCGGTGACCATCAGGATGTCATGAGCTGCCGTACCACCGGCGTCACCATGATGTCCACCGGCAGCGTGCAGGAGGTCATGGATCTGGCCGCCGTGGCCCACCTGACCACTATCAAGACCCGTGTACCCTTCATCCACTTCCACGACGGCTTCCGCACCAGCCACGAGATCCAGAAGATCGAGGTCATCGATCTGGACAAGGTGGAGAAGCTGCTGGACCGTCAGGCGCTGGAGGACTATCATGCCATCGCCATGAACCCGGAGCATCCGGTGATGCGTACCACCGTGCAGGGCCCCGACGTCTACTACCAGTCTCAGGAGGCCAACAACGGCGCCTATGACAGCATCCCCGCTGTGGTGGAGGGGTATATGCAGGGCATCAACGAGATCACCGGCCGGGACTACCACATCTTCAACTACTATGGTGCCGAGGATGCCGACCGTGTCATGGTGATGATGGGCTCCGCCTGCGAGTGCGCCCGTGAGGTGGTGGACTATCTGTGTGCCAAGGGCGAGAAGGTGGGCCTGATGCAGATCCATCTGTTCCGCCCCTTCGACATGGAGTATTTCCTGAACGCCCTGCCCAAGACGGTGAAGAAGATCGCCGCCATGGACCGCTCCAAGGAGCCGGGTGCCATTGCCGGTGCTGTGTATCTGGATGTGTGCGCCGCCTTTGCCAACCGTGCCGATGCTCCGGAGATCTACGGCGGCCGCTATGGTCTGGCCTCCAAGGACGTGACACCCGCCCAGCTGAAGGCCGTGTTCGACAACATGAAGGATGAAGGCGGCAAGCACCTGTTCACCATCGGTGTCAACGACGACGTGACCCATCTGTCTCTGGATGTCCATGAGCCTCTCATCACCGAGTCCGCCGACACCGTGTCCTGCAAGTTCTGGGGTCTGGGCTCCGACGGTACGGTGGGTGCCAATAAGAACTCCGCCAAGATCATCGGCGACTACGCCGGTATGTATACGCAGGCCTACTTCGAGTACGACTCCAAGAAGTCCTACGGCATCACCAAGAGCCACCTGCGGTTCAGTAAGAGCCCCATCCGCTCCACCTATCTCATCAAGGCGGCGGATTTTCTGGCCTGCCACTCCCAGTCCTACATCACTCGCTACGACATGATCCACGAGATCAAGGACGGCGGCACCTTCCTGCTGAACACCTCTTGGACCGAGGAGGAACTGGCGGAGAAGCTGCCCGGCGACGTCAAGCAGTACATCGCCCGCCACAACGTGCAATTTTACATCGTGGACGCCAACCGTCTGGCCCGTGAGCTGGGCTTGGGCAACCACGCCAACATGATCCTGCAGGCCGCCTTCTTCAAGCTCTCCGGTGTGATGCCGGTGGAGGACGCCGTGCGCCATATGAAGGAGGCTGTGCAAAAGACCTACGCCAAGAAGGGCGAAAAGGTGGTCAACATGAACATGGCCGCCGTGGACGCCGGTATCAACAGCCCTGTGAAGGTCAACGTTCCCGCTGACTGGGCGAATGCCGCCGACGACCGCACCGTGGACGAGAGCCTGCCGGATGTGGTGAAGAACATCGTGGTCCCCTGCAACCGTCAGCGTGGCGACGATCTGCCTGTATCCGCCTTCCTGCCCTATCAGGACGGCACCTATCCGCTGGGTACCTCCAAGTACGACAAGCGTGGCATTGCTGCCTTCCTGCCCCAGTGGGACAGCAACAAGTGCCTGCAGTGCAACCAGTGTACCTTTGTCTGCCCCCATGCCGCCATCCGGGCCTATCTGGTGGACGAGGAGGAGGCCGCTGCGGCTCCCGCCGCCTTCACCACCGTTCCCGCCAAGGGAGCCAAGGGCTTGCAGTACCGCCTGCAGGTCAGCACGCTGGACTGCACCGGCTGTGGCAGCTGCGCTGCTTCCTGCCTTGCCAAGGATAAGGCCTTGACGATGCAGCCTGTGGATGATACTATGTATGATGAAACCAATTGGAACTATGCCCTGTCCCTGAAGGACAAGCCCGGTGTGTTCGACCGCAAGACCCTCAAGGGCAGCCAGTTCAGCCAGCCGCTGGTGGAGTTCTCCGGCGCCTGCGCCGGCTGCGGCGAGACCCCCTATGCCAAGCTCATCACCCAGCTGTACGGCGAAAAGACCTACTGGGTCAACGGCGTGGGCTGCTCTCTGGCTTGGGCCGGTGCATTCCCGTCCCTGCCCTATACCAAGAACAAGGAGGGCCGTGGCCCTGCCTTCTATGGCACCCTGTTCGAGGATCAGGCCGAGAACGGTCTGGGTGTGGTGCTGGCTACCAAGCAGCGCCGGGCCTACGTCAAGCAGGTGGCTCAGCAGCTGCTGCCGCTGGTCTCCGGCACGGAGCTGGAGGGTGCCATCCACGCATGGCTGGCCTCCTTCGACAATCTGGATGCCAACGATGCCGATGCCCGCAAGCTGACGGCGGCTCTGGAGTCCGCCTCCCTCACCGGTGAGGCTGCCGAGCTGGCCGAGAAGCTGCTGAAGAACAAGGATCAGCTGGGCAAGAAGGTGGTATGGCTTTTCGGCGGCGACGGCTGGGCCTACGACATCGGCTACGGTGGACTGGATCACGTCATGGCCTCCGGCGAGGATATCAACGTCTTTGTGGTGGATACCGAGGTGTACTCCAACACCGGCGGCCAGTCCTCCAAGGCCACGCCTGTGGGTGCCTCCGCCAAGTTCGCTGACGGCGGCAAAAAGACTGCCAAGAAGGATCTGGGCCGTCTGATGATGACCTATCCCAACGTGTATGTGGCCTCCGTGGCCATGGGCGCCAATCCCGCTCAGCTGATGAAGGCCGTCACCGAGGCTGTGGCACACAAGGGTCCCTCCATCGTCATCGCCTACGCCCCCTGCATCAACCACGGCATCAAGGCCGGCATGAACAACGTGCAGGCCGAGATGAAGAAGGCTGTGGACTGCGGCCTGTGGCCCCTGTACCGCTACGATCCCAACAAGACCGAAAAGCCCTTCTCTCTGGACTATAAGAAGCCCTCTGTGCCTGTGGAGGAGTTCTTCAACGGCGAGGTCCGCTATGCCGGCCTGAAGATCAAGTATCCGGAGACGGCGGCCAAGCTCTTTGCCGAGGCTCAGGTGGAGGCGGATGCCCGCTATGAGACCTATGTGGCGCTGGCGCACAGCTACAACAAGGACTAAAATACAGATAGAAAAAATCACAGCGTGACCCACCGGGACAGACGGCGCAAGCCGTCTGTCCCGGCTGTGTGTGTACGCAGCCCCCTGTGGGCGGGAAGGAATCCGGTATGATCGAATCATTTCTCTCGGTAGGCACACAGGTGCTGATCCTGTTCCTCATGATCGGCACGGGCTTCGTGCTGGGGAAGCTGCACCTCATCACCCACAAGGGCGCGGTGTCCATGTCCAATCTGCTGATGTATGTGGTGTCCCCCTGTATCCTCATCGTGGTGTTCCAGCGGCCGCTGGAGACGGAGACCTTCCACAATTTTTGGGTAGCGCTGCTGGCGGCGCTGGTGATCCACGGCATCAATATTCTGGTCAGTGAACTGGCCATCCGGGATCGGGATCCCATGCGAAAGAGCTTCTTCCGATTTTCCGCCATTTTCTCCAACTGCGGCTTCATGGCAGTGCCGCTGCAGACGGCTATCCTGGGTTCGCTGGGTGTGTTCTACGGCTCGGCCTATCTGCTGGTGTTCACCGTCCTGACTTGGACGCTGGGCATCCAGCTGGTGAAGGGCGGCAAGGCAGAATTTTCGTGGCGCACGCTGCTGATGAATCCCGGTGTGATCGGCGTGGCTATCGCCATGGTGCTGTACCTGCTGCAGATCACCCTGCCGGAGATCATTCTATCCCCCATTACATATCTCTCCGACATGAATACGCCCCTGCCCATGGTGGTCATTGGCTACCAGCTGTCTCAGGCGGATTTCCGCCGGGCGCTGCACGGGGCCAGCTTCTGGGTGTCGGCGGCACTGCGACTGGTGATTTTGCCGCTGCTGGCACTGGGGGTGTGTATGCTGATGCATCTGGACTCCGGCGTGACGCTGGCGGTGGTCATTGCGGCCAGTACGCCTCCTGCGGCGCTGCTGGGGATGTTCGCCGCCAAGTTCGACAAGGATGTGTCTCTGGCTCCATCGCTGGTGGCGGTGCAGACGCTGCTGTCCATGATCACTATGCCGCTGGTGCTGGGACTGGCGAAGTTCCTGGTTTGAGTTTCTTCTGTATTATAGAATTAAAGTCCGGAAACCAGCCGTTTCCGGACTTTAATTTTACCCTCGACGGCGATCATGGCAAGACCGTCTCTCACCGTATCAGCACGCCGCAGACCAGCGCCATATACTCCGGCAGGCATCCCTTCCGGCTCCACAGAAGCGGCCAGCCCAGCAGCTGCTCCGCCGCAGCGGACACGTCACAGCCCAAAGACTCCAGCGTATAGCCGATGCCCTCCGGATACCGGCAGGGCCGGCCCTCCGGCCGGGTGCAGCGCTCGCATAGATGGCACCCGCCCACGGTGAGGATATCCGACCGGGGATACTCCTCCCGCAGCCGGAGGATCATCTGCCGGGCCGTCCGGGAGAACAGCTGCCGTAGTCGATCCGCCAGATCCCCCGGATGATAGCTGCGGGCCTGCTCCTCCGGGGAGAACCGGAGCTGCACGCCCCGCAGACACACCTCCCGGAATCCGCTCCAGTAGCCGGCGACGGAGAAATCATAGGGGGGACATACCCACACCTGCCCGTAGTTATCACACCCCCGGCACCCGGCGTCATAGTGGTCGGTATCCACATACCGCTCCACGAATTGAGCCACCGGCAGGGTGGGGGAGGTATATTCCCGAATGTCCATAGCGGCACCTCCATAGGGGAGAATTTTTCTGTATCCATGGTATGGATTAGCTTACCACGCTGGCAGCAGGGCCGTCAAGAGGGGATATTCAGGCTGTAATGATTATTTATTATTTTAATAATAAAACGGAATCCTCTATTGCCAAGAATGGAGGACATCTGCTATAATATGCGTGAAAAGTGCCGGGCTGTCGGCAGAGCATGATGCATTTGGAACTTAACGGGAACTTAGCGAGGGAACACATGAGAAATTTGTACTGCAACGTGGAGGCGCTGCGTAAGCAGGTCTTTGCCGCTGTGGCAAAGCTGGCCTATGAGGGGGGGGACTACTGCTCCCGCATGGAGAAGCTGCCCTATGAGATCATCCCCGGTGAGGTGGGGACCTATCGGGAATCCATTTTTCTGGAGCGGGCCATCGTTGGTGAGCGCATCCGGCTGGCCATGGGTCTGCCGCTGCGGGACGTGACGGAGGAGAACATGATCTCCGACGGCGTGGAGGCTAGCGCCATCTCCGAAAAATACTACGATCCACCGCTGATCAACATCATCAAGTACGCCTGCCACGCCTGCCCGGACACCCACTACGAGGTGACGCAGGCCTGTCAGGGGTGCTTGGCCAAGCACTGCTATCAGTCCTGCCCCAAGGGCGCCATCGAGCTGGAGCATGGCCGGGCCCGCATCGATCAGACCAAATGCATCAAGTGCGGCCGGTGCAAGGAGGCCTGCTCCTATCAGGCCATCATCAAATTCCTGCGGCCCTGTCAGGAGGCCTGCGGCATGAACGCCATCGGCAAGGACCGGTATGGCCGGGCGGACATCGACCATGAAAAATGCGTCAACTGCGGCCAGTGTCTGGTGAACTGCCCCTTCGGCGCCATTGTGGACAAAGGCCAGATCTTCCAGCTGATCCACGCCATCAAGAAGGGGGAGAAGGTCATCGCCATCATCGCCCCGGCCTTCTGGGGCCAGTTTGGTGAAAAGGTCACTCCCGGACAGATCCTCACCGCCATGAAGCGGCTGGGCTTCGAAGGACTGGAGGAGGTGGCGGTGGGCGCCGACCTCTGCGCCGTGGAGGAGGCGGAGGAGTTCATGGAGCACGTCCCCGCCAGACAGCCCTTTATGGCAACCTCCTGCTGCCCGGCATGGTCCGTCATGGCCAAGAAGGAGTTCCCCGGCTTTGCGCCGTACATCTCCATGACCATGACCCCCATGGTGCTGACGGCCCGACTCCAGAAGCGGAAGCACCCCGACTGTAAGATCGCCTTTATTGGCCCCTGCGCCGCCAAGAAGCTGGAGGCCAGCCGCCGCAGCGTCCGCAGCGAGGTGGACTTCGTGCTGACCTTTGAGGAGCTGCGGGGAATGTTCGCCGCCAAGGATATCGACTTCTCCCAAATCCCTGATACGGAGGCTCACTATAAGGCGTCGGCTCCCGGCGTGGGCTTTGCTGCCTCCGGCGGCGTGGCTAAGGCCGTGGAGAAGGTGATTCAGACCAAGAATCCGGATCGGGAGGTCAAGACGGTGTACGCTGAGGGCTTGCGGGCCTGCCGCCAGATGCTGCGGGTGGCCCGGTCCGGCAAATACGACGGCTATCTGCTGGAGGGCATGGCCTGCCCTGGCGGCTGCATCGCCGGCGCCGGTACGGTTCAGCCGCCGGAGAAGTCCCGGCGGATGCTGGAGCAGTACAAGGCTCGGGCGGCGCTGGACAACCCACTGGATTCGGAGTATATGGAGGACATTGAGCTGCTGTACGAGGATCCGGAGAACTGGGACCGTGTGTCCCGGCACTGATAGGCGGAATATTGGATAGAAGATCTCGATGGAAGGGACAAAAGAGGGACACGCTGGCGGGCGTGTCCCTCTTTTGCTGCGGGGAGGCTGTTTTGCTCAGAAGATTTTTCCCTTGTCTCCGATAGCCCACTTTTCCGATTGCTGGGAAAAGCGGGCCGTCGGAGGCACGTTCCCGCCGAAGTTACCCGCAGGAGACAACAAAAGCGAAAAGCATCATAGGCTGCTGAAGGCTATCAACATAAATATAGCACTGTCATTCCCACGACCAGTCCGCAGACCGACCGTGGGAATCCGTGATACCTTTGCATGAGTTGCCGTACTGCGACAACAAACCGTATAATTCGATGCATATATTTCAAATTGTTATCATACTTCCAGCCTTGCTGAACAGAAGCACACAACGAAAAGACCCCTGATGGGAGCAAGAGTTGTACCATCCGGAAGCCCCTCTGCATCCCGGCATATCCCCGAAAAATCTGCGAACAGACGTCGGTTATTCCGAACGGCAGAGCATATGACGGAATTTGGATAATTTCATTCAGTGAAACGAAATAACGTGGCAGGGAAAACCAAGGTAGCCAAAAAGTACCATATTTCGGGGAAAACAGCGATTTCTGAGTTTTCGGTATCGTTACCGGCAATGAGCAAAGTGTGAATTTTCTGTGAAAATTGCAAAAAAATTTTGTGATGATTTTGTCGATTCTGATTGTTGACTTTTTTCACAAAAGAGATATGATAATGTCGTATGGCGGAGGCGGAAACGTTTTCTGCCAGTAATGGCCGTTATATTTGTGCGAAAAATGTACCTGCGGAGCGGGAGTTCCCCCGTGCCGCACCCGGACTGCAGCCGGGAAAACCTTTTGTGTCATTGTGTAAGGAGGAGACAATATGATTAGTTTTCTGATCTGTCTTGCTTTGCTGATCGGCGGCTACTTCCTGTACGGCAAGGTCGTGGAGAACACCTTCGGCCCCGACGACCGTGAAACGCCTGCCGTAAAGATCAACGACGGCGTGGACTATGTGGTCCTGCCCCAGTGGAAGCTGTTCATGATCCAGTTGCTGAACATTGCGGGCCTCGGTCCCATTTTCGGCGCTTTGCAGGGCGCTCTGTGGGGCCCCATCGTGTTCCTGTGGATCACCTTCGGCACCATCTTCGCTGGCGGCGTCCACGACTATTTCTCCGGTATGATGAGCGAGCGCAACAACGGTGCCTCCATCTCCGAGATCTCCGGCATCTATCTGGGCGGCTTCATGAAGAACGTCATGCGTGTGTTCAGCGTGGTGCTGCTGATTATGGTGGGTACGGTGTTTGCTGTTGGCCCTGCCGGCCTGATCGTCACCCTGTTCAAGAACGGCGGCTCCAACGGTATCGTCACCACCACGCTGTTCTGGCTGATCATCGTGCTGGTCTATTACTTCATCGCCACCTTCCTGTCCATCGACAAGATCATCGGCAAGATTTATCCCGTGTTTGGTATCTGCCTGATCGTTATGGCGGCGGGCGTGATCATCGGTATCTTTGTCAAGCCTGAGTACACCATTCCCGAGCTGTGGGACAACTTCCGCTCCATGCATCCCAGCGGAACCCCCGTGTGGAGCTTCATGTTCATCACCGTGGCCTGCGGTGCTATCTCCGGCTTCCATTCCACCCAGAGCCCCCTGATGGCTCGCTGCATGAAGAGCGAGAAGCAGGGTCACTTCGTGTTCTACGGTGCCATGGTTTCCGAGGGTATCATTGCGCTGGTGTGGGCCGCTGCCGGATGCGCCCTGTATGAGGTCACCGGTGGCCTGAATACCGGACTGGCCGAGATCCTGGCCAACGGTCAGTCTGCCGCCATTTACGATGTGTGCATCAAGACCATGGGTAAGGTCGGCGTGGCTCTGGCCATGCTGGGCGTGATCGCCTGCCCCATCACCTCCGGCGATACGGCCTTCCGCAGCGCCCGTCTGGTGCTGGCCGACTGGTTCAAGCTGGACCAGAAGAAGTGGAAGAACCGTCTGCTGCTGTGTGTGCCCGTGCTGGGTATCGGCGCTATTTTGGGCGTGGGTAATGCTCTGGGTGCCATCGACTACACCATCATCTGGCGTTACTTCAGCTGGACCAACCAGACTTTGGCTATGATCGTGCTGTGGGCCGCCTCCATGTACCTGTTCTATGACAAGAAGAACTACTGGCTGACGGCTGTCCCCGCTACCTTCATGAGCGCCGTGTCCGCCACCTACTTCTTGCTGGGCAACGAGTGCTTGGGCCAGCTTATCAACCACAAGGCCGCTGACGGCACCATCATCTACAATACCGCTGTGGCGTATCCCGTTGGTATCGCTGTGGCAGCGCTGTTCTTGGGTATCTTCCTGTATACCATCAAAAAGCGCCATACGCAGCCTCACTATGAGACGCTGGGCAAGTAACTTTTCATGCAAAGCAGTGGGGGGGGCACGCTCTCCCACTGCTTTTCGCACTTTGGAGGGACACACGATGTTTACACCTGTGAAACTGGGCAACACCACTCTGCCGCCGGAGGTGCTGAAGGCAGACAAGAAGTCCTGCAAGCGCTACGGCCCCTGCGGCGTGGGGGAGCAAGCGCTGTATCTCAACAGCTTCTTCATCGACCGGCGGTACTATGTGGCACTGGAGTCCGTGCGCCGTGTCTTTAAGCGGGTGGCCATGAGCAAGGGCGGCTTCACCGGCAAGGGGGCCTTCGGCTCCATCCCCTATCTGGTGGTGGAGCTGGACGACGGCAGCCAGAAGCAGTGCAACTTCAAGCACGAGGAGGACGTGGACCTTCTGCTGGCCCACATGGCACGGGTCTGCCCGGATATCCCCCGCCACAGCGTGGAGGCGGAGCGCCGTCTGCGGGAGAAGGCCGAGCGGGAGGCCAAGCGCTATCTCAAGCAGCTGACGCCGCAGGCGCAGGCCGCCCGGGAGACACTGGAGCAGGCCCAGCAGCTGCTGGAGGAGTACCCGGAGCAGACGGCGAAGCTGTCCACGGCGGCTAAGGCCAAGCGGGTCAATGACCGCAGCAATCCCGCCTATCGCTGGGTGGCGCTGGCCATCATCGTAGCGGGCATCGCCGCCGTGGTGTACGGCATTATGGCCCTGATCCGTGGCGAGAATGTGGGCGTGTACTTCGCCCTGTTCGGTCTGGCGGCCATCTTCTTCTTTTCCGGCGCCCATGTGCTGCCTACCGCCAAGAACAACAAGAAAGCCATCGCCCAGGAGTGGGAGCGCTCCATCTCCGACGTGGCTGCCCTGCTGCCGGAGGACTTCCCGGTGCCGGCCCGGTACGCCCACCCTGTGGTGCTGCAGCGGATGATCCGGGTGCTGCGGGAGGGCCGTGCCCAGAGCGTTGAGGAGGCCCTGAACGTCATGAAAAAGGATCTGAAGGCCCTGAACGCCTCCGTGCAGGTAGAGCAGGAGGAGTACGACGAGGTAGTGGCCATCAAGCCCATGTTCCTGCTGTGGGACTATGAATAAAAGACGAAAAAAGGCGGCGTAAGCCGCCTTTTTTATGGCCGGAGCTACCGCAGAAACATGGGGCGAAATTACATTTTTTCCTTGCACTCCATGGGGATACGTGGTATCATAAGCAAAAGTGCAGTGAGTGTCATTTCGGGTGGAGACTTATGCTGTTTTTCTGCATAAGTCTCCCTTTTTGTCAAAGGGGCAGCGGTATGCCGATGGAGGTTGACAGGCCATGGAGAGGCAAGCTAAACTTTC
>UMIA01011049.1_pt1 | contig 15875 bp, 10 predicted proteins | sample 1965701 | NCBI WGS metagenome assembly UMIA01 (sample SAMEA4836113, study PRJEB28245) | human gut metagenome | biome: gut microbiome; material: fecal sample | place: Denmark | collected 2008 | reverse complement strand
GGCTGGGGAGGACGGCGGCGGGCTGGGCCGCGATCTGGACGCGTCGGCGCTCATGACGACGATCCTCTGCGGTCTGATCCACGGCGCGGCGCAGCAGCGCCCGCAGCCGGTGCCCGCAGTTTTGCAGAAAGTGCGGCAGTATCTGCACGAGCAGTACGCGCAGAAAATCACGCTCGATACGCTCTCGGCGCGCTATAACATCAGCAAATACCACCTGCAGCGGAGCTTCCAGCGGTTTTTCGGCCAGTCGCCCGGCGAGTATCTGACCCGCCTGCGCCTGACCCGCGCCAAGGAACTGCTGCGCGCGACCGACCTGCCGGTATCCGAAGTCGCCTACCGTGTCGGCATGGAGAACACCAGCTATTTTATCAGTGTCTTCCGCGCCCGCGAAGGCGCTACGCCTCAGCAGTACCGCCGCCGTTGGTCGCCGGTGGCATAAGGGCGGCGAGTTCCTCCGCTGTCAGGGGCCGGTATTCGCCCGGGCGGAGCATTTCGTCCAGCCGGACGGGGCCGATGGCAAGGCGCTTTAAGTAAAACACATGGCCGCCTACGGCTTTGATCATCAGCTTGACCTGATGCTTGCGGCCCTCTGTGATCCAGAGCTTACCAGTCGTGACGGGCCGGGACGGGTTTTTCAGGTATTTCTCGCGGAAGCGCTCGGGCAGATACGGCGCGCTTTCCCCGATGCTCGTGTGCGCAAGCAGCTGCGCGCGGGCAGGCAGCGAGGGCGGCTGCCCTTCCAGGAGCAAAACACCCGTCTCCAGCTGCCGCATGGCTGTCTCGTCAAGTAACCCGAATGCGCGGTACTCGTATTCCTTTTCCACGTGCTGCTCGGGCCGGAGCAGGCGCACGTCGAGCATCCCGTCGTCCGTAAACAGCAGCAGCCCCTCCGTATCCCTGTCCAGCCGCCCGACCGGGTGCAGCATCTCGCGCAACGCCTCCGGAAAGCAGGACATGACCGTCTCCCGCCGCGCGTCGCGCTTCGCGGTGAGCAGTCCGCGCGGCTTGTAAAGCATATAATACTGCGCCATCCGCCCGTCCCTCCCGTCTGTTTTGTCCATCATACCGGACGGAAGCAGAAAATGCAAGAACGGTTCGCACAAAATGACGGGATAATCGTGCATACTTGCAAAACATCCTGCATATCAGGTAGTTTTCTGCTGGATTTGCAGGATTTATGAATTTTTTCAGAAGCACTTTTCAAAAACGCATTTCTGTGATAAAGTATATCCCAAGAAAAAAGACCCTGTACAGAAGGGAGAACATACTATGAAACTGACCGATCACGGCGTATTCCTCTGCGGCGGCGTGCCGCAGCCGACGGCGCCGCTCACCCCGGACGAGGGCCGCAGACGCACCATGGCCTACCGCATTTTGCAGGCGCACAACCAGTCCGGCGATGAGCGGCAGCTCCGCATCCGGTTCGACGCCATGCTTTCACACGATATCACCTATGTCGGCATCATCCAGCAGGCGCGGGCCTCCGGCATGAAGGAGTTCCCACTCCCCTACGCGCTGACGAACTGCCACAACAGCCTCTGCGCCGTCGGCGGCACGATCAACGAGGACGACCACGTCTTCGGCCTGTCCGCGGCAAAGAAATACGGCGGCATTTACGTTCCCGCCAACCAGAGCGTCATTCATTCCTACGCGCGCGAGCAGATGGCTGCCTGCGGGTCAATGATTTTAGGCTCTGACTCGCACACGCGCTATGGCGCGCTCGGCACGATGGCCGTCGGCGAGGGCGGGCCGGAGCTTGCCAAGCAGCTTTTGAAGCACACGTGGGACGCGCCGCTTCCCGAGGTCGTGCTGGTCTATGTGACGGGAACGCCCCGCCGGGGCGTCGGCCCGCACGACGCGGCAATCGCACTGGTCAAGGCGACATTCGCAAGCAGCTTCGTCAAGAACCGCGTGCTGGAATTCGCAGGCCCCGGCATTGCGAAGCTGCCCATTGACTTCCGCAACGGCATCGACGTCATGACGACCGAGACGACCTGCCTGTCCTCCATCTGGGAGACGGACGAGGAGACGAAACGGTTTTTTGAAGTTCACGGCCGCCCCGAAGCGTATAAAAAGCTGTCGCCGGAGGATGGCGCGTATTATGACCGCATGATCGAGCTGGATCTCAGCCAGCTTGAGCCGATGATCGCGCTGCCGTTCCACCCGTCGAACGCGTACACCATCCGTGACTTCCTTGCGAACGCGCAGGAACTGCTGGCCGGTGTGGAGGCCGAGGCAAAAAGGCGCTGGCCGAAGGCCAACGTGCATCTGCTGGACAAGCTTCACGACGGCGGTGTCTGGGCCGATCAGGGCATCATCGCGGGCTGCGCGGGCGGTATGTTTGATAATATTGACGAGGCTGCGCAGATCCTGCGCGGCGGCTCGGTCGGAAGCGGGTATTTCTCCATGAGCGTCTATCCCACATCCGTCCCGGTCAGCCTCGCCCTGACGCGCTTGGGCGTGACGGAGTCGCTGCTGGAAACCGGTGCGATCATCAAGCCCAGCTTCTGCGGCCCGTGCTTCGGTGCGGGAGATGTGCCGGCCAACAACGGCCTGTCTCTGCGCCATACGACGCGCAATTTCCCGAACCGCGAGGGCTCAAAGCCCGGCGAGGGGCAGTTTGCGGGCGTGTGCCTCATGGACGCGCGCTCCATTGCGGCAACAGCCAGAAACGGCGGACGCATCACCCCGGCGGATGAGTTGGACTATACCCCGGAACGCCATCCGTACCAGTTTGACAAGACGGTTTATGCCCGCCGTGTTTACAGCGGCTTTGGCCATCCGCAGCCGGAAACAGCGCTCATCATGGGCCCGAACATCACGGACTGGCCGAAAACGTATGAGCTGGGTGAAAATCTTCTGCTTGAGCTTGCCGCCGTCATTCATGACCCCGTGACCACGACGGACGAGCTGATCCCGTCGGGCGAAACGTCGTCCTACCGCTCGAACCCCCTGCGGCTGGCGGAGTTTACGCTTTCGCGCCGCGTGCCGGATTATGTGCCGCGCGCAAAGGAAATTGCCGCAAAAGAAGCCGAACGGCGGGAGGGTTCGAATCCCTCGGACATTCTCGCCGCGCTCTCGCGCGTCGGCGACGCGGAGGCGCTTCTGAACACGACGCAGTTCGGCTCCTGCGTGTTCGCCAACAAGCCCGGCGACGGCTCTGCGCGGGAGCAGGCTGCGTCCTGCCAGAAGGTCCTGGGCGGGCTTGCAAATATCTGCTATGAATTTGCCACCAAGCGCTACCGCAGCAACTGCATCAACTGGGGTATGCTGCCGTTCACGCTGGACGCAGGCACGCCATTCGACTATGCGCCGGGCGATCTGGTCTTCGTGCCGGACGTGCGGAAGCGGCTGGAGAAAGGCTGTGAGGATTTCCCCGCAGAGGTTCTGCGGCAGACCGGCGAAAAAGCAGAGCTTCTGCTGCACGTAAAGGGCCTGACGCCGGACGAGCGGGACATTCTGCTCGACGGCTGCCTGATGAATTACTACGCCAAGCGCGGATAAGAGAGAAGGGACCGATATGGAAAAAATTCAGATGAAAACGCCGCTCGTCGAGATGGACGGCGACGAAATGACGCGGGTGCTCTGGCGGATGATCAAGGACGAGCTGATCTGCCCGTTTGTCGACCTCAAGACCGAGTATTACGATCTCGGCCTGCTGCACCGCAACGAGACGCGCGATCAGGTCACGGTCGACGCGGCGCTGGCGACCAGAAAATACGGCGTTGCCGTCAAATGCGCGACGATCACGCCGAACGCGCAGCGGATGGCCGAATATCCGCAGCTGACCGAGATGTGGAAAAGCCCGAACGGCACCATCCGTTCCATTCTGGACGGCACAGTCTTCCGCGCGCCCATTCTGCTGGACACGATCAAGCCGGTCGTGCGCACATGGAAAAAGCCGATCACGATCGCCCGCCATGCCTACGGCGACGTGTATAAGTCCGTAAGCCTTGAGACGGACGAGCCCGGCGAATGCACCATGACCTTCAAGGGCACATCCGGCAGGGAGCAGACCGTTCTCGTCCAGAAAACCGACGGCCCCGCCGTCTTCCAGGGCGAACACAATAAGGAAAGCAGCATCCGCTCGTTTGCGCGGGCCTGCTTCCAGTATGCCATTGATACGAAGCAGGATCTCTGGTTCTCCACCAAGGATACCATTGCCAAGGTCTATGACGGCGCGTTCAAGCGCATTTTTGAAGAAGAATACGAGAAGAGCTATAGGACGCAGTTCGAGGCGCTTGGCCTGCGGTATTTCTACACGCTGATCGACGACGCGGTCGCCCGCGTCATCCGCAGCGAGGGCGGCTTCATCTGGGCCTGCAAGAATTATGACGGCGACGTGATGAGCGATATGGTGTCCACGGCGTTCGGCTCGCTCGCCATGATGACCTCCGTGCTCGTCGCGCCGGACGGCACGACAGAATTTGAGGCCGCGCACGGCACGGTCACGAAGCACTATTACCGCTACCTCAGGGGCGAACAGACCTCGACCAACCCGATGGCGACGATCTTCGCGTGGACAGGCGCGCTGAAAAAGCGCGGCCAGCTGGATAAGCTTCCGGCGCTCGAAGCCTTCGCGGACAGGCTCGAACAGGCCAGCCTCGACACAATCCGCTCCGGCATCATGACCGGCGACCTCGCCGGCCTCGTCGAGGGCGAACGCCCCGCGCCGGTCACGAGCGAGGCATTTTTGAAGGCCATCCGCACACGGATGGAAGCGTGAGACTGACCAACGAACAAAACTTTCCCAAAGGCTCCCATTGTCGTACAGCGTGCGGCAACGGGAGCCTTTCTGCGTACACTTTACTGCATAAAAGTTTTGCATGCTGACTAAAAATTTGTTAGGCCTGCTATATTTTTTTGTATTTTTTGCAGAAAGCGTATTTACAATCTCTTCACAAAATGATAGAATATCTTTAGTTTTTAACTGAGATTCCCTGTTTTTTCAATTCCGTTCAACGTTGGAGGGACAGGCTTTCCGCGAACTCGCCAAAACCGCCGCCGGAAAGCGGCGTTTTGCAAAACAGCGGAGCGAATTCCAAGACAGAAAGGATGACTTGCTTGGCAAACGCAATCGAACTGAGAAACATCACCAAGCGCTTCGGACAGGTCGTGGCGAACAAATCGATCAGTCTGGAGCTGCATAAGGGTGAGATCCTGTCCCTGCTGGGCGAAAACGGCAGCGGCAAGACCACGCTTATGAACATGCTCTCCGGCATCTACTATCCGGACGAGGGCCAGATCTTCGTCGATGGGAAGGAAGTGGAGATCCGCTCCCCGAAGGACGCGTTTGATCTGCACATCGGCATGATCCACCAGCATTTCAAGCTCGTCGACGTCTTTACGGCTGCCGAGAATATCATTCTTGGCCTGCCCGGCGACAAGGGCAAGATGGACAAAAACGCCGTTGCCAAGGCCGTCCGCGAGATCGCCGACCGCTATGGCTTCGACATCGATCCGAACCAGAAGATCTACGAGATGTCCGTCTCGCAGAAGCAGACCGTCGAGATCGTCAAGGTGCTCTACCGCGGCGCGGATATCCTGATCCTCGACGAGCCGACCGCCGTTCTGACCCCGCAGGAGACGGAAAAGCTCTTCACCGTCATGCGCAACATGAAAAAGGACGGCAAGGCGATCATCATCATCACGCACAAGCTGCATGAGGTGCTTGCCGTCTCCGACCGCGTGGCCGTTCTGCGCAAGGGCGAGTACATCGGCGATACTGACACTGCCACCGCTTCCCAGCAGTCGCTGACCGACATGATGGTCGGCCGGGCCGTTTCCCTGAACATTGACCGTCCGCTGAACGAGAACCAGACCGAGCGCCTGAAGGTCGAGCACCTGACCGTCAAGAACAAGGAAGGCGTCAAGATGCTCGACGACGTGACCTTCACCGCCATGGGCGGCGAGATCCTCGGCATCGCGGGCATCGCAGGCTCCGGCCAGAAGGAGCTGCTTGAGTCCATTTCCGGCCTGCAGAAGCTGGAGGCCGGCAGCAAAATTACATACATCGAGCCGGACGGAACCGAATGTCTGCTCAACGGCATGGACCCGCTCGATATCATCCGCAAGGGCCTCCTGCTGTCCTTCGTCCCGGAGGACCGGTTCGGCATGGGCCTCGTCGGCGGCATGAACATCATTCAGAACATCATGCTCCGCACCTACCGGCGCGGCAAGGGCCCGCTGACCGACCGCAAGTTCCCGCGCGACCTGTCGCAGAAGATCGTGGACGATCTTGAGGTCGTCACCCCGGATATCAATCGCACGCCCATCCGCCGTCTTTCCGGCGGCAACGTGCAGAAGGTGCTCGTCGGCCGCGAGATCGCGCAGAACCCGGCTGTTCTCATGACGGCCTACGCCGTGCGCGGTCTGGACATCAACACGTCCTACGTCATCTACAATCTGCTGACCGAGCAGAAGATGAAGGGCGTCAGTGTCATCTATGTCGGCGAGGATCTGGACGTTCTGCTGGAGCTGTGTGACCGCATTCTCGTTCTGTGCGGCGGCAAGGTTTCCGGCATCGTCGACGGCCGCAAGACCACGAAGGACGCCGTCGGCCTGATGATGACGAAGATCGGAGGTTAATAGAGTATGCATATCTCCAAACGAGACACAATTTCCCTCAGCAAGGCCTGGTCGATCCGCGCCATCGCCATTCTGCTGGCTCTGATCGTCGACGGCATCATTATCTATGCCATCGTCAAGATGAACCCCCTGAAGGTTTACGTTTCCCTCGCCTCCGGCGCGTTCGGCACGAGCAAGCGTATGTGGTTCACCATCCGTGACTGCATGATCCTGACCTGTATCGCCATCGGTCTGGCTCCCGCGTTCAAGATGCGCTTCTGGAACGTCGGCGCGGAGGGCCAGATGCTCGTCGGCGGCATTGCCACCGCGTTCTGGATGATCAACTTCGCAGGCAAGATGAACATCGTGATGCTTTTCCTGTGCATGGCCATCAGCGCCATCGTCGCGGGCGGCATCTGGGGCCTCATCCCCGGCTTCTTCAAGGCCAAGTGGAACACGAACGAAACGCTGTTCACGCTGATGATGAACTACATCGCCATTCAGCTCACGTCGTTCGCCGTCTCCAAGTGGGAGAACCCTCCAGGATCGAACTCCATCGGCACCATCAACTCCAAGGGCGACGTCAAGTACGTCGGCTGGATCGGCAATATGTTCTCCGACGGCTATAACAAGGACTTCATGTGGACGGTCATCATCGTGCTCATCCTCGCGGCGCTCGTGTACCTCTATCTGAAATACACCAAGCACGGCTATGAGATCGCCGTCGTCGGCGACTCGGAGAATACCGCACGCTACGCCGGTATCCGCGTCCCGCGCATCTATGTGCGCACGATGGCCCTGTGCGGCTTCGCAGGCTTCCTCGCCGTCTCCGCCGTCAGCCATACCCTCTCCACCTCGACCGCCGGCGGCCGCGGCTTCACCGCGATCATCGTCGCGTGGCTCGCGAAAATGAACCCGTTCGTCATGATCCTGATCTCGGCGCTGCTGTCGTTCCTCGACAAGGGCGCGGTGCAGATCGCTTCCGACTTCGGCCTGAACGAATACGTCTCGAAGATCATCTCCGGCGTCATTCTGTTCTTCATCCTCGGCAGCGAGTTCTTCATCAACTATCAGGTCAAGACCGGCGCGAAGCACAAGTAAGGAGGAGCTGAATATGTTAGATTTTTTGCTGAAATTCCCTGACCTTCTGCACTCTGCCATCGTGTTCGGCACGGTTATCATGTTCGGCGCGCTCGGCGAAATCATCACGGAGAAATCCGGCAACCTCAACCTCGGCGTTCCCGGTATCATGTATTTCGGCGGCATCGCTGGTCTGACGTCCACGTTCATGTATGAAAACGTCTACTGCGTCAACGCAGGGATCGAGCCGAGCGCGGCGCTGTGCGTCATTATGTGTCTCGTCGCGTCGTTCCTCGCCTCCGCGCTTGGCGGCCTCATCTACAGCTTCCTGACCATCACGCTGCGCACGAACCAGAACGTCACCGGCCTGACCCTGACGATCCTCGGCTCCGGCGTCGGCAACTTCTTCGGCGGGAGCCTCAACAAGCTCGCCGGCGGCGTCGGCCAGGTCTCCGTAGCCGTGACCTCGCAGGCATTCCGCAACTACTCGCTTTCCCTCGTCAATTTCTTTGACGGCTTCACCGGCAAGCTCCGTCTGGGCACGCTCCTGTTCTCCTACGGCTTTTTGACCTATGTGGCGATCATCCTCGCCGTTGCGATCTGGTTCTTCCTGTCGAAGACCCGCACGGGCCTGAGCCTGCGCGCCATCGGCGAAAATACCGCCACGGCTGACGCTGCCGGTATCAACGTCACAAAGTACAAGTACCTTGCCACCTGCATCGGCGCCGGTATCTCCGGCCTCGGCGGCACATACTACGTCATGAACTACATCAAGGGCACCTGGGAGAACCAGGGTACGATCGAAGCCCTCGGCTGGCTGGCCGTCGCGCTGGTCATCTTCGCAACGTGGAAATCTCTGCGCGCGATCTGGGGTTCGTATCTGTTCGGCGTTCTCTACTGGGCGTATAACTACATCCCCGGCCTGTCCAGAAGCACGCTGGAGCTGTTCAAGATGCTCCCCTACGTGGTCACGATCCTTGTCCTGCTCATGGTCTCCATGCGCAAAAAGAAGGAGGATCAGCCGCCTCAGTCCCTCGGCATCCCGTACTTCCGCGAAGAACGGTAACCGCACCGCACAACACGCCCTGCGAGGCTTCTCGCAGGGCGTGTTCAGCATATCAGATTGCTTCCCTTGGAAGAGGAGCCTTGGATGCTGCTTTCGGCTTTCGAAAAGTCAAGGAATGTTCACAAATCGTTCCTTGACTTTTCATATTTTTCGTGTATGATTTAATTCAATATTGAACAGTTCGATATTGGAGGTCTTAACTCATGCCGGAACCCCTTCTGACCGCGTCTGCCATGTTTGCCAATGCTGCACGCTTTTCTGACGCCTATCACGCCGCGCTTTCGCCGCTGTGTGCGGAAACCGGTCTGCCGCCTGCGGCGGCGGATATTCTGCTGTTTCTGGCGAATAATCCCGGCTGCGAGACGGCGGGCGCGATCTGCCGGATGCGCGGACTGAAGCCCGCGATCGTGTCGTTTCATATTGACCGGCTTGTGGGCGAGGGCTTTCTGCAGCGGCAGCCTGTCCCCGGCGACCGGCGCAAGACGGCGCTCGTGCTGACTGAAAAGGCAGCGCCCGTCATCGAGCAGGGCCGCAGGCTGCAAAAGTCGTTCGCCGACCGGCTCACCGAGGGCCTGCGTGCGGAGGACTTAGCGCACTTCCGCCGCTGCGTGGCCGCCTTTGAACGCAATATCGAACGGATCCGCATGGAAAATCCCAAAGGAACGGAGATGTAACCCCCCATGATCAAACTTCTCAAGCGTATGCGAAAGCGCGAGGCGCTGATGGCGCTTTTGTGCGCAGTTCTCGTCGTGGCGCAGGTCTATTTCGACCTGAAGCTGCCGGATTACATGACCCGGCTCACCACGCTCATCAAAACCCCCGGCAGCGTCACAGCGGATATTTTATCCGTCGGCGGCGAGATGCTCCTGTGTACGCTGGCCAGCGCCGTTCTGGCTGTCGGCTGCGGCTATCTCGCGGCAAAGACGGCCTCCGGCTTCAGCTTTTCCGTCCGCGCCGACCTGTTCCACCATGTCATGGACGCGGGCAGCGAGGAAATGCAGTCCTTTTCCGTCCCCAGCCTCATCACCAGAACGACCAACGATATTACCCAGATTCAGATGATCGTCGCCATGGGCCTGCAGATGCTCATGAAGGCCCCGATCATGGCCGTCTGGGCCATCATCAAGATCCTCGGCAAAAGCTGGACGCTCTCGGCGGTAACGGGCGGCTTCGTTGTGGCAATCGTTGTGATGGTGCTGCTGATCATGTCCAGCTGCCTGCCCCGGTTCCGTCAGGTGCAGAAAAAGACCGACCAGATCAACCGCGTCGCGCGGGAAAATCTGACCGGCATCAACGTCGTCCATGCCTTCGGCGCGGAGGACTATCAGAACCGGAAATTCGACGGCCCCAGCCGGGACATGATGAACCTGCAGCTGAAAAACCAGCGGCTGTTCGCCCTGCTCCAGCCGATGCTCGGCTTCGGCATGAACGGGCTGGCGCTCGCCATCTACTGGGCTGGCGCGGCGCTGGTTGAGTCGATCGCGCTGACAGATTCCACCGCACGGCTGACGATGTTCACAAACGTGCTGGTGTTCAGCACCTACGCGACCTATGTTGTGATGTCCTTTATGATGCTCGTGATGATCTTCATGCTCGTGCCGCAGGCGCAGGTCTCGGCAGAGCGCATCAACGAGGTGCTGGACACAAAGCCGCACGTCGTCCCCGGCGCGAAGACAGAGGGCAGCGGGACCGGCACGGTCGAGTTCCGCGATGTCTCCTTCCGCTATCCGGGCGCGGCTGCGGATGAGCTGGAGCATATCAGCTTCAAGGTAGAAAAGGGCCAGACGCTGGCCATCATCGGCGCGACCGGCAGCGGCAAGACGACGCTGGCCTCCCTCATTCCGCGCTTTTACGACGCGACGGCTGGCACTGTCCTTGTAGACGGGCTGGACGTGCGCGAGTATACGTTCGACGCGCTTTACAACAAGCTCGGCTATGTGACGCAGAAGGCCGTTCTGTTCTCCGGCACGGTTGAAGACAATGTCTTTTTCGGGCAGAGCGCAGCAGAAAAGACGGACGCGTCGCTGCAAGCCGCGCTTTCCCTGTCGCAGGCAGCGGAATTCGTGGACAAATACCCCGAAAAGGCCGCACATCCCATCGCCCAGCTTGGCCGGAACGTCTCCGGCGGGCAGAAGCAGCGGCTTTCCATCGCGCGTGCGCTGGCAAGAACGCCGGAAATTCTGATTTTCGACGATTCGTTCTCCGCGCTGGACTATAAGACCGACGCGACGCTCCGCGAGGGGCTTGCGAAGGAGCTTCCCGGCACGACGAAGATCATCGTCGCCCAGCGCATCAGCACCATCCGTAATGCCGATCAGATCCTCGTGCTCGACCGTGGCGAGATTGCCGGACTCGGCACGCATGACGCACTGATGGCGTCCTGCACGGTCTACCGCGAGATCGCCATGTCGCAGCTGAGCGAGGAAGAGCTCAAGAAAGGAGGCGCATCCAAATGAGGCCCAATATGCGTCCAACAGAAAAAACGGATCCCAAAGGCGCTCTGAACGACCTGAGCGCGTATATGCGCAAGAGCCTCGGCGTCGTCATTCTGGCGCTCGTGCTGGCGGCGCTCAGCGCCGTGCTGACCATCATCGGCCCGGATCAGGTCGGTAAGATCGCGACCATCATGTCCGACGGCCTGCTCGGCGGCATTGATCTTGCAGCCATTGCAAGAGTCGGCATACTGCTTGCCGTCATTTACGGCCTGAGCGCGCTCTTTGGCTTCATCCAGCACTATATCATGGCGAGCGTCACGCTCAAAATGTCCTACCGTATGCGCGCGGAGCTGTCCGAAAAGATCAACCGGGTGCCGCAGAAATACTTCAACTTTCATGCACAGGGCGATATTCTCAGCCGCATCACCAACGATGTCTCCACGCTCCAGCAGGGACTGACCAACAGCCTGCCGACGATCATCTCCGCCGCGACGCAGTTTGCCGGCTGCCTCATCATGATGTTCGTGACCGAGTGGCGGCTGGCGCTTGCCGCGCTGGGCATTACGCTCGTCGGGCTGCTGCTCGTCGTGCTCATCATGTCCCGTTCGCAGAAATACTTTACCGCCCGGCAGGAAAGCCTCGGCAAACTGAACGGCTATGTCGAGGAAATGTATTCCGGCCACGAGGTCGTGCGCATTTCCCGCGCGGCAGAGCCTGTCGGCAAGACCTTTGACACGCTGAACGACGCTGTTTACGACGCGAACTGGCGTTCGCAGTTCCTGTCCGGCGTCATGCAGCCGCTCATGAATGTCATCGGCAACCTGTCCTATGTCGCCGTGTGCGTGCTCGGCTCGATCCTCGCGATCCAGGGCATCATCGATATCGGCGTGATCGTCTCGTTCATCCTGTATGTGCGCCTGTTCACCTCTCCCCTCACCCAGATCGCGCAGGGCATGACGAACCTGCAGACAGCCTCCGCCTCCGCGCACCGCATCTTTGACTTCCTCGGCAGCGAGGAACTGCCCGATGAATCGGAAAAACCGGAGCTGCCCCGCCCCGTGCGCGGCGAGGTCGACTTCGAGCACATCCGCTTCAGCTACCCGGATTCACCGGATAAGATCATCATCAAGGACTTCTCCGCCCACGTCGCCCCCGGCCAGAAGGTCGCCATCGTCGGCCCGACCGGCGCTGGCAAGACGACCATGGTCAACCTGCTCATGCGGTTCTATGAGATCTCCGACGGCTGCATCAGAATTGACGGTGTGCCGTCATCTGAGCTCAGCCGCGAGGACGTGCACAAGCTGTTCGGCATGGTCCTGCAGGACACATGGCTGTTTGAGGGCACAGTCCGGGAAAATCTTGTCTACAATCTGTCGGACGTGACCGATGAACAATTAAATCGCGTCTGCCGCGCCTGCGGGCTGGATAAATTCGTCCGTTCGCTGCCGGACGGCTTCGACACTGTCCTGTCCGAGAGCACCAGCATTTCCGCCGGGCAGAAGCAGCTGCTGACCATCGCCCGCGCCATGCTCCAGAACGCGCCCATGCTCATCCTCGACGAGGCGACCAGCTCTGTCGACACGCGCACGGAGCTGCTCATCCAGCGCGCCATGGATAAGCTGACGGAAAACCGCACCAGCTTCGTTATCGCCCACCGTCTGTCGACGATCAAAAACGCCGACCTCATCCTCGTCATGAAGGACGGCGACATCATCGAAAGCGGCACGCACGAAACACTCATGCAGCGAAACGGCTTCTACGCCGCCCTCTACAACAGCCAGTTCGAACAGGCATCATAACGCGCTCCATAAAAAACTCTGCCCGCAGCTTCAACGGTCTGCGGGCAGCGTTTTTATTGATAGAATTTTTCCTCGATTTTGACCACAACGCCGTTTTTCAAAGTAAGCGTATACGGCTGGACGAGCAGCCCTTCGTTTTCCTGCACGGCGGCGGCAAAGTCCCGCCATGTTTTGAACGTATACAGCCGGTCCTCGCCTGCGCCATATTCCTGCTCGATATCGTAGATCGTGACGGATGCGTTCGGGTCGACTTTATAGGTGTAAAGTTCGCCGGAATCGACCCGGTAATATCCATAATAATAATTCTGCGGTGGAATATTCAGCGCCTTGAGCGTTTGCAGATCCTCTTCGAGAGAGGCATTCAGCAGCGTAATATGCTCGGCCGTGATGGAATCCCCGGTCACGCTCTGCAGAACTGCGTTCCGGCGCGTGCTGACCTCCGTGATCTGCGAGGTCTGGAGCGAATAGGAGAGCATCAATATGACGTCCGCCCGCGTCAGCGTGACGATCAATGATTGCCGGTCTTCCGATAAGTCCTTCGTCCAGATGGTATCTGCGTCCAGATACCGCAGATCGGCGTTTGCAGCGCTGAAATAGTCAATAAACGCGGAATAATAGCGCGGCCACTGGGAAACATCGCCCGGCAGATCGCTCATTTTGCTGTCCTCGATCTGGAATTTCCGAACGATATCCTCATATTCCGCCGTCATGTCCTGCGCCCAGTGTGCATAGTCCAGCTTTTCGTGAACATATTCCCAAATCATATCATCAGAAAGAGAATCCGCCGCAGGCGCGTCACTTGACGGGGCAGTGGAGGCAATCACCTCCAAATACTGCTGGAGTAGATTCATGTCTGCCGGGAACCAGTCTCCCGCTGCCTCCGGCAAGACCCACGCTCCGTCCGCGTTCTGCATGGCAAGCGGGCCGCAGAAATCGCGGATCCAGTCGCTCAGACTCCCGCTCGGGTACTCCGCAAAGCCCGTGCAGATATTGCCCGGCGCATCCAGCTCGAATCTCGCCACTGTCGTTGCGCCGCCTCCGTTCCATTCCCAGTCGGGGCCGGTGTAGTCATAGTAAAAATCGTAATGCAGGTCGCATATGACGACGGTTTTCCCGTTTTCCTCAAATGAACCGTATTCGCGCAGGCTCGGCAGCACGATATCATTGTCGCTGCGCGGATACCGCTGCGCGACTGCCGCGTCAAAGAGCACTGCCTCCCGCCCGGTCAGGCCGAACATGGAAGAGGCCGGGATAGGGAGCGTACTCTGCGGCTCAGTCGTCGGAACCTGTTCCTCCTGCACGGTCGATTGCTCCGGCGAAGCAAGCGTAAAGGAATGAATGTACCAGTTTTCGCCGTCCTTCACCAGCTTCAGAACAGCCTTGCCGGAAAGAGATCCCGCCGTGCTGCCGTACAGCAGCGCAGTATCTCCGTCAGGCTCGATCTCGCCGCTGGTGCAGCGGAAATAGCCGGGGCTGTAGTCGCTGGTGGTGGTATAAAATGCGTCCGTGTCTTCGAGATAGGTGTAGCCGGAAAACGGCGTCTGCATATCCGTCAGGTCGGCAAGGCCGATGCCCGCGAAGCGCTTCAGGACGTCTTCGACCGCAGACGCAGGATACCGGTGGATGGGCAGCGGGAAATCCTCCACGCTGTCGACGCGGAATTCCCATTTGGCGTTCAGCTGGGCAAATTCCTCCTCCGAAATATCCTCCTCGCCGCATTCTCCGAAGTAAGCAAGGAAATTGTTCAGATTCAGATCGCGTACATCGTCATAGGTCGAGGTGAAGAAGCCGTTGACCGCGAAATGACCGAGCGTATCATCGGTCGACAGCTCATAGTCGGCAAAGATCGCGTTGACCGCGTCGATCTGTGCCTGCGTCAGCGGCATCGCGGTTTTCAGCGGCTCCTGCTGTGCGGGTTCCGCTTCCTCTGGCAGCGTGATTTCTCCCGATTTCTGCCGCGTCAGCTCTGCAAACGAGCATCCGGCAGCAGACACGACCAGCAGCACAGCCAGAATGACGCACAGAGCGCTTGTGCGCTGTTTTTTCGTCAGGAACAAAATGCGCTCCCTGACCGGAGGCCCGGCAAGGCTCAGGGCCGCGGCCTTACGCGGGGCCTGCGCCAGAATCGCCCGTGCATAGACAAGGCGCTGCGCGTCCGAAAGCCCGGCGGCGACAGCCTCGTCGCACGCCAGCTCCGCGTCGCGCTTGGAACAAATCGCAGCCAGCCAGATAAACGGGTTCCACCAATAGACAATCACCGCCGCCGTCCGGCAGAGCGACCACAGGAAATCCAGATGCCGCAGATGCGTCAGCTCGTGCCGTAAAATCAATTCCGTCGAATCCGTTTGCAGCACATCCTCCGTCAGATACACCGCCGGAACCAGCCCGGTCAGACACGGCGATTTGACCGCGCTGGAAACATAAATGCGCGTTCTGCCCTGCCTGCCGAGGAAACGCCGACTCTTGTGCAGGCGAATCGTAAAAACCAGCCATGTACTCAATAACCAGAGCCCAAGCAGCGCACTCCCGCCCGCCCAGACGATCTGAAAGATCTGCATCGCTGTCAGCGGCTTTGCCGCCGGCTTCGCAGCCTCCTGCACCGGGGAGACTGGCTGCTGCACAGGCATCTGCGGCTGCGTCACAGCCTGCGCAGGCTGCTGCGCTGGGAGAGGCTGCGCGGGCAGCTCCACGCGCTGCACCGGCGCGGCCGCTTCCTCTGCCGGAAGCACCGGCAGCGAAACCAGCGTCCCCGGCAGACACAGCTTCACCAGCACCACCAGCCAGAGCGTATAGACCATCCGCTTCGGCACGCGGTTTTTGAAAACTGCCCGCACCAGAAGAACGGCCAGAATCAGCGCTGAAACGGTCAATACTTCTCTCAGCATAAGAAATCCTCCTGTCTTTCCATCTAGGGTGTATCTGAAAACC
>UMIA01077656.1_pt1 | contig 15902 bp, 14 predicted proteins | sample 1965701 | NCBI WGS metagenome assembly UMIA01 (sample SAMEA4836113, study PRJEB28245) | human gut metagenome | biome: gut microbiome; material: fecal sample | place: Denmark | collected 2008 | reverse complement strand
AAATAAAGTTAAATCAAAGTGTTGCGGAATTAAGGATGAAGTAACATCAGCCAAACAAATAACACCTTTAGATGACAACTTAGGCATAAATACATTTATTATGTGCTCATAAGGATTTTGTTGTTCAAACTGCTGTTTCGTTACAAATTCACATATTGCTTTGAACGAAATAACGAAATCATACGACTGTGTAATTATCTGTTCAACAACCTGCATGTCATAGAAATCGTCTATAATGACAGGTATCAACTTGCTTTCAATATCTAAACATAAGACTTGGGCAGTTTTTTCTAATATGCATTCAAGACACTTCAATGCATACGAATTTCCATCCAATGCTCTTATCGTAATTTTCTTTATGTTGGGCAACTGCTTTGTAACAGCTATTATGAAACCTATTAGTTCACCACCAGTACCACAACCAAAGTCAAAAATAGATAGCTCTTGACAATTCTCATACACATATTTCTCTTTTGAAAAGAAATTACTGAATATACAAAAAGATTCGGCATAACTTCTTGGAAAATACGTTCCCAGATATTTTTTTATGTCGTCAAAATTCCACTCAAGAACTACCATATCTTTATTTTGTCGACAATAGTTTGCCGACAAATCATTAAATATTAAGGTGTCCAACCATGTCGGAAGAACAACCTTGCGCTCATTAATATTTGTAACTTCACTACTCATTTTAATTTCTAAATGATATAAAAAAAGCACAACTAAGATTTCATCTTATCATTTGAACTTTCTATGGTTATATAAGAATTATTTATAAAGATTAAGACTAGCCTTGAACGCCATTGCCTCTTTGGGTATATATGCTGTTGCCACCAGACAGCCGTCAAACAACTCCACTATCACACGTTGCTGCCCCGCAATGCGAGTCACTCTACCATGAACACCTTTAAATTCACCTTCTGTCACGACAACATAATCTCCTAATTTGAATTTAATGTTGTTAGAAGTTACAGGAATTATATGCGGATTCTTAATGGATGTGAGTTTGATGAAGTTATTCATCGCTTTATCTCGAATGGTGAGTGGAGGATTGCAATCTGGATTGTCTTGACGATGAATTGTGTGATCAAAGTAATAGCTGAGCAAGGCTCTGCTTTCATTTGCCACAACTTTGTTGTCGTGAAGCAAGGTTTCTACTTGTTCTGCTGTAGCATAAACAAAGAGGAATGAGGAGAGTAGAGGTTCTGTAATGATTCTCTTCTTCCCATGCTTCCTTACCTCTTTATATCGCAAAGGAACATAGCATTCCAATCCTTTAGCTTCAATAAATGCTTTTGCCTTGATGATTCGCCCATACGAAACTCGTAGCACGAACCATTGCCTGTTTGCATCAAGCACATTCTCTACCGACACCCCATCCTTGTTGCTTTGGATGGAGGGAGTACAAGAGGTAAGTCTTGCACTTGGACACGATGAACCTGTGTCAGTAGGTTGCCCATTATACTATGAAGCATCAGCCATAAGAGGCTGATTGGCAGAATTTTCCATTTTCGTTAAAGAATTAGATAAAACCTGATGGTCTTTACTTTATAGAATTGCCGTTATTTAACTACAAAAATAATAAAATTAAATTAGACCAAAGAAGAAAATAAGGAGAAAAGTAGAGAAAACTAAATATTTTAACGTTTGTTTATGGTTCGAATAATAATATCTAATAAAGTCTGCTGGGGCAATGCTGAAACAGATACAGCAATTGCCCCAGTCGTTGTTGTTTCGATTTTTACCGACTTGTTGTTGGGAACACAACTTATAAAACAATGAAACTGGTTTATTTCATTTTACAAGATAACACCAGCTACAACAGCATTTATATCTACGCCCCCTCTTTGCCTATGTCATCAAGAACCTGAGAGTAACATTGCTTGGTTCTGAAAAAGTCATTAAGAATCGCAGCAAGATAGGCTTTTGTGTTTGGAATGTTGTGCATTAGCAAACATTGCAACTTAGACAGAACATAATAAGACTTTTCTTCCTCATACGACATATACAAAACCGTATTATGCACTAATTGATTAGTACGATTAACAGCCTTTTTCATATTCTCTACATCTTGGATATTCTCCGAATCCACCATATCCCAATGAAGATCCCAAATTGTAATAAAGGCAGAGTCGTTTGAAGCCTCTATCATAAACTTCTCATTTTGATACGTGAAGTAAATGTCATCGTGCTCTATACGAACTTCACAATTAAGCTGGCGAAGCAACTCAAGACACAAGTCTCTAGTACCAATATTCTCATTGCTATCATTAGATGGCGAGATAGAACTAACGATTTCATCCATCTCTTTTTCTGCTCTTTTCTGGCGGATGTAATACATCAAACTTATGCCAATCAATACTGAAATAATTGGTAACATCATAATTATAACCTTTTTAAATTAATACTTTATGAGATGGCAAAGTTAGTTCTTTTCTTGAAAACAGATGTATAAACTCGGGAAAAACTTACCTCCACAAGCCTTGTGGAGCCAAAACATTTGTAGCATCTACCACCATTTATTATTTTTGCAGCCAAAATAACAATAAAAATAATAGGAATATGGAAAGACTCTTTTTTTTCGTGATTGCCGTTGCGTTAGCATTCGGCGTTGGTTGCCTGGGAAGAAACAGAAAGATTGGTTTCGGATGGGCTTTTGGTATCTCACTCATCAATGTGGTGATTGGTCTCATTGTCGTATTATGCTCTAAGAAGAAAACGCCAAATGAGCTTGAAAAGAAGAACTAAGTTGAAGATTTGGGGATGGGTATGTATTCTGATTGGAGTAATTGGCTTTATCAGTATCATTATGCGTGGCAACCCAAACCTCGGACCGAGCGTTTGGGTTGCCATAGGAGTTTATTTGTTATACAGGAAGAATACCTAAGAAAATTCACTTCCACTCCACAAGCTTTCTATCCAATGGTATCTTCTTGGGTTCGCCACGATTGCCATCAATGAAATAACTCCCGGCTAGACTTTCATCAAACTGGAGAGTGAAGGCTTGACGGATACGGGCACATTTCTCATTGATAGAATTAGACAATGGATTCGTCAGGGCTTCGATGCTCTGGCGAATCTTCTCTTCCGAAAGATGTGCCCCGTTGTTGTTCGATTTCTTGCGAATATCCACATAGATATCATATAGTTCTTCCCTATAATCCGACAAACATTTGAAAAGGATTCCCTCCTCATGACGCAAAAAGAGAATATACACCGCCTTTACTAATGGCTCCATCTTAATAGTCATATCATGATAGTCGGGCAGTATGATATCGTAATTCTCCGTGATGATCATTCTACTCAGATTCTTGGGTGGAAAGAGATACTGCTTCAGCACCCAATCGCTTACTCCGCCAAGGCGTAAGTCCTGTACCTGTCGGTACACCTCCTTCATCTTCTGCCTGATATCATAGCTGAATGTTTCATCTGCCGGAATCGGTGTCGGATCAAATATACTGTATGGAAAATCATCGACAGAACTGAACATCACTTTGCAATCCGGCAACTTATCATACGCAGCCTGCATCAATGGCATAAAATCCTCATCTTCCTCTATAGACAAAGAATAGGAATTGACATAATATATGCCATCCTCCTCATGGTCTAGCTGTAAGATGCTAGGATGTAATTTCTCCTTATTCTTTTCTTCTACCAATTGCGACAACAACAAATCGGAAGGAACAGAGATGTTCAAATCCTCTTTATTCATCGCAGGATAGCTATAGAGAGCTGTCTTCCTGATATGAGGACCCAGAAATGGGAAATAATTAAAATGAATAGACTTGCTGATAAACAAGTTGTTGATATCCACGAGATGGTTGATGATGGAAAGGTTCAACTTTTCATCATACCCATTCTCTACAAAGAATACCTCGCCATGTAGGCGTGTTGGGAAGTCGCGAAACTTCAATACCTTTTTTCTTCCAATCTTTCCGGTCATTGCTTATCACTTGTTATACGGTTGATTACAGTATTGTACATGTCAGAGCTATATTATGCATTTATCGAATAGTTAAACTCTGATCACTTCATTAACCGCTCTATCCATTCATTGAACAATGGGCATTTCTCACGAATCTTCTCCAAACCAATGTCCATAGCAACACAAATGCCAACAACTACCTTATTATAATCAGGAATAGCAGCTATCAATCGTTTGGACGGAGCTGTCTCAGGACTATTGTTGATAAGCTCTGGCGATTGGAAAGCCTCTGCCGTAGCCTGCAACTCAGCATAATCAAACTCACTCTCCTCAAAACTGTTCAAGAATGCACTCACATCACTAAACAGCAATCCTTCAAACTCATGAAGTTGTATGTATGGAATGAAGCGAAAGCGATATTGCTCAGAAATATCCTTCGCCATTCTATCTATCAAGAAATGAATACGCTCCGTCTTATCCACTATTTCCTTAGATTCTTCCCATCCTGGAAACCCGAACTGGTCTTTGATGCCATAGTAATCCACCAACATGCTGACATAGACATCACCTTCTTGAAGATGATTCAAGATTTGCTTTTTGATGGTAGCCCAAGGAACTATACCACCATGCGAGTGCTTGATGACAGGGGCTTCCACATAAATATTATGCTTAGCAAACTCAACCCCAAGCACTTCTGTACAAAACTCTTGTTCCGTAGGCCCCTCACATACTATGATTAGTCGTTTCATCGTGGCTGACCTCCTTTCATAATATTTTGTTTCCACAAATCACCAAGTGTATAATCCTCAAGCCAATGTGCCAACTCTTCGCTATTCAGCCGATTGACGGTTGTACCATCTTCGTTCTGATTAACAGTCAAGACATCCTCTGGTTCAAAGTTACTGATTAGTTCAGCACTCTGAGTTGCAACGATAACTTGCGTGCCCTTTTGTGCCGCCATCTTAATCAAACCCGAAAGTTTTTCGATAGCCACAGGATGCAAACCAAGCTCTGGCTCATCAATGATGATAACTCGTGGTAACCATGGCTGCATAAAAAGCACGGTCAAGGCAATAAAGCGAATGGTTCCATCCGACAAGTCGGTCGGTCCGTAAATCATAGAACTATACTTATCCTGCCATTGCAAGCGCACCATATCGGCTTCGGTTGGTTGGAAATAGAAATCCGAGAAATAGGGAGCCACACTCTGAATGACACGGATAATGCGACGATAAGCCATCGGCTTCTCTCGCTGAATACGATAGAGGATAGCCGCCAGATTTTCACCATGCTCATACATACGATAAGCATCGTTCACGATATGGCTATCAGCCGTAAATGGAGAACGGCGACCTGTATCGTGGAAGTGAAACTTGCGGATTTGGGAGATATAATTAGATAAATCTTCCTCTTTATGGTCTTTTAAACTCGATTCGCTCTGAAACTCCGTTATAACACTTTTCCTCACTAAATCTAAAGGACAAACATCATCATAACAACCAACAACTTCTCTTTCTACGATGAGTTTACCATCAGATTCCAATAAAGCCAAGTCATATTCACTCTTAGCTATTAGCAAGTTTACAGCTATACGATCGGTAACTTTTCTGCCTTGATAGAGTAATTTATCTACTCCACCAACTTGAGCGACATACGCCCCTAATCTCTTCTCATAGATGTTGCCTAACATCTCGAAAAGAGACAAAAAGTTACTCTTACCAGCTCCATTGGCACCAATCAAGAGATTGATAGGATGCAGTTGAACTGATAACTTTTTAAAAGACTTATATCCAAATATTCTTATCGAGTCCATATTGTAGTTTCATTCAAATATAAAAGCAAAGGTACACTTTTTAAGTGTATCTACCAAATTATTTATTCAAAACTTTTGTTTTACTCGCAAAATTAAGCTATATTTTCTATTATAAATTAAAAAAGTAACTACTCTTTTACTCCACTACATGAGTAATTGTCTTACTGTTGTACGACACCCAAGGTTACTTCGGCATTTCTCGCGCCTTCATGGTAATGGAGGTATCCAGCGAGGTGTTGTCGAAACGGCTGACAAAGATGAAGGCATCACCCTGCAGAATGTCCTGAAGCATCTTGTTTAAGGCGATACCGCTGAGCGAATAAATCAGCTTCCTTACTTCTACGTATCCAAGAAATTCCTTACCATGAAGCCTCTACACAAGTAGCTGTCACTCCATCGCTGAATGGAACTGGTATTCCACCATGCGGATAGAATGGACTTAATTTGATTAAGCTATCTTTGGCATGGCTAGTTACATCCGCAATGATGGCATCGGGATGTTTCTTTAATATGTTTTCGTATTTCTTACGCTTAGATTCTATTAATATCATAATTATTAAACTATATTTACTACAATCTAAATATTTTATCTCTAAACCGGGAGATTAATTCTATCTTAAGATTATTTGGGAAACTGCAGTTATAAAACGCACCATTACCTATGCTAGTAACACTAGAAGGGATGACTATCTCTGACAGAGAATCACAACCATAAAATGCAGCTTCACCTATTCTAGTAACACTAGAAGGGATGACTATCTCTGACAGAGAACGACAACCCAAAAATGCACCATCACCTATGCTAGTAACCCTAGAAGGGATAACTATCTCTGACAGAGAATAACAACAAGAAAATGCACCATCACCTATGCTAGTAACACTAGAAGGGATGGCATACGATTCTATATTTTGATTTCTGAAAGAAATAATTCTACTTTTATCCTTATTGAACAAGATATCATCCTCATAAACAAAGTTAGGAGATAAACATTCTAATTTGCCTTTCCATGCAGCAAACGGATTACCATTTAAGCAAATTACGCTTTTAGGGATGGATATATATTTCAACGAGGAACAAGCATAAAATGCACTATAACCTATGCTAGTCACACTAGAAGGGATGACTATCTCTGACAGAGAATTACACCCCAAAAATGCCCAGTCACATATTATCCTTGTGCCCTCTTTAACAGAATAAGCTCCACTTATTTTTCCTGAAACTTTCAACAATTTTCTTCCATCCTTGCTATATTTCACTCCCCATTCATCAACAAAAGCTTCTTTTAACTCTTCTTTTGTTTTTTCAGTTGAAAAATCTTCATTCATCACAGGAGTTATATTGGGCTTTTCGCCAATAAACAATCTAAAAGAACATGCTGAAAGCTCCTTTCTCGCCAATGCAAGCATGAAAAGAGAGTAAAGTGTGCAGAAATCCTTATCACACATCAATTCCTGCAGGACAGATATTACCTTGCTATTTGAAGGATTGCGATAATCATTTTCTGAGAAGAGAAGTCTGTCTGAGGCACCATAGATATCTAACAGAGTAGATTTCATCGAGATAGCCTTTAATGACAAGGCGATGCTTGCCAATGAAAAATCATCTATCGTTTCATTAAAATCATCCACTGTACGCAAAGGATGACAGAAATCCTTGGTACCGATAGTTGGAGATTTGCAACCCTTCATAGAAGGTACAAACATTCCATCATAATCTACCAAGCTAAGAGAGCCATCAGGACGGATTATGATATTGTCTGGCTTGACGTCACCATGAGCAAAAGATTGAGTACGGAGCCAAGCAGCCATTTTGCCAAAGCGATAACAAAGCATTGACATGGCATATTGATTACAATAGTTTGATGAGATGTAAGTTTCCATCGTCTCCCCTTCTACCCAATCCATCAACAATACAGGAAATTCATCCTCCTCGCATTGACTGTCCACGAAGAGTTCCTTCTCCATATACTTTACAGAAGTAATATATGGAGAATCAACCATATCCAATTCATCTGCAATCTGGCGATAGGCATCAGCTCGCCCCTCCTGTTCTTCCGTAAAACACTTGAGGGCATAATATTTCCCGGTACTCTTGTCCAGCATCTTAAACACCACGGCAAAAGCACCACTACTGCGATATGGCTCTCCGTGATCATCTAATACGGGAGTCAGGTAAGACAATTTATCAAGATTATCGCCAGCATCTTGAATGGCTTTTACATATTCTGATATCAATGGGTACTGCATATTGTGTATTGTTATTTTATCTGCTTCTACAAATTTTAATGACAACCAATAGGGGCATAAAGAAGATTGACGTTAGCCTTTAAAATAAACCAGCGTAAAATCATCCATATCTAAGATTCCTTTCGAATTCAGTTCTTTCAAATATAGTTCAAACCGACTGTTAGATGATGTTGCATCTAACAAAGATTGGAGCACATCCTGCCCAAATTCAAACTTCATGGTCTCTGCTGTTTTCAAAAGTTGTGAATTGCCTGATGCTTTTAGATATTCTTCAGCAAGCTCCGCACCATACTCCTTGCTTTTAGACAATTCATACATCATCATTATATAATGCGATAAGGCATCGCTGGCAGCAAAGACTACCGAAGATTCAGCCAGATAAAAGTCACCACAACTGAAGCCTTCCTCTTCCAGGGGATCTTTACAGCTAACCAACCTGGGAGGATTGCTAAAATCAGACAATTTCGTAAAACTATGTTCCAAGACACCTGTATCCTGACAATAATGAAAGACTACGCTATCGCCGTATGCCATCCATTTACATTGCTTATCCCCTGTTATCCATGCAGCAGCAATGGTGGCGCAAGACCCCTCATTATAAAATTTATTCAAAAGAATGCCATCGCCTTCCTTTGCTCTTTCCTCGTGCTCATTATAAAAGGGCTCCCAAATGCCATCTACCCATTCGTCAAGTTCTTTGAAGGAGACGACGGGTTTATCTTTCGGAAGATGTTTTACAAGATACTTCGACCACTCATTGGCAAACAAGCCACAGCCTCCTGCCCCATCCGATACCGCTATGCAGGTATCAGATGAGAAGAAGGAATCTTCGTTTGCTACATGGTCATTCCATTTTGCTATGCTTACACCTCTATTCATATACATTATAGGTTTTGATTAACGAGCATACTCGACAACGTGCCAATCTTCATCATTTTAACCAATCTCTCCATACCCGTATTTACACCCATAGCATGGTAGCGGATATCAGCCTGCTTATCACCAAAGATGGCACGAATCTGCTCATTATAATTTAGTGGCAAGAGACTCGACATATTATAAAGTTTCCCACCATATCCATTGCCGTTCAGTTCATCTACAGTTGCAGGGAACACTACAGATTCTGCATGTCCTGGCACAACGTGAATATTGAAGAGCAAGACATTGCCATCATTGGTAAACATCGATTTTAACTGATTGGAAAGTTGCAGCATCTCATCATGCGAGGTTCCGTTATACTCACCATCTGTTATATTGATAATTGTAGGAGGATAACAATCCTTGTCGTGATGGTCTTTCATCCAGCTTTCGAGCAAACCTTCTGCACGTTTGAAAGCTTTATCCATGTGTGTCCAACTACCATCATGGCGAGCCACCATCCATTGTTTCTTCTCTACTTCTTTGATGGTTATACCCTTACGGGTACGCACCTCTTCCTTCACCATTTTCTTTTGGTAAGGATTATCACGAATCTCTTCTGGAGTAACAAAGTCTCGTCCTTCAAGATTGCCATTCCAAGCACTATAAGCCTCAGTGCCATAACCTATCATAGCCAAAGTAATGACGAGTCTCCTTATTCTTCACACATCGCTCCACCAACTCGTTGATTTGGGCATTTACAATACGGGCAACAGCCTCAGATAAAGTCATATCCTCACCATTGAAGGTAGTAATTCGGCGCATAGAAACACTTTGGTCCACCAGGAAGATGAATGCTGTAGGATGCTCACGATCAACACGAGCCGTATATGCATTCTTGCTTTGTAACATCTGTGGTTGGCTTGGAATTGGAATGCCAAAGTTGCCGATGTTCTTGATATACTTCAGAGGAATGGTGTTCTTTACCAATATCTCCGCCTGATAGAAAGGCTGTTCATCCACATCGAAATCGAAGTGATTGCGAGCCTTGACTGTTTGGAAGTGAATCTTCTTGAAATCCTCCAAACTTCCACCCACATGAGCACCATTGCGTACAGCATTCCTGTCTGCATATTTGGTATTCTCATCATAAATCACCTCAGGATCTATCTCCAGAATGACAGGGTTAGAAATTCTGTCCTCATTCATTGCCACATACATCATTGGATGGTTCATGGTAAAGCTGACACGAACATAATGTTCCAGATTATCACGCTTATCCAACGACCAGGATGGAGAACCAGGTCCTCCACCTCCTGGTTTAGGAATATTGATACCATGTTCCTCACAATCCTTCCAAGAATAGAGTCCTCCATTCTTGATAATATTCTCCAAGTTATCACGGTCTGTGAAGTGATAGAGCTTGGTGATATGATTTTGTTCGAGAATATTCTTAAAATCCTCCCAGTTACTTCTTTTGTTCATTGTTTTTGTCCTCCAATAATATATGTATGTTAGAATAACGTTAGTTGCTTTGGTTCTATTGTCTGCGGTTTCCACTTTTTATCACCAAAAGGATATAGACCTTCTACGTATGCCTTGATTAGAAAGGCATGCGAAAGAGGCTTCTTCGGGTCATCCACATCACAATTTGTATTATAATCCAAAAGTACGATGGTCTTAGTCTGGCTAGCCTCTCGCAATCTTTCGATAATACTTTGAACCTTATGTTCAAGAACCCACTTGTAAGTAGGAATATAAATCTGCTTTCGAGCCTCAATATATCCGAGCAGTTCTGTTCCGTTTACTCCTTTGCGATGTCCAAGAGGCTTACCGAACTTGCGAACAGTTCTCTTGATATTCTTCATCGACTCATTCTTAAACATTTTCATATCTACATCAGCCGATTCAAATACCTTTAGCCCTTGCCACACAGCCTCAACACATGTAGCTGTAACACCCTCGCTGAATGGCACAGGTATGCCACCATGAGGATAGAATGGGCTCAACTTTATCAAGTCATCTTCAGCATGACTCGTCACATCTGCAATTATTGCACCGGGATATTTCTTCAAGATATTCTCCCGCTTTTTTCGTTTAGAATCTATATGTAACATTGTAACATTCTTATTTTTTCAATATCCTTTTTATTATTACAAAAAGCAAATAACCACCCAATACAATAATTCCAGCATAAATAACAAACCCGATAATCAAAAATACAACCGATGAACTTGCCATAAAAAAGAGGAACACGTTCAAAAACAACTCCTCGTCTATGAAATACAAAGCAAAAAAAGACAACACTGCCAATAATGCTAAAATATCTTTTATCGGGTATGAGTTATCTTCTTTCTTAGATGCCAAATCTATCAAATTATATTGAGCATTAGAAGTTAAATACTCTTGCTTTTGTCTGTTTGAACATACTGCAAATATCTCCCTTGCTTTTAGGAATCCAACTTCCTCCAAGGTAGCATCTTTTGTTGGTTCTTTCACACAACTAATTAATAAATTATCATACTTTTTACGATTCTTAGCCAACCGTAAACAAGTTTGCAATTTTTTAAGTTCTGCATTTTTGAGTCTAGATAGTTTTTTCCACAGATTAATTTTACATAACTCATTATAATCCTCAGCAGAAAAGAGTAATCTGTCTGCACCACCATATTCATCAAGCAAAGAAGGCTTCAAAGAAATTGCCTTTAACGACAAGGCAATGCTTGCCAAAGCGAAGTCGTCAATGTTTTCATCAAAATCATCAACAGTTCGCAAAGGATGAGAAAAGTCCTTTGTACCAATTGTTGGAGACTTCTGACCCTTCATGGCAGGAACAAACATACCATCATAATCTATCAATGTCAAACTTCCATCAGGACGAACCATGATATTGTCTGGCTTAATATCACCATGAGCAAATGGTTGAGAACGTAGCCATGCAGCCATTTTGCAAAAGCGATAGCAAAGCATTGCCATGGCATAATTATCTTGATAGTTTTCAGCAATGTAAGTCTCCATAGTTTCACCATCAATCCAATCCATCAGAAGGACAGGAAACTCGTCTTCCTCACAACTGCTATCTACGAAGATTTCTTTTTCTAAGTACTTCACGGAAGTAATATACGCAGAATTCGCAAACTCCAACTCATCAGCAATTTGTCGATAAGCCTCGGCTCTACCTTCTTGCTCTTCTGTAAAGCACTTTAAGGCATAGCATTTCCCAGTCTGCTCATCTTTCATTTTGAACACAACAGCAAAGGCACCACTGCTACGATATGGTTCACCATGATCATCTAGCACTGGTACCAAATGAGCCAATTTATCAAGATTACTACTTGCATCTTGTATGGCTCTAACATATTCTGATATTAAAGGGTATTGCATAATTCACTGTTTAAATTCTAAAACTTGCTCTTTGTATATATCCAATGCATCCATTTTTGTTATACACCACTTTTGGCCATCTAAATTGTGTTCATCTATAAACTCATTAATAGCTTTTTCATCAGATGAAGTATGAGCAGTTGCAATCCACAAAACTTTGTCTACATCTATTATATTATATAGAACCTCCTCCAGATATGGAATATCTATTGTAGAAAAAGCCAAACCCAAAATATAAATTTTCCTCACATCTTTTAAAGACTCAAACAACCTATGGTTTTGCCTTATAATCCCAGAAACATTCTTTTTCATCTTTGATAATTGATTTGCTGATGTCTCAATTATAGATTCCATTGTCGGATCATCTGTATTTGCATCTAACCAATCTTCATATTGCTCATCTGTTAAGTCTTTTGGTAGCAGTTTTGGTTTACCCTTTAATGACTCATAAATATCATTAGTAGTTTTACCATGCCCCCAAATTAAATCATCACCATTTATACTACCATGAATATGACATAACTGTTCACTTGGTATATTATAAACATCTTCTAGCGTTTTGGTATAATTAAAAGTCAAAAAATAACATTCATCTTTGTCCGCAATTCTCAATTTACCGCAATTCGGCTTATTTAGACTACTTACCCAAACTTTAAGAGATTGCCCTATATTTTCAATTAGATTATCAATGTCAATATCAAGTCCAACTTGTATGGAAGCTCTATGATAGTCAGCATCTCTAAAATCTTCACTGCCATAAATAGGACTATAGTCTTGATACATTTTATTAATGTAATCAAAACTAATTGCAGATAAATGCTGTTCAAAACTTTTCCACCAACCATCATCTTCATCTATAGAATCATAAAGACGACATAGCTTATCATAAAGGTCAAAATCATATTCTTTCAACCATTCACGATAATCACTATAACGACTTTTAATGCCATGATGGATGTCGAATCCATTTCCTATTATATATAAAGACTTCATAATTTTAATACTTTAAATGAATCATGGTGCAAAATTACAGCATTTACAATGAATGCAGATGCTTTTAGAAATTATTTAAGCAACTTAAACGTTCCAAGCTTTCTTTTTCTTTGTTGCACCTTTTCAAACAGCATGAACTTCATCACAAACAGCACCTTCAAATCCTTTACCCTTATCTTTAGATGTAAGAACTTTTACAAAAGATTGACTATCATGTTAAACTCTGCTACATCAACTTCTACAAGGAGCATCATTTACTCAACTTTTAATCGAGACAAAGATTCTTCAGCTAGACTATCACCTTGCTCAGCTGCCTTACGAAACCATTTGACTGCTTCGTCATAACTCTGAGTAACGCCCCGACCTTTTTCATAACAAACGCCTAAATTATATTGAGCAGCGGCATTACCTTGGGCGGCCGATTTACGATATAACTTAACTGCTTCTTCATAGCTTTGAGCTACACCTCGACCTTTTGAATAACAAAAACCTAAATTACATTGAGCTGCAGCATCACCTTGATCAGCAGACTTGCGATACCATTTCACAGCCTCATCGTAACTTTGAGGAACACCTTGACCATTTGCATAGCAAACACCTAAATTCTTTTGAGCAATAGCATTACCTTGATCAGCAGACTTGCGATACCATTTCACAGCCTCATCATAACTTTGAGGAACACCTTGACCATATTCATAGCAAACCCCTAAATTACATTGCGCAACTGCATTACCTTGGTCGGCAGACTTTCGATACCATTTCACAGCCTCATCATAACTTTGAGGAACACCTTGACCATATTCATAACAAACCCCTAAATTACATTGAGCAACTGCATTACCTTGATCAGCAGACTTGCGATACCATTTCACAGCCTCATCATAACTTTGAGGAACACCTTGGCCATTTTCATAGCAAACTCCTAAAATACCTTGAGCTTTAGCGTTATCTTGATCTGCTGATTTGCGAAAGTATTTCACAGCTTCCTTATAATTTTGAGGAACACCTTGACCAATATAATAACAAGCGCCCAAATTCTTTTGAGCAATAGCATTACCTTGATCAGCAGACTTCCGAAACCATATTACGGCTTCTTCATAACTTTTAGTTACACTTATTCCATTTGCATAACATGATCCCATGATATTTTGCCCCTTTGCATTACCTGCATTTGCAGAAACACGAATCAAAGCCAATCCCTTTTCTTTATCTTCCGTCACACCTTTTCCTAAACAATAACAATAACCAAGACAAGCTTTTGCATACAAACTTCCTTTGGAATTTGCAATTGAATACAAATGAAATGCTTTTTTATGGTCAGCCTCAACTTTTGATTTTTCAAAAAGCATGTCTGCTTGCTTTATCAAATTCTCAACGACATTAAATGGTTTAGAAATGAAAAAAGCATGGAAGGAACTGAGAGAAAGATTCTTCTTTACGCAAACCAACAAGAACATAGAAAGAAGCGTATTAACTTCTTTATCATTCATCAATTCTTGCAAAGCAGCCAACACCTTACTTTTGCTCAAGTCACGATAGTCCTCAGCAGAAAAGAGTAATCTATCTGCTGCACCATATTCATCAAGTAACGAAGGCTTCAGAGAAATAGCCTTTAACGACAAGGCGATGCTTACCAAAGCAAAGTCATCAATGGTTTCATCAAATTCATCAACAGTTCTCAAAGGATGAGAAAAATCTTTTGTACCAATTGTTGGAGATTTCTGTCCCTTCATGGCAGGAACAAACATACCATCATAATCTACCAATGTCAGATTTCCATCAGGACGAACCATGATATTGTCTGGCTTAATATCACCATGAGCAAATGGTTGAGAACGAAGCCACGCTGCCATTTTACAGAAGCGATAGCAAAGCATAGCCATGGCATAATTGTCTTGATAGTTCTCTGCAATGTAATTCTCCATTGTTTCACCATCAATCCAATCCATCAGAAGAACCGGGAACTCGTCTTCCTCACAACTGCTATCTACGAAGATTTCTTTGTCTAAGTACTTTACAGAAGTAATATAAGAGGAATTCGCAAATTCCAACTCATCAGCAATTTGCCGATAAGCCTCGGCTCTACCTTCTTGCTCTTCAGTAAAGCACTTTAAGGCATAGCATTTCCCTGTCTGTTCATCTTTCATTTTGAACACGACGGCAAAGGCACCACTGCTACGATATGGCTCACCATGATCATCTTGTACTGGTACCAAATGAGCCAGCTTATCAAGATTATTGCTAGCATCTTGTATTGCTCTCACATATTCTGATATTAAAGGATATTGCATGGACTTTTCCTGTTAATTATTTTGCCCTCAAAGATACAAAAGACTTACGATACAACCAAATCATCGCTTATTTTTTTATCTTATTTAATTATAGAAAGCTATTATGGTAACTACTCTTTCAGCAGAAAATTGTAAAACAAAAGAAAGATTGATACGCTCACGCAAAAAAGTTTTTCCTCGAAAAAAGTATCAAAGTATCATTCTACCTTGAAAATTGAGGGTTATAACATTAATACACAACACCTTAATATAAATGAGACTTCTCTGAAAATGAAGAGAAAAGTATCATGGAAGTATCATAAATTAGCGAGAAGTATCATGATTTCTTGCTTGCATCGAAAAAAAAATGCTTTATGAAGTGATAATAATAGCATTTTTAAGGCAATAAACA
>UMIA01035108.1_pt1 | contig 16164 bp, 13 predicted proteins | sample 1965701 | NCBI WGS metagenome assembly UMIA01 (sample SAMEA4836113, study PRJEB28245) | human gut metagenome | biome: gut microbiome; material: fecal sample | place: Denmark | collected 2008 | reverse complement strand
AAGTTGCTTTGGTGATTTGAATCCACAGTGACTGTGAATTCTAACTGTGTTGTAAAACGTTTCAATGTACTGAAAAACTAGTCGTTTAGCTTCGGAGTATGAATGGATTTTAAACCGATTTATCCATTCACGCTTAATCAAGGCATGAAACGACTCAATGCAGGCATTATCCCAAGGATAAGCTTTCTTTGAATAGCTTAATGTCATGTTAGCTGTAACTTGATTGTAAGCTTCAGACGTAAACTGACTACCACGATCACTGTGCATGATTAATGGCTTGCTAATATGGCGACTGTGCTTAGTCTTTTCAATAAGTGGGATGACATTCGATACCTCCAAGGTTTCAGATAAGTCCCAACCAATGATCCGTCGGGAGTACAAGTCCATAATACTGGTTAAATAAACGAATCCGTCATGAACTGGAATATAAGTGGTGTCAATGCACCAAACGGCGTTTGGTCGCAATGGATTGAACTGCTCGTCTAAAATATTTATTAGCTGTTTATCAAACTTAGAATTGCGAGTGGTAGTCGTCCAAGGGGTTAGGTAAACGGCGTGAATGCCAAGTTCACGCATATACTTACCAACAGTTCGTTCAGCGATCTTATATCCTTTTGAGCGAAGTTCTTGGGTGATTTTGCCGGCACCGTAAATACAAAGGCTTTTGAGCCAAATTGCTTTAATTTCACCTTGAATAAACTTCTTCCGAAGCTTTCGCGGTGATTGGTGATTATGACGCTTTTCTCGTTGATAGTAACCACTTCTTGAGATTCCAACATAATCACACATACCATTGATGGAAGGGTGGGATTCCAAAGCGTGCTGAACGTCCATTTCTTGGTATACCTTTTCGGTAGTTACTTGCTCAGAATCCCGATTGATTTTTTTAATACTTCGATCGCTCCTTCAGCGTCACGAAGTTGACGCTTTAGTCGTGCAATCTCCTTGTCCTTATCGCTGGCAAAATTACCAGAGCCACGGCCAAACTCCCCAGTCTCAGTAAACAGCTTAATCCATTTATGTAATGTACTAGCCCCAATACCTAGATTCTTACTTATTTCATTCATGGTCATGTGATCCTTGTTATCTAAGTAATACTGAACGGCCTGTTCCTTAAATTCCTTGTCATAACTGTGCTTCGTCATTATTTGATCCTCCAATTTACTTCCTTAATTATACTAAATCAGAGTCTCTATTTAACTTGTATACTTTTTATTCTAGGCCCATTAAGAGTTCATTATAACCAATTATTTTTGATCTGGGTCGTAGTATGCCCCCCAATTTTCTTCGAAATCCCCTATTTTCATCTCAAAAAATCAAAAAATAGACCCAAAACCTTTAAACCCTTTTACAAGAAAAACATGATGTGATAGTGAATAAATCAAAAGTAGCTTTTTTAGTCCCAGCAAGAGCAAATCTAAAGCTAGTAAGCAACGAGCCAAGCTCGCTCAAGGCTTACGCCTTAAGAAACCACCAAAAACCCTTAGAAGCCATTTTAAGACGTTTTAACGGCTTCGATCTCTCGTCCTATTAATCTCTCGGTCATTTCTCGTTAAACGGCTAAATTCGCCTCTTGGTGCATTTTGAGATATATCATGTGTCATTGACTTAAACAACGCTTTAAAACCTTTCAAATCAACCATATTCTCTTTTACAAAGGCTTTAAGCCCTTGATAAATATTTCCTATTTCTTGTTTTAACGTTTTTACCTGTTTTTTCAAATCGTCATTATCATCAATCAGTTTGTTAAAACGCTGTGCTAGGTCGTTATAATCATCAACTGTTTCAGAATTAAATTCGACAGCTTTTTCAACTTTTCTTTCTAGTTTTTGATTTTCTTTGGCAAGATCGGTTGTTAAATATTTCTCCATTTGTGCTTTTAACTGCTGATTTTGTTGTGCACCTATTATTAGTTTTTGATATTCTTTTTCTGGTAAAACAACATTGCCTGATTTCTTTCGCTGTGTTTCTGTTAGTTCTTTTCCTAAAAACTTCTTACCAGTAGGCACTTCAACGTTTTTCATTTCATATTTTGCATTGATTGATTTTGATGTAATTTTTTTAGGTTTCTCATTTGTTCGATTGGTAAACTCAATAATATCATAATAAAAAGCCCTCTAGTATCTAATCCTACTAGGGGGCTTTATCTAACTCATGAAAATAAATGAAAACTCATGAAAACAATTAATCATTTTCATGAAAACTTATGAAAAACAAAACCAATAATTTTTTCTCGCTTTTTGACACCTGCTAAACCCTTGAGCCAGTAGGGTTTGTCTAACGTTTAATATTTTAGTTTTGTTAATTTTTATACTTTAATATATCAAGTTAATAGGAGAATTGTTTTTCATTATATGAACTAACACGAACACTATTATTTATGCTAATCTCAGTAACGGCTCGCATCCTAAGAGAGTGTCAATAATTTTGTGTACTTTTGAAAATCCTTCTTTGTATGAAATGCTTACTTAAATAAACATGGAATCCAAGGTATCCTTGCTTCCTCGAAATCCACGATGTGCTCGTTCTTCGAACTTGTCATTGTATTCTAGAATTTGAGTTGTCACGAATCGTTGAAGGGCATCCTCATTTGGAAACTGCTCCTTCTGGCGAATTTTCTTCTTCAACTTTTTGTTGAAAGCTTCAATCAAATTTGTTGAGTAAATTGATGCCCGAATGCTTGGCGGAAATTCGTAGAAGGTGAATAAGTTACTTAACTTACCCAATTTTCGCATCTGGTTGCTATATTTGCTTTTCCATTTCAAAATGAAGTTATCTAAAGCTTGTTTTGCTTCTTCAAGTGATTCAGATTGGCGAATTTCTTTAAATTCGCTCATCAAATCTCGCATATCGCTTTTTCGCACATGTGATGTGAGGTTACGAAGCGCATGGACTAAGCAGCGCTGAGACTTAGCAGTTGGATAAATTTCTGCAATCACATTTTCGAGCCCAATAAAACCATCGGCGATGAATAACTGAACCTGTTCAATTCCTCGATTGCGTAAACTTTCAAGTAGTTCACGCCATGCTTCACCATTTTCGTTTGGTGCTACCGAGAAGTCTAAGACTTCTTTACCGCCGTCACTACGAATTCCAATCGCGATATTAACCGCTTCGCGCTCAACAGTTCCGCGCTTGAGCGGAATATAAGTAGCGTCTAAGAACACGCAAACATACTGTGAGTGCTTAAAGGTCCTGTCATGAAACTCTTCAACCAAGTTGCCAACTTGCTTAGTAATATTTGAAACGGTAGTTGGTGAATAGTAATCGCCATACATGCGCTCAACTAAATCAGCTATTTCACGAGTCGTGATGCCTTTGGAATACATTTTAATGATCATCGATTCCAGAGTATCTGTCCGCCGTGAATATGGTTCGAATAAAGCGTTACGAAATTTATTCTTACGATCGCGCGGAACCGTAATATTTGATTGGTCCAAATTCAGTATCGATGGTTCGCTGATACGATCCGTTTCTGGCGTTGTCCCCATGAGCGGAACTGTCGTTACGCTCATAGGGTTGGTAGCCTAAGACTGCCGACAATTCTTCTTGAAGTAATGTATTGACGGTTTGTTCTAACTGATTGCGAAAGACATCTTTTAATGATGTTTTAGAGTCAGAAGATAGCGCGTCAAGAATTTCTTTGTTAAACTGGTTCATAGGAAAAGCCTCCGTTTTGATTGTGTTTAGCGATTTAATCATACGGGGAAGGCTTTCCCTTTTTCAATTTAATTTAGAAATTTACACAAAATATTTTACACTCCCGAATTTTCACTGTCACTGAGCATTTTGTAATTCCTCCTTCGTGTGGACCTCAGCCGTTAACAAATCACACAATGGGGTTGCAAGTCCATATTTCTTACCATGACGGGCAACATAGCCGTTAATATAGTCAATCTCTGTCCGCCGGTTGTTCTTGACCAGGTCCTGGTACATTGATGGGTAATGAGCACCGATAACACGGTAGCAATCTTCAACGTGCTTCACTGCTTCATCTACATCAAGGTGAATCCCCTCTTTTTCACCAACAGCAGCAAATTCCTTTACCACGCCAACAACCATCTCATGGGCATGACTTGTCTTACCAAATTCCTCAAGGTTGCATTCAAAAAGGGTACACAGTGTGTTTAGTGTCCCATTAACACACCCTTTGCGAAAGACCGAATACCGTGGATCATCAAGTAAGCGCGCCTTCAAGCCAGCTTCATTCAAAACCTTCACTAATTCCGCTGCTTGACTATCTTGTGGTTCCCCCGGTTCAACATTTCGTAACTCACAGCTCCCATCATCTTCCAGCAAGACGTGGTCCGGTCGGGTCATTTGTGCAGTCCACATTGTGTTACCAAGAAATACCCGATTCTTTGGCAGGTATTTCTCCAAGGTTTTCTCATGACCAATCCCGTTCATCAGGCAAAGGGCCAGCGTATCATCATCAAAAACTGGCAGCATGTCCTTAACCATCTGTTCCAGTTGCATACTCTTGGTGAAAAAGAGAACCACATCAAAGTGCAGGTCATGCGGTACCTCCTTTTGTCCATATACTGGAACATCTACCGCTACTTCTTCGCCATCGAGGTTTGCCCGGAGGCCACCTTGCTTGAGGGCGGCAACCCGTTCATCCCAACCATCAACAACTGTGACATCATTACCAGCTTGTTTTAACTTGAGGGCAAAACGCGTCCCCATCGCGCCAACTCCCGCAACTGCAACTTTCATTTAATCACGCTCCCTACTTAGCATTAACGACTACATTGCCAAATCCTTGGTCAAACTTCACTTCCCACTCACCAGCCGTAAGCTTTGGTGGCAGGACAAACGTACCGGATGATACCATTTGGCCCTTGCTAAACGTCTTCCTTGTTTTTCTCATTTAAATTTAATTATTGATGATAATATACGTGCGATTATCTTCATTGTCAACAGCAAAAATTAAAATTCTTTAATAAAAGTGAACTGAGATCTCACTTTGCAACTTAAAAGCAACCGTCACGGCACACAAATAAGGGAGACTGGGAAAAAAGTCTCAAAACTAAAGAATCGCTAGGAACCACGTTGCTGAAAACGTTGATTTCTAGCGATTTTTAATATTACTATTCTCTAAAATTCATCTGAAAATATAGTTTTTTCCCAGCCTCATTTTTTCGTGTATTTTTAAACCCGTACCATTATGGTGTGCTTACGTTTCCTCAAGTATAGAAGGTCTGTGCGATGGTTAGAATACGTGTTGTTATGGTGTGCTTACCATCCAACCCAGTCAAGCATGCTTAGTTGCAACAAAAATGACCGTCTACTTTTTGGTAGGCGGTCATTTTTGTAGATGCATAGCACGAATTCGCAGCTATACCGCTTTCTTCGCGACTTCCTTTGGTAACGTCAACGCCAACAGCAAGCCAATCAGGCCCATGCCAGCAAACACAGCGAAGGTAACAGCAAAACCGCCAGCATGACTTCGCAGCGTGGTTTGCATGCCATCCAACAACACTGTGGCGAACATGACACCGGCAGAACCGAATAACTGACGAGCCGTCGTTATAACCGCAGTGCCGTCTGCCACGAGCTCATTCGGCAAAGCATTCGCGCCAGCCGTCACTGAAGGCATCATCACAAAGGCATTGCCGGCTTCAGTCGCCATCGCCAACATAATTGCCCCAATCAGCGGTAAATGATGGGCAAAGACTGCTAACAGACCAAAGCCGCCAGTAATCAACAACATGCCAATCATGGCCACAACACGCGGTCCAAAGCGATCCAGTAGGCGCCCGCTAATTGGATTCAAAATACTCAGCAACACCGCAGCTGGCACTAAGGACAAGCCAGAAATCAACGGTGACAAACCAAGTAGCGTTTGAAAGTAAAGCGGCATCAGGATAGTGGTGACAATCAAACCGACGTATGAAATTCCGGTCAGCAACACCGCTTTAGTAAACATACCAGTGGTAAAAACTCGCATTTGCAACATTGGTGGTTGGCGATTCAATTGCCGAACAACGAAAATACCAGCTGCCAGAACGCCTAAAATCAACAAACCAACCACGCCAACAGTTAAGCCTTTTTTCGACAAAGCACCCAAGGCATAAAGTAGAATTGGAAAACTTGCGGATAAAAGGAAGGACACCCAGTCCAGTTGCGTCGGTTGCAATGGCATGACAGACGCAATGGTCACCGTTGAAACGGCCAGCACAAGCAGCGAAACGACCAAGAAGAACAAGAATAAAGCCTGCCAAGGGAACCATGTCAGCAAAACACCGGAAATAATCGGACCGACTGCCAAGGCTGAGCCCATGACCAATCCCGCCGTGCCCATCACCCGACCACGCTCACTATGCGGCGTAATCGTCAGCAACACGGTCTGGAAACTCGGGAAAATAATCCCGACCGCAATCGCTTCAAGCAACCGGCCAATCATGAGCACGGTAAAACTCGGTGCCCAGATACATAAGCCTGTCCCAATGGCAAAAATGAGTTCAATCGCTTGGAAAAGCCGTTGGAAAGTAACATTATGCAACAGCCATGGGCTAACCGGAATCATCAAGGTCATCACCAACATAAAGCCGGTTGTCAGCCAAGCAACTGTATCCGCTCCTAAACCAAAAGCTTTCATAAAAGCAGGATAAGCGGTGCTTAAAGAAGACTGAGAAATTGACATCGAAAAGGTACCCGTCAGTAACGTGGCGACAAAAGCCCCGCGATGTTTGATCGTTGGAGAGTGCATATTAAAATCATCTTTTTCTATATTAGTATTGTGGGACGTTTACATTTTCATTCCCATTTTTTCATACTATATGAGTTTTCTCAAGTATAAAAGGTCTGTGCGATGGTTAGAATACGTGTTGTTATGGTGTGCTTACAATCCTTCTTAATGAATTGTCAACCTTTTTCTCATATTTTTTTAAGGTAGATTGTAAAATTTAAGTTGAACATATTAGTGGATAGAAAAACCCATAAAGGTCTTTAATGGTGTCACCACAACATTCCATTAAAAAGAAGGACCTTTATGGGCACCACTATTTTATCATTTGAAGACCGCGTTGTCATCGAAACACTTCATCATGAAAAGCACTCACTTCAATATATTGCCGATTATTTAGGCTTTAGTAAAACCACTGCTACTTCAAGCTTTTATCGAGCCTAAAACAGCACTATTAGTGAATTCTGCGTAACTTCTCAATTGTTGTGTCGCATTATTTATTGTGTCATGTAATTAACCGTATCAGATAAATAACTGCATTATTGTATACAACTATTTAATACCAGGATTTCCAATGATTAGACATAGCCAGGAGGGGGATGTTTAGGCTACCTGTTTATCGACCATGGCCAGTTTCTGCTGCAGCTCAGCGCGTACCTGGCATAGAATCAGATAATGCTCTGGTCGATTATAGGACGCGGGACCTTCCTTCATCAGATCAGTCTCGCCATCAATCAAACCATTCATCAGCGTGCAGACATAGATGTGCGTCTCAAGCGTCATGTCATCAGTCTGCTTGGATCTGGTCAGCACCCGCTCCGCTAAGATCAAGCAATCAAGGTACATGTCGTAGATTTGCTGATTATAAACGTTATGATCGTTCATCGCGCTGAGGCGTTCAAACTTATACATCATTGCGTCGTATACCTAGGTAAACATCGCGGAAACATCAAACATCGCAAAGTCCTCCTTTGAACATAAAAACCGCCTGGACCAACTCTGGCCTGGGCGGCTTCTTTAAGGGAACTTAATGAAAGTAAATTATCACCAAGCAATCAGACTTGAGATAGAATGATCATCGGCCGCCGATCAGCCCCATATCCAACCGGCTGTCTGCATCATAAAACATTATCATCAGCCGTGCCTATCAAGTTTGAACCAGCTTAAACAGTCAAAATTGATAGTTTTAAATATGGTTATATTATAGTACAATTGAGTATTTAATGCTACTTAAATCAATAGAAGCCACCACTCATGATCTGTTTAAAAATACTATTATGAAATAATGATTTTACTGCTAAGATAGGCAAGAAGACTAAAAAATTTGCGGTCGCGATATATTGTCGACATTAATAAATACAGAAAGGCGATTTGCTAATGGAAAAACAAATTACAATCAAGCGGGACGGTCTGTCGTTGCACGGATTGATCGATCTTCCCGAGCAAGATGAGTTCGACTTGGTTATTTTGATGCATGGCTTTACCTCCGATCTCGGCTATACGAAACGCCGGGTCTTTTATGACTTAACGCCTGCCTTGCGCAAAAAAGGGCTCGGTACTCTCCGCTTTGATTTTAACGGACATGGTAAAAGTGAGGGCTCGCTTTCAGAAATGACAATTTTCAATGAGCTTGCTGATGCCAATGCAGTTCTTAGTTTTGCTCAGCAGCTGAAAGGCGTTCGTCGAATTTACCTATTAGGACATTCGCAAGGTGGCGTGATTGCCAGCTTGATGGCGGCATACTATCCTGACTTGATCGCGAAACTGGTTCTAATGTCCCCAGCCGCCACGCTGATTGATGACGCGCGGCTTGGCATCTGTCAGGGCAGCGTCTATGATCCGCACCATATTCCCAATACGGTTACGGTTAAACAGAAAACTATCAACGGCTTCTACTTTAGAACCGCGCAGCTGCTGCCATTGTACGATATCGCCAAACACTATGAGGGTCCCGTATGTTTGGTTCATGGCACGGATGATACCATCGTTAATCCAGTTGCTTCGCTTCGGTACCATGATGTCTACAAAAACAGCACACTAAACTTGATTCCAAACTGTGATCACTCCTATCTCGATGAGGAGAAACGTCAACAGGCCATCGCAATCGTCTGCGACTTTTTAACTAAATAAATAGTTAAGCATGGCATGATACGCGTCATGCTTTTTTTATCAACAAAAGCCGCGCCCTGGGATGGAACGCGGCGAGGAAGATAATCTGAAAAAGCATGAGGGGTAGGGGATGCTTACCTGATCGTTTATCTGGCAAGACGGATTTCAAGCAGCATCTTCTCTTCTGCCCCTCTATCTATACTCTATGCAAGGTATCGAGTTTCGCACTTTTTTATATCAATTTTTTTCTGAATTAATAGCAACTTAAAAATGTACGTTTATAGCAGTTTCAAATTGTACAACATTATCTTTACTATTAATCAACTCTTCACAATTCATGATTTACTATTCACTATTTACATTGTATAAGTTTATTACATTATCACTAAAATGCCTTTATATAGCCATTTTAGTTGCGTTCACATTTTACAATTTACAATGCACAATCTACTATTTACAATTCATTATTCACTATTTACATTGTAGAAGTTTTCGAAAAGCAACAATCAGTATCGCTTAGCCATCATAGATACTACTCTAAATTCGTCAATTTCAGTCCTGTAATTTTTAGTCCCAAAAAGGAATTGCTGATGTTATTCAAGACTACATGCATCACCCCAAGCCGGCGGAACGTGAGCGGAACTAGGGGCTCACTCGAGGCGACGGTAAGCATGGCACATGCGGCCCGCCGGAGAGGAGACCCGTGAAGCGGAAGCGGAGCTGGCCTGGGGAGCAACCGTTACGAACAAACAGCTTGATCCTTGGTACCGCATCCCTTATGAGCATCTCAACTGGGCAATCGAGGCCGCGCATAAGCTATAAATCAAATTAAATTATTTAACGTAATGTCATATCTTTTTTTAGCCTGATTTTATTCTATTCTGTGATCTGCTGAATGTATTGATACAAAATCAATTCCATAACCGCGATCATTGAAATATGTGACGTTATATCTGCTTCATTCACTTTGATATTGTCAGTAAACATATAGAAATTAACATCACTCATATTTTGAATTAGGTTATTATCGGCTTGAGTTACCGAAACAATCATCGGATCAGCACCTCGACGAAGAAACTTATTGATCATTGCAACAAATTCCTCGTCATCCCCGTGATAGCTCAATATAAACACAAGTGAGTCATTATTAACTTGCTTTTCCATCAATCGCCGATAATCTTTGTCTCTAGGAAAATGAACCTTGAATCCTGCCATAACGTACTGATAGTAGATATATTCCGTTATATGCTTACTAACACCATTGGCAAATAGAAATACATCAGGACTCTCGGCTAGCTTATCCACTACTCGTCTCATCTTAGATTCCTGTATCACCCGAACCGACTCGACAAAGTTCTTGATATAGTCCTCACGATAGTCATTCTTGATAGCTGCAAATGGTGCTTGCTGAATTTCTTCTTTATCTTTTCCTTGATTCAGTAAAGTAAATTTCAGTACTGTCGTAAACTCTGAGTAACCCGCGAAGCCAATCTTTTGAACAAAGCGCAAAAAAGTAGCCGTTGAAACAAAAGCAAGGGATGCCACTTCTCGTATGCTCATTCCTTTGATTTCATCCATATGTTTCAAGACAAAATCGAATAATTCCTGCTCATTTTTCGTTAAATCCTTTAGGTGAGGACCAACAATATCAAAAAAATTCATTATGGTCTCCTTGATTATTCCGGACGATTGTCAACGATCGTATGCAGTCCACCGCCACCATTTAGAACCTCACGTGCCGGCAAACCAACGATTTTTCGATTAGGATATTCGTTCTGTAGAATTCTCTTGGCCAATGCGTCATTCTCATCGTTAAACTCTGGTACGATCACCATTCCATTTACCGTAACGTAATTAACATAAGTTGCAGTCAGCAGCTGTCCTTGATCCCTAGGCATTAAGCCATTCACATAGTCAACCGTCTCCGCTTCTTGCTCTGTCAGCCGAAGTTCTTTTTTGGGCAGCGGAAGGCGAATCAGCTCGAATTTTTGTCCATTTGCATCACTTGAATTCTTCAGTACCCGCTCGACGTCCCGACATGTTTCATACATGACATGATTTTGATCATCGGTCCAATTGAGTACCAGGCGCCCTGGAGCTGTAAAGTTTAAAAGATTATCGATATCTCCGCCAGTCTCGTCCATAAAGTAGCCATGCTTAATCCAGATTATCTTTTTAGCACCCAGATATTCTTTGAGAATACTTTCCATTTTCTCTTTAGTCATTGCTGGATTGCGATCTTCAGACAACAATACGTCTTCAGTAGTAATAATCGTTCCTTGACCATCCGTATGGAGCGCGCATCCCTCGATAATCACGGAGCTGTCATAGTAGTCAATGCCATCTAGATCACATATTTTAGACGCAACCTCAATATCCTTATCCCATGGGAAGTAAAGGCCATCAATAAGTCCTCCCCAAGCGTTGAAATTGAACGATACAGCGCGAACCAGTCCATCCTTATTTTTTACGAAGAATGGCCCAAAATCTTTCATCCAGGCGTCATTACTGCTCATTTCAACGACGCGTATTCGTTCAGACAGCATTGAACGTGCATTTTTATACTGATCTTCGTTGACCAGCATTGTTACCGGCTGTACTTCAGCTATCATCTCCGCCAATTTTGTAAAGGTCTGCTGGGCCGGCTTCGCACCATCTCGCCAATTATCAGGACGTTCTGGCCAAACTATGTAACTAGCGCTTTGCCTTTCAAAATCAGCTGTTAGTCGATATCCTTCATCGCAGGGTCTTGTCTCAAGTTTCATTTCCGTCTCCTATAAAATTTAAAATCAAACGCACAAAAGACCCCAACGGAATTTTTACCGTCGTGGTCTTATATTTAGGGGATAAATTGAATGATTCAATGCAGCGGCTTGTTATGCCTTGGGAATCTGTTGGGTAATGCAGTGAATATTACCACCACCTAGTAGAATCTCACGAGCTGGAACCCCGACAACATTACGATCAGGATATAAATCTTGTAGAGTCTTTTTAGCTTTATCGTCATTTGGATCATTGAACGTTGGGAAAATAATCCCTCCATTAGCCGTGTAGTAGTTTACATAGCTGGCTGCCAGACGCTCGCCTTCAGTTCGTGGTAAAGTGCCATCTACCGCATCAACGCCTAGGCTCTCTTCTTTCGTAATCGTGATAGGCTTTGGTAAGTACAGCTTGGTTACCTTAAGCTTGCGGCCCTTGGCATCCGTAGCATTCTCCAAAATTTCAAGATTTTCTTTCGAGATCTCATATTGTGGATCGTTCTTATCATCAGTCCATGCCAATGCAACATGACCTGGTTCTACAAAATTACAGATGTTATCAACATGTCCATTGGTTTCATCCAGATAGATGCCTTTATGCAGCCAGATGATCTTATCCAAGTTTAGATATTCCTTCAAAACAGTTTCAATCTGTTCTTTGGATAATTGTGGGTTACGACCCTTGGAAAGCAGACATTCTTCCGTTGTAATCAATGTGCCTTCACCATCAACGTGAATTGAGCCGCCTTCCAAGACAAAATCATTTAGACGGTAACGATCAACACGTTCCAGCTCAGCCATCTTTTGGGCTACCTTATCATCCTTGTCCCATGGGAAATAGAGACCATCAACCAAGCCGCCCCAAGCATTAAAAGACCAGTCAACTGCACGCAGATCGCCTTCATCGTTTTTGACAAAGGTTGCGCCACTGTCACGAATCCAAGAGTCATTATTGCTAAGTTCAATAACTTCGACATTATCAGGCAGCATGTTGCGAGCATTTGAATATTGGTCATCGTTTACACCAACCGTAACGTGCTCAAATTGAGAAATCGCTGTTGCCACGTCGACAAAAGCTTTTTGAGCAGGCTTACCACCATTGCGCCAGTTATCTGGACGCTGTGGCCAAAGAATATAAACTCCTTTGTGAGGTTCAAACTCGCCAGGCATGCGGAATCCATCCTGCTTAGGGGTACTATCTAATGTTTTCATAGTTTGATCTCCTTTACTAAAATCATTATTATTTGACTTCTTGACGCTTACTGGTCGATGTTTCAGACTCTTTCTTTCCTTTTTCCGCCATTCTTACCAGAATTTCACCAACTGCCAGTGTAATAATCGTGCCAATCAAAACCGGCATTTTTGCATCTATCTCGGCTTTACTGCCATTTAGCGGCAAAACTGACAGAAGCACGGTTGCAAACAACAAGACTTCTGGAATCCAGGTAATCAAGTTAATCATAAGCTTGTTGCCTTTTACCTTGTAAGGCCGTACGCGATCAGGATCATCACGGCGCAGCTTCCAAAACGCGGGGAACATCATCGTGTAAGAAAGGAGCAATGCGACAACATTAAGTGAAAAGAATGCCCAGAATACGTTTTGGTTAGGAATGAATGGGGAAGCAATACAGAGTACAGAAGCAACTATACCATTAAGATATCCAGTACCAACCGGCATCCCCTGTGCATCTTCTTTAGCGAAGACTGCCGGTAGGTCGTGGTTTTTAGCCGCATAATCGGCCACATAGTTAACACCAAGCGCCCAAGAAATCATTTCTGAAATCAAGATGTATAGGAATAAGATGCCAATCAGCACTACAAACCAATTCATCTTGCCAATCAAAAGTACGAAACTATCAATTAAGCCGCTGCTTGGCGAAAGTTTGCTGGTAGGAACGGCAACTCCCATTCCAAAAGCCATCAGCAGATAGAAGAATGCAATCAAGATCCCACCATAGGCAATCGCTTTGGGAATCTGATGTTCTGGATCGTCCATATCATCTGCCATTGTAGCTACAACTTCGAATCCAAGGAAGTTGAAGATAATGACAGATAGATTGCTAAGACTAGACAGATTAGCCTTGGGCAATAGATCTCCAGCACTAAAACTGTTTGCTACGCCACGCGTCATCGCAACGTAGATACCGAGCGCACCAAGCCCAAAAACGATCACTATCTTGCCAATAGCAGCCAGATTCATAATCCACTTACTTTCAGAGACTGGTTTATTTCCGACAAGTACGACAACCCAGATAAAAATCAGCTGAATCAGCATCGTCATTCCAGTTCCGATATTAAGATTGAAGATAAGGGATGCCGTATTTGTAAAGAGTACCGCAAGACTTGCCATCCAGAGAGGATAGTTTATCCAGTACAGCCATGCCAGACGACCTCCCCATCGATCGCCAAACGCTTTACGCACCCAGTCATACAGTCCGCCTTCACCAGTATAGGTAGTACCTAGTTCTGAAGATACCAATCCATAGGGAACAAAGAAAAAGATCAAGAGAAAGATCCACCAAAAGTACTGTGATGAGCCAATGGCTGCAGCTGGGGCCGCAGATTCGGCAACCATAACCACAACCACGGACATCAGCACGGCATCAAACAGATGGAATTTTTTGTTATTTGCAGCCATAGCGAATCAGTCCTTACTGTGTTTTGCTAATGAGAAGAAATCAGTCTTCGCGACGCTTATCTGGTGCATTGCGAAGCATTAAGTCCAAATCAGCCTTGTACTTGTCAGCAATTGCTTCGGAAGCGTAGTTCAACGATGGATTCAGCAAGTAGGTAAAGATTGCCCGCATTGCAGTCTTACGGTTTTCTGCTTGGTCCCAGCAGATAGAATATGCAGAATCAATAACTTCATCGGTAACTTCCTCGCCACGCGTTGCTGGCAGGCAGTGCATGAACTTAACGTTAGGATTCTTCGTCTTCTTAATCAGTTCCGCGTTAACTTGGTATGTTGGATAGAAAATTTCCATTCGCTTGTCTTTTGGCAGTTCATCATCATACAGTCCATACCATACATCGGTGTAGATGAAGTCGGCTCCTTCGAGTACGCTTTCATCATCAGTTACTACTACTGATCCGCCGCTTTCTTTAGCCAGCTGCTTGCCTTCTTCTAACAGATCACCTTTAAGCTGATACCCTGCAGGACCATACTGAGCAAATGACATGCCCATTTGTGCCGCAATAATCATTGTAGAAGCACATACCTGTGTTGCATCACCAACAAAGACTACCTTGCAGTCGGACAACTTCTTACCAGCTGGCAGGTGTTCTTCCATTGTGGTTACATCAGCAAGTGCTTGAGTAGGATGGCTGTGATCGCTCATAAAGTTGACTACTGGAACTTTAGAATATTTGGCCACATCCGTAACCTCTGTATGACGATTTACCCGCGCACCAATGATATCAAGCAATCGTCCCAGAACATGTGCCGTATCATCAATGGTTTCATGACCACCAAGCTGAATCTGACCTGGTGCCAAGTAAAGAGCATGACCTCCCAATTCCGTCATCGCAGCTTCAGCGGCATTCCGGGTTCGCGTTGATGTTTGCTCAAAAATCATTCCTAATGACTTGTTTTTCAGCAAAGGTGGGTAGTAGCCGTTCTTAATGCTTTCCTTGATCTTTAAGCCAAGGTCGATCATAAATTGAATTTCTTCTTTAGTGTAGGTTTCAGTGTCAATAAAATCGCGTTTCGTCTTCATGTGTGTTCCCTCCTAAGAGATAATATGTTTTGCTTTACGGTTATCACTATATCCAACCGCCACAATTTTAGTAACCCCTTTCAGTGCTGTTGCGACGCGGTTTTACAGACATGGAACGCGTTTCAAAAGGTGAAACATGTTACACCGTGCCACTATCTTAAAGATTCTATTGACGATTTAGAACCTCTCGCTTGCAGTAAGTACTTCCTTAATCAGGGGACGCCAAAACATGTTACATAAAAATCTCCGTTACAGTGGGATTGCAGGTCGATTTTATAAGAATACGATAAGTAGTGCGCATCAATTAGAGATATGCAAAAAGTATTAGACTATTAATAACGATCCTTATACATGTCTTATCGGAATATGATGCATATACATTTTGATAAAGCATCGAAGCAAGACCATTACATTTAATGATTCACCAGACATTTGCCTCTTGTGTTGCTTTAGATCTAATTCACGGGTTATAAACATGCTGCTCAAAAACTAGCCTCAACAAAATCATTATTTATAGTGAATGATTCATTATTTGCAATTCACAATTTACAATCAACTATTTATAATTCATTATTTACATCGTTGAAGTTTATGTTGGTATACAGATAATGCCTTTATATAGGCGTTTTTATGATGTTAACAATCAACCATACACTATACACAATTCACTATCTACAATTCACTATTTACATTGTAAGAGTTTATAAAAAAAGAATCTACGTCATCTTTCTATCTTCAAAATCAACCATGGATCTGCTGATTTTCAGTCCTGTAATTTTTAGCCCCAAAAAGGAATTACTGATGTTATTCAAGACTACATGCACTCATACATGACCGAAATGTCCTGTATATACAGAGGGTGTATATGCATCATCCCCCAGGCCGGCGGAGC